>OHHO01000577.1_pt1 | contig 13500 bp, 11 predicted proteins | sample 1568071 | NCBI WGS metagenome assembly OHHO01 (sample SAMEA3879582, study PRJEB24766) | human gut metagenome | biome: human-associated habitat; feature: feces | place: USA | collected 1985/1987
CATCGCCCAAAACGCCGACAGCCGGAAGAATGCACACCTCGTCAACATAAACGCAGTCATCGCCCTGATCGCGTGATCCGTCCTTTTGATATGTCCATTCAAAGATGTATTCACCGTCTGCGGGCACCGTATAGATGAAGTTCGCCCAATCGTTGCCGGTGCCGCCCGTCGTTGCTTCAACATTTCCGTTGACAATGAATGCCGCATAGTCCCAAGTGCCGCCCTCGCTGCTTGCCAGCCAGTCAAAACTGAGCCTGTCGCCTGCATGAAGTGTTCCGGCATTGAGCCTGATGCCTGTTGAAGTTCCCGCCATGCCGTTGATAGTTGATTTTGCAGCCGTTCTCCCCGCAAAAGTTTCGCTGTCAACCGCCCATGGATGAGCGGTATCGTTCGAGAAAACGAGTGAACCGCCCGAAACGTTAAGTGCATCGCTGATTGGCGCATCAATAACGGCGGAATCAACGACCGTAAGGGAACAGCTGTCGGTAAAGCCGCCTTCGGTCGTTGCTGCAACGATATCGGCGGTGCCGGGTGCAACGGCGGTAACAACGCCGTTCGAATTGACGGTTGCAACCGATTCATTGCTGCTGCTCCAGGAAACGCTTGCATCGGCAACATTTGAGGGGTAAACCTCTGCATTCAGCGCAAGCTGTCCGCCGGTGTACATCTCGGCAGTTTCGGGGGTAACGTTGACACCTTCCACCGGTGAGGTGCTTTGGCTTTCAACAACAAGGTTATCGACCCAGCTCTTGTTTGAGCCGTCAACGGGGGAGTTATCCTTGTGAAGATTCCATGTGATGACATATTGCCCCGTTACGGGAATGACATATTCGTATGTGAGCCAGCCGGTTGAACCTGTGAGGTTTGCAACGTAGTCGTTATTGAACCAAAGTATCCAACCGTGGAACATATAACGTGTGTCCGTCTTCCAATCAAAACGCACAACGCTGCCTGCGGTAAGAGTGCCGAGGTCAACTTGAAGCAGTGCTTCACCCTGAACGGTCATCGTTGAAGCAGCGCAGAGCCTGCCGTCGCGAATCTCTGTTTCAAAGGGGTAGTTTGCCGCATTGTTATATGTATAGTTCGAACCCGTTCCGTTGACTGCATCCTCAAGGGTCAGTCCGTCCGTGCTCGAAACAACGTTCACCGTGCAGGTTTTTATCTTGCTGCCGTCGATGCTTTGGGCGGTTACAAGTGCCGTTCCGGTTGCAACTGCGGTCATTTTGCCGCAATTGTCAACGCGGACTATGTTGGGGTTTGACGTTGCCCATGTGACTCCGCGCTCTGCATTTGCGGGTTCCATATATGCGGAAAGCTGTGCGGTCTGTCCGGGTACCATGTATGAAGTGTCAAGGCTAAGGTGCATATCCGTGAGCGGGAACTCGGGCGCATCGTAGAAATCGGGAACGGAGTACAGGCAGGTGACCTGCATCTTGCTGCCGTAAATGTTGCCGATAACGGTTGCGGTTCCGTCGATGGTATTCAGCTCACAGAGATTGCCCATGGTTGTATAATAGGTAAAAAGGTGGGGAGTGGTTGCACAGCTTGCCCAATAGAGCGTGTCGGTATTGTGATCCCATGCCATGGATTGAAGTCCGTCCGCAATGACGCCCGTAAAGCCGCATACTTCGCCCATGCCCTCGGTTTTTTCGATTGCATAAAGATTGCAGTCGTCACCGATACCGTAAAGCTGTCCGTCGGTGGAGCAGGCGAGAGCAAGCATTGCATCGGGGCCGACGAAACCGACCTCGGTAAGCGAACCGTCCGAAAGATTTACCGTGCAGAGAAGATCACCGCTGACAGCATACATTGTGTTGGTTGAATAGTCGTATGCCATATCGGCGGCAACGGCTTCGGATGTGCCGAGAATGGTTTCTTCAAAAGTGAACGCGTTCACTTTGCAGAAGTGGTAATTGCTTTCCTCCGCATAGCGATAGCCGTAAACGTAGCCGTTGTAAAATTCACCGGCAACGTAACCGCTTTCCGTAAAGTCGGATATGAAGCTTGCGCCTTCCGGATTGCCGGACGCCATTGAGACCCAGCCGTAAGGCCCGCCCATGAATTTTGAGTCGTGATAAAAATAGCTGAATCCGCGAAGCGTATCAGCCGGATGCGAGGCGGATTTGAAATCGCCGTATCCGTCGGATGAGTCGGCGGAAGCATGTGTCGCCGGGGCCGACAGTACGGGCAAAAGCCCGAATACCATAAGCACGGCGATGAGAAACGATATAAGTTTTTTCATTCTGAAACTGTCCTCCGTATATTTCTTTCTGCCCGACAGAGAATCGGACACATGTCGATTTTAGCATTGCGTATATTGAATGTCAACAGATATATTAATCGTTTATATTGCATTTCCGCAAAACATGATTCGGAACGGGAGACAGAACAAAAAGGATGGCCCGAAACGACGAAAAGCGTCAAAACAAGTCAAAAAATGTATATTGTTGCGGAACTGTTGACAATGGGGCGGAAAAGTGTTTTAATATGCCTTGAGTTTAGCAATGCTTAACTCAAGGTTTAGCTTTCATGTTCGGCGCAGGGGGTGCGGAACTAAACACGGAGTTTAGTGATTCAAAACACCTGAAAAGCGCGGACTGCTGCTCGGAAAGGAGAGCGATACGGTGATCGACATCGGCGATAAAATCAAGCGAACTCGGCTGAAACTCGGACTGACGCAGGAGGAACTTGCGGCAAGAACCGAGCTTTCAAAAGGCTTTATTTCGCAGCTTGAACGCAATCTGACCTCGCCGTCCATTGCAACTCTTATCGACATCCTTGAAGCTTTAGGCACCGATATTGCCGATTTTTTCACAACCGGGGATGCGGATGAAAAAGTTGTCTTCACCCCGGATGACATGTTCGAAAGCGAAGATTCCGACCTTGGCTCAAAGGTCTGCTGGCTTGTTCCGAACGCTCAGAAAAATGATTTGGAACCCATTCTTGTGACGCTCGGCGAGGCAGAACTTTTGAGGATGAACCCCACGAGGGTGAGGAGTTCGGATATGTGCTTTCCGGCAGTGTAATTCTTGTTATCGGCAGCAGAAAGCTTAAACTTCACAAAGGGGACAGCTTCTGCTTTAAACCGACGGAGAACCACTATATTGCCAATCTCTCAAAGCGCGAAGCGCGCGTGTTGTGGGTCGTGACCCCGCCGTCCTTCTGATAAGGATGCAGGATGACTTAAGGTTTATGTCCGCAACCGCTTTTGCGGCAATGACATGATCCTTTTGAATACAGTTGGGCTGTGTCCGCCGAATACGCGGCAGCTCAGGTAAAAAACGAAAGATTCCCGCGTATGCCGACGGCACGGTGTGCGCAGACCGAAGGAACATGCCGAAATCGGAGAAAGGGTGCTTTCGCAGCTGCGGAAGCGGGGTATAAATATGGAAAACAAACGCCTGATAGAGCTTGTCAATGTTTCAAAGGATTATGACGGTGATGTTGCGCTTAACAACATTAATCTTTACATCCGCGACGGTGAGTTTTTAACCCTTCTCGGCCCTTCCGGCTGCGGCAAAACGACCTTGCTCCGCCTTATTGCGGGTTTCATTATGCCGTCATCGGGCAAAATAATGATGGACGGAAAGGAGCTGACAAATGTTCCGCCGTATAAACGCAGAGTCAACACCGTATTCCAGAAGTATGCGCTGTTTTCTCATCTTAACGTATTTGAAAACGTTGCTTTCGGCCTGAAAATACGCAAGCTGCCGAAGGATGAAATCAAACGCCGCGTCACGGAAATGCTTGAACTTGTTAACCTTGCGGGATATGAAAAACGTTATATTGACCAGCTTTCCGGCGGACAGCAGCAGCGCGTTGCCATTGCGCGTGCGCTTGTGAACGAACCGGAGGTGCTTCTGCTGGATGAGCCCCTCGGCGCACTCGATCTCAAACTCCGCAAGGAGATGCAGATAGAGCTTAAGCGTATGCAGAAAAAGCTTGGCATAACGTTTATCTTTGTTACTCACGACCAGGAGGAAGCCCTCACCATGAGTGATACAATTGCCGTTATGAATCACGGCATCATTCAGCAGATCGGCTGCCCGACAGATGTTTATAACGAGCCCAAAAACCGCTTTGTCGCAAGGTTCATCGGTGAGAGCAATATTTTTGAAGCAACCATGCGGCGTGATTACCTTGTGAATATTCACGGAATTGATTACGAATGCGTGGATGCGGGGTTCGGCACGGAACAACCCGTTGATGTTGTTATCCGTCCCGAGGATGTTGATTTTGTGCAGATAGGCAAAACTCCGCTGCACGGCGTTGTAACGAGTGTTCTTTTCATGGGCGTTCACTATGAATTCACCGTGGATTGCGACGGGCGCATATTCAAAGTTCATTCAACGGATTTCGTGCCCGTCGGCGAAACCGTCGGAATCGAAGTTCTTCCGGATGCTATTCACATTATGAACCCGGAGCGCAAACAACCGACGGAAGCTGCGGCGGAAGAACCTCAGCAGAACTTATGAACGGAAATATGCAGCAAATAAAAAGGAGGCAAAAAGCAAATCGATGAAAAGAACCCGTCTTGCTTACCCGTATATTTTCGTATGGATGCCGCTGTTCATAGTTGCTCCGATGCTTTTTGTTGCATACTATGCGTTCTTCGACAACGGCACATTCACAACCGAATACGTCAAACAGGTTTTTTCAAGCACGACCTATCTTCCCGCGCTGTGGAACTCCATCTGGATCGCATTGGCAACAACCGCCGTGTGCCTTCTTGCGGGATATCCGGTTGCGTATATTCTTTCGAACATGAAAAAACGTACGGCGGCATTGCTTTCGATACTGTTCATAATGCCGATGTGGATGAACATGCTGCTCAGAACTCTTGCGTGGAAGATAATTCTTTATGATGACGGAATCGTTGCAACGGTGCTCTCTTGGTTCGGCGCGACAGACGTTCAGCTCATCTACACGCCCGGCGCGGTTCTGATTGCAACAATATATGACTTTTTGCCCTTTATGATTCTGCCGATTTATACAACGCTTATAAAAATCGACAGATCCCATATCGAAGCGGCGCATGATCTCGGTGCGAACGGACTGAACACATTCCTCCGAGTTGTGCTCCCGCAGTCCGTTCCGGGAATCATTTCCGGAATAACCATGGTGTTTGTTCCCGCAATGTCGACTTTTGCTGTTTCAACAATGCTCGGCGGCAAAAAAATCGTGTTGTTCGGTCAGCTGATCGAGGAAAAATTCCTCATTAACAAATCGTTCGGTGTCGGTTCAACATTGTCGCTCGTGCTGATTATTCTTGTTATAATTTCAATGGTCATAATGCGCAGAGCGGACAGAGACGAAGGCAGGGAAGGAGGAACCCTCTGGTGAAAAAGTTCGGCAAATTCTTAAAGGGAGCATACCTCGGCATTGTCGTGCTGTTTATGTATCTTCCCATTGCGGTAATGCTCGTTATGTCGTTCACCGATTCGCGTTCGGCTGCAATATGGAACGGATTCTCGTTCGGTGCGTACACTGCGCTTTTCTCCGACGGCGATGTTATGGATGCATTACTGACAACGCTGCTCGTTGCAGTGATTTCAAGCATTCTTGCAACCGTTATCGGCACGGCAACAGCAATTGGTCTGCATTCCATGAAAAAGCGTCCCCGTGCCGTTGTTGAGTCGATAACTCAGCTCCCGATGGTCAATCCGGACCTTGTGACCGGTATTTCAATGATGCTTCTGTTTGCATTTATTGGCATAAAACAAAACGTGGGCATAACTCGAATGGTGATTGCACACATAACGTTTAATATACCGTACGTAATCTTTTCTGTTCTGCCGAAACTGCGTCAAAGCAGCGACTCGCTGTATGAAGCGGCGATGGATTTGGGATGCAGCCCGGTAAAAGCTCTTGCAAAGGTCGTTATTCCCGATATCATGCCAGGAATCGTTTCCGGTCTTCTGCTTGCGTTCACGCTCAGCATAGATGATTTTGCAATAAGCCTTTTTACCGGCGGAACGAGCACGAACCTTGCAATGCTGATTTATTCAAAAACGGCAAAGGGAGGCGTTCACACAAAGTTCTGCGCGCTTTCGGCATTGATGTTCGTTGTTGTCGGCACGCTGCTTCTGATTGTAAATCTGCGCAGCATTCGACAGGAGAAGGAAGCCGAACAGCAGCGGCGGAAAGTTGCACAGAAAAACTGAATCCCGGTGCCGCACAGCCCGTCTTTTGCGGACAACGGCAGCAGCCGGTTAAATCTATTGGTTATTTTGCTGAAAAGCATAAAACATAAAAACGGAGGAAAAATAATGAAAAAACTTGTTTCACTGCTTCTTGCGGCAGCAATGCTCGCGCTGGTCGTTCCGGTTTTTACCGGCTGCAGCTCGGACAAAACTCTCAACCTTCTCAACTGGGGCGACTATCTTGAGCCTTCTCTGAAGGATGAGTTCAAACGCCGCACTGGGATAACAATAAAAGAAAAAGTCGTCACCAGCAACGAGGAAATGATGATTCAGCTTCAGGCCGACGATTGTCCGTATGACCTTTGCATTCCGTCCGATTATGCAATTGAGCGCATGATCGGTGAAGGCCGCCTTGCAAAGATTGATTGCAGCAGCCTTAAAAACTACGAGAACATCGGTGAGGCATACCGCAACCTTGCATATGACCCGACGAATGAATATTCGGTTCCGTACACATGGGGAGTTCTCGGCATTCTGTATAACAAAACGATGGTTGATGAAGCGGATCTCGGGCACTGGAATGTTCTTTGGAATGAAAAGTATTCTCAGGAAATATACATGTACGACAGCGTTCGCGACGCAATGGCGGCAGCACTTATTTACTGCGGCTACGATATCAACACCGACAATGCGGACGAAATAAAGCAGGCTGCCGATGCTCTTATTGAGCAGAAACCCCTTGTTAAGGCGTATCTCACGGATGATGTTAAGGACAGCATGATTCAGGGCAGCGGCGCACTTGCGCTTGTTTATTCCGGTGATGCAGTATGGTGCATGCAGGAAAACGAGGATCTCGGATTTTTCGTGCCGGAAGAAGGCAGCAACATCTATTTCGACAGCATTGTTATAACCGCAACAAGCAGCAAAAAGGAAATGGCGGAACAGTTCATCGATTTCCTGCTTGAACCCGAAGTTGCGGCGAAGAACATCGAATTCATCGGATACTCTTCCGCAAACACAAAGGTTCTCGACATTCTCGGGGATGAGTGGGCAAACAACACTGCATACAATGTTCCCGAAGAGGCCGTTAAGAAGAGCGTTATTTATCGCGATCTCAGCGACAAGATCGATATCTATAACGCACAATGGGATAGAATTTTCAAATAAGGCCAATCCTTAATAGTATGAGCTTATATGCCGCAGCCGGAACCGACAGCAATGCCGCAGCCGTGTCTGCGGCGGTTTGCACAGCGAACGAGGATAAAAAATATATAATCATTTATCTTGCAAAAAAGGAAGAATTATGATAGAATTCTTAGATAATTACAGTATACGAGGTGCAATATGATAAGGTTATACGAATTGCATAAATGCCCCGAAAAGTATGTGGGCGATATTGAGGTTTCCGGCTGGATAAAAACCGCACGCGAGAGCAAGAACGTCGGCTTCATCGAGCTTGGCGACGGTTCGGCTTTCCGCAGCGTTCAGGTTGTTTATGAGCACGGCGAAATTCCCGAGTCCGTTTCAAAGTTTTTTGCAACCGGCACTGCAATAACGGTAAAGGGTGTGCTTGAGCTCACTCCGGAGGCAAAACAGTCGTTTGAAATCAAGGCCAACGAGGTTATCATCGAGGGCGAATGCCCCAACGATTATCCGCTTCAGAAAAAGCGTCACTCAATGGAGTATTTGCGCACGATTCTGCACCTGCGCCCTCGCACGAACACTTTCCAGGCTGTTTTCCGTGTTCGCAGCGTTGTTGCACAGGCAATTCATCGCTTTTTCGATGAACGCGGGTTCGTTTACGTACACACCCCGATTTTCACCGGCAGCGACTGCGAGGGAGCGGGCGAGATGTTCCGCGTCACGACCCTTGATATGGATAATCCTCCTCGCACCGAGGACGGCAAGGTGGATTTTTCAAAAGACTTTTTCGGAAAGCCCTGCAACCTTACCGTCAGCGGTCAGCTTCACGGCGAGGCATTTGCACTTGCGTTCCGCGATATTTACACGTTCGGACCCACATTCCGTGCAGAAAACAGCAACACCGCACGTCATGCCGCGGAGTTCTGGCAGATAGAGCCCGAAATGGCTTTCTGCGACCTCAACGGCTACATGGATACCGCAGAGGCGATGATTAAATACATCATCAAAACTGTTCTTGAGCGTTGCCCGGATGAAATGGAATTCTTCAATCGATTCATGGACAGCACCCTTCTTGAAAGGCTTAACCATGTTGTGAATTCCGATTTTGTTCGCTGCTCATACACAAAAGCTGTTGAGCTGCTTCAGGCATCCGGCAAGCAGTTCCAGTATCCCGTTTTCTGGGGCTGCGATCTGCAAACCGAGCACGAACGCTATATCTGCGAAGAGGTTTACCATTGTCCTGTGTTCCTCACGGACTACCCCGCAGAAATCAAGAGCTTCTATATGCGCCTCAATGATGACGGAAAAACCGTTGCGGCAGCGGATTTGCTTGTTCCCGGTGTCGGAGAGATCATCGGCGGCAGCCAGCGCGAGGAACGTTATGATGTTCTCAGGAAGAAAATTGAAGATCTCGGCATGGACATGAGCTATTACGAGTGGTATCTTGACCTTCGTAAATACGGCGGAGTTAAACACGCCGGTTTCGGCCTCGGCTTCGAGCGCATCCTGATGTACCTCACGGGTATTTCCAATATCCGCGACGTAACCCCGTATCCCAGAACGACCGGCAGCATGGAGCTGTAAGTGTTTGCGATATTTACGGAGCGGGTTTTGATTTAAAACCGAAAACGATTTGAAAATAATAAAGGGCTCAATGTCGGCGGTCAAATTAATGACTTGCAGGCATTGAGCCTTGTTGCTTATTTAACTGTGTTTCACTTGCCGAGAACCTGAGGAACACCGAAACGTTCGGCATCCTCAATTGCTTTTGAAACATCAACAGTGAACCACCGTCCGTTTTCATACAGAATGTTTCCCTGAACGATCGTAAGGCAAACGTCAGAACCGCAGGCGGAATAGACGACAGTTCCGCATGGATCATAAACGGGACGCAGACGGGGAGAATGTGTGTTAACCATGATCATATCGGCATCAAATCCGGGAATCAGCCGCCCGATCTCGTTCTCTCTTCCCTGTGCATACGCTCCGTTCACGGTTGCGAGTTTCAGCGCAGAATATGCGGGAACGGCCGTTGGATCAAGGCTTGTGCCTTTTGCAAGCAGTGCGGCGAGCTTCAACTCTTCGAACAAATCGTGCGAATTGTTTGAGGCGCAGCCGTCCGTGCCGAGGGAAACGTTGACTCCGCTTTTGAGCATCGCGGTGACATTCGCAATACCGCTTGCGAGCTTAAGGTTTGATACGGGATTGTGTGCAACGGAGACGCCGCGCCGAGCAAGAATGCTCATATCCCGATTCGTCAAATAAACTCCGTGCGCCGCAAGTGTGCGTGTGTTGAAAACACCGTTTTCGTTGAGAATTTCGGTTGGGGTTTTGCCATAGCGTGCGATGCATTCATCGGTTTCGCGTTTTGTTTCGGAAAGGTGAATTTGCGTCACAAGATTATGCTTTTCGGCAAGCTCCGAAACCTTGCGCCAATGCTCGGGTCGGGATGTGTATTCGGCATGTATACCGACGTCGGCACGAATGCGCCCGTTTGCGGCAAGATGCCAGTCCCGAATCAATGCACGCGTTTCAATAACGGCTCTGTCCTGTTCAAAATCATAATCATCGCCGAGAGCGAGCACGGAATTGCAGAGCGAAGCGCGAATGCCGATTTCGGCTGCAACAGCGGCTGAATCAGGTTCAAAAAAATACATATCGGAAAAAGAAGTTGTTCCGCTTGCGAGCATTTCCGCAATTCCCAAACGAACGCCTGCAAGCACTGCTTCGCGCGTGAGCCTGCCTTCAACGGGGAATATTTTCTTGAAAAGCCAGTCATTAAGCGCGTAATCATCCGCATAACCGCGCATTATGCACATCGCTGTGTGCGCATGGGTATTGATAAGCCCGGGCATGACAATATTGCCGTCAGCGTCGATGATGCGTTCGGCCGCAATTTGCATTTCGGGCGAATTCTTGTCGGAAACAAAGCTGATTTTCCCGTTTTCTATGCCGATGCAGCCGCCCGAAATAACAGGCAGTGCATCGTTCATTGTGATGATGTTTGCGTTTTTAATTAAAATATCCAACATAATTCAATTTAAACCAACAAAGCCGACTCACAGCCGTAAATGCTTCGGCAGAGCCGGCATGGAGCAGATGTTCGGTTAATCAAGCGGCATGCGCCTTAAAAACTCTGCAACGTGCGAAACGAAGCGTTTGCTTGCGGCGTTTCCGGCTTCAATGACCTCTTCACCGGACAACGGTTTGTCCAAAATCCCCGCAGCCATGTTTGTAATAAGCGTTATGCCCAAAATACGCATTCCGCAATGCCGCGCTGCAATGCACTCGGGGACGGTGCTCATTCCGACTGCATCCGCACCGAGTGTACGCATTGCGCGTATTTCGGCGGGTGTTTCGTAATTCGGACCCATGCAGTAGAAATACACGCCTTCGCGCACGTTTTCCCGAGAATCCGCACATACTGAACGGAAAAGTTCCATGTAGTCCCTGTCAAAAACGCGGCTCATATCCGGGAACCGCGGGCCGAACTCGTCTATATTCCGACCTGCCAGCGGGTTGACACAGTTGAATTTGATAAAATCAGAAATGAGCATCAGCTCACCGACTTTAAAATCACGGTTTATTCCGCCTGCCGCATTGGTTATGATCATTTTGTCAATGCCGATAAGCTTTGCGAGCCTGACGGGGAAGACAACTTCCTCTGCCGACCATCCTTCGTAAATATGAAGTCGCCCCTGCATTAAAAGCACACGCTTGCCGCCGAGCAAACCCGCAATGAAGCGCCCTTTATGACCGATTGCGGTGCTTGTCCGCATGCGCGGAATCTCCCCGTAGTCAATGAAAATCGGATTTTGAACATTTTCACCGAGCGAACCCAGTCCGGAACCGAGTATAATAAGTACATCTGGTTTAAATCCGCTCAGTTTTTCGCGCAGAACTGCCGCGCTTTCAACATAATCACTGTAGGTAAACATATTTTCCTCCAAAAGGCCGAATTACCGAAAACTTCAAAGGCTTGCATCACAGCAATCCGATGATGAGCAAAACAACAACGCCGGGAACTCCGAATATGCCGGTTATAAGTGCCGTCAGCCATGTTATGTTAATATAAAAGAAGCTTAGATTCAGCAAACCTGCAAAAACAAAGTTAAAAACAAACAGCAGCGCTGCAAAAAATCTTGATGCTCAGGTTGAAAATTTTGAAAATGATAAATATAACCGCAAGCACGATGATGAACGTCAGAATCTGAGGAGCCATAAAAAGAGTATCCTTTCCGGTTGATTTTAATCTTGGCGTTCGAACAATCGCTGCATCGGTAACCGGCGGGAACAGACAGAAAAATCTTAACCCGAATCGGCTGCCGGCATTGAGCATGCACACGCCTATTGCTCTGCACGCCTTTGCTCCAGCAAAAAGATGTACCGCCTTCGCGCCGCTTCGACTTCAAGCGCAACGATCTTTGCTTCATCCGGTGCAGCGGCATCAAACCTTGCCATTGCAGCTTTCCATTTGCGCAGTGCTGCGGCGGGTTCGTCGCTGAATGCTTTTTTGCTGTGCTTATCCATATTTTACAATACCTCCCTGTGCTTGTCAAATGAAGCATCTGCAAAAAATGCGGGAAATATACATATTTTCAATAAAACCACAATGCCCGGCGTGACGATGATTGCGATGCGGATTAATGTGCAGCGATTTCTTAATCTTAAGCGCAGCACGGTAATTCAGGTGCGTTGATGCAAAAAAACCGGACAAACCGCAAGGGCAGTCCGGCATGATTGACATATGGAATTTCTGAAAGAATTAATCCGTTGATTCAAATATTCAATAAGATTATTTCCCGTTAAGGTAGGCTTCCTGCTCCGGTGTCAGCGAATCGATATGCAGACCCATTGCATCAAGCTTCATGCGAATAACTTCATTGTCTATCTGCTTCGGAACATCGTAAAGCCCGGGTGCCGTTTCTCTTCCGTGTTCTGCAAGCCAGCATGCGGAAAGAGCCTGAATTGCAAAGCTGAGATCCATTATTTCCGCAGGGTGTCCGTTGCCTGCAACGATATTAACGAGCCTCCCGTCCGCAAGCAGGTTCAATATGCGTCCGTCTGCCGTTCTGTATCCGGTTATGAAAGGTTTGCGCTCGATTTTTTCAACAGCAAGTTTCTCAAGATCTTCTTTGCTGACTTCAACATCAAAATGCCCGGCGTTGGCAAGAATGGCATTATGCTTCATCTTTTCGAAATGCCTTGCGGTAATGACGTCGCGGCAGCCGGTAGCGGTAACAAAAATATCGCCGATAGGTGCTGCCTCATCCATAGTCATAACGCGGAATCCGTCCATTACCGCTTCAAGTGCGCGGAAAGGATTTACTTCCGTAACAATAACATTTGCGCCCAGTCCTTTTGCGCGCATTGCAATGCCGTTTGAACAAAAACCGTACCCTGCAACGACAACGGTGCGCCCGGTTACCATGTTGTTTGTCGTGTACATGATTCCGTCCCAAACGCTTTGCCCCGTGCCGTGGCGGTTGTCAAAAAGGTGTTTGCAATCAGCATCATTGACCGCAAGCATGGGGAAGGGCAGTGAGCCGTCCTTTGCCCGTGCACGGAGCTTGTGAATGCCGGTGGTCGTTTCTTCACAGCCGCCGATAAGGCATTCTGCATATTCGGGATGCTTTTCGGTAAGCATCGTCACAAATTCACCGCCGTCATCAATAATGATATGCGGTTTGAACTCAAGGACGCGGCGAATATGTTCATAATACTCTTCTTCGGTTGCGCCGAAAAATGCATGAACATCCATCCCGTCCTCGACAAGTGCGGCACAAATGTCGTCCTTTGTTGAAAGCGGATTGCTCCCGGTCACGGAAACTGTTGCACCGCCGTCGCGCAGTACGAGCGCAAGATATGCGGTCTTTGCTTCAAGGTGAACGCATACCGAAATCCGCAGCCCGCGGAAAGGCTGCTCGCGGACAAAACGTTCCCGCAGTGCACTCAAAACGGGCATAAAGTCCTTAACCCATTCAATACGTTTATGCCCCAAAGGAGCAAGTGATATGTCACGAATCGTACTCATTGTTTCCTCCCTGCCGCTTGCTTGCGCAAAACGAAACTTATCTTTTTCATAATTTAATAACACATCTTTGAAACAGCTGCTGCTTCAGCAAAAAGAATTCTACCATATATCAATGCAAATAGCAATATATTGAACCATACGAATGCTCCGGCAGGGTAATCGAAATGATATAATGTTCAA
>OHHO01000582.1_pt1 | contig 13361 bp, 10 predicted proteins | sample 1568071 | NCBI WGS metagenome assembly OHHO01 (sample SAMEA3879582, study PRJEB24766) | human gut metagenome | biome: human-associated habitat; feature: feces | place: USA | collected 1985/1987
AAAGGGAGCTGTCAGCCGTCAGGCTGACTGAGGGATTGACTCAGTAAACTGTTGCCTTTTTCTTAGAACTTTTTCAAAATCGGCTGATCAATCTGCCATCCGATTTTTTTGATTTTCCTTTACAATCCCTCCGTCGCAACTCCGTTGCGCCACCTCCCTTTACACAAGGGAGGCGTGGGCGAGTGCGAATTCTATATCAAACAGCGGCAGCTTTTGCGCCTATATTTAACTAAAAATCGACCGCATTCACCGCCGATTAGAAGCGCACGCTTCCCTCACAACGGCATCAATATAGTCGCAAACGCCGTCAAAATTTTCAGTGATCTCATTGTTCGCCACTCGAATTATCCTCAGTCCGTATGCCTCAAGGAATTCCGTGCGCCGAGCGTCTTTCCGAATGTTTTCATCCTCATAGTGCTGCGAGCCGTCAAGCTCTATAATCAGTTTAGCCTCTGCACTGTAAAAATCCGCAATATATCGCCCGAGCACCTTTTGCCGGGAGAAACGGACGGGATAGTCACGCAGGAAATCATACCACAACCGCCTCTCCTCTTTTGTCATATTCTTTCGCAGCGCCCGCGCAAGAGGAACGAGCTGCTTATTGTGCTTTGACTGCATTACGATTCCTCCGCTTTAAGCATTTACATTCTGAAAATTACGCACTTTAAAGGCTCCCTTGTGTAAAGGGAGCTGTCAGCCGTCAGGCTGACTGAGGGATTGACTCAGTAAACTGTTGCTTGTTTCTTAGCCTTTTTTGAAAATCGGCCAATCAAACTGCATCAGATATTTTTGATTTTCCTTTACAATCCCTCCGTCACGACTTCGTCGCGCCACCTCCCTTTACACAAGGGAGGCATGGGCAAGTGCGAATTATCGGCAACATCGCTATTGCTGATTTGCAAGTATTACTGCGGGATGCCGAGGACGTCATCCCCTACGATTGAATTGCGGTTGTTTCGTTATATATTCAGCAAGATTTTGACTTTTGAATCTACCCGACAACCTCCGTGCAAAGAAAAAGGATATGCTGTCATCATAATAGCATATCCTTTATATATTTTCAATCTTTATTCGCTTTTTCCGCCTCGGCTTTACCCTCGGGCGTGTCGCGGTAGAACTGCGTTTTGGGGTGCGGGTGCGTGGTGCTGTTCCACAGCTCGTCGGCGACGGGCTGCCACTCCTTGGCGAAGCAGTCGCAGCGGGAGCAGAGCGTTTCGGCGCTCTCGGGTGCGATGAGGTCGGTCGAGCGCGCGCCCGTGTCGGCGATTATCTTACGCAGACACTGCGGATTCTCCAGCATCGGGCAGGGTCTGAGGTGATTGTCGTTAAACGGCTGATTTCTGTAATATGCCTGGAACAGGGGACTTTTCAGCCCCTCGATAAGCGTATTCTTCCTGATATTCGAGTCCGAATAATGGATGAAAACGCAGGGCTCCATGTCGCCCTCGGAGTTGATATGGAAGTAGTTCCTGCCGCCGGCGATGCAGCCGCCGACATACTCGGCGTCGTTTTGGAAATCCATGACGAACATCGGCTTGCCCGTCTCGCTGTTTCTCATGCGGCGCAGCCATTTATACATATGAACCCTCTGCTCGGGCGAGGGGATAAGCTCCGGCACGGCGTCGTGGCCGACCGGCATATAGTTGAAGTAAAGGCCGAAGCGCACGCCGTTCTCGATCATAAGGTCGATGAATTCGTCGCTCGTGACGGCGGGGATATTCTTGCTCGTGTAGCAGACCGAGATGCCGAAAAGCAGGCCGTATTCCCTGAGCAGCTTCATTGCCGCCATGGTTCGTGCGTATGCGCCCTCGCCGCGGCGGTAGTCGTTGCTCTCCTCGGTGCCCTCAATGCTCAGCGCTAAGGTCAGGTTGCCGACCTCGCGCATCTGCTCGCAGAATTCACGGTCAACAAGCGTCGCGTTGGTGTAGGCGAGGAAGGCGCAGTCAGGGTTCTCACGGCACAGAGTCAGTATATCGTCCTTGCGGATGAGCGGCTCGCCGCCCGTGAGCATATAGAAATGCGTCCCCAGCTCGGTGCCCTGGTTGACTATGCTGCGCATCTCGTCGAGCGACAGATTGGAGCGGTGGCCGTATTCGGCGGACCAGCAGCCCTTGCAGTGCAGGTTGCAGGCGCTCGTCGGGTCAAAGAGGATGATGAACGGGATGTTGCACTTGTATTTCTCTCTGTTTGCTCTTACCGCCTTGGTGCCGTTGACCCCCGCGCCGAGGCCGAGAGCGAGCAGCATATTCTTGATAACTCGAGGGTCGCACTCGTTGATGATATTCATCGCGAAGTGGTTCCAGACATTGCTCTCATCCTTGACCGCCTTGCGGAATGCGTCAAAATTCTTCTCGGGGAAAGCGCCGCCCATAAATTTCTGCGATATGTCTATCAGCTTCAGCAGATTTTCCTGCGGCTTCTTTTTGATATACTTAAAAATGCCGTCGAACGCGACGGAAGCCGAGGCTCTCTGGAGCTTTTCTTTTGCGGTCATCATAAGCGATTCCTCCCTTTGGAAATCAAGTGAATTGCGGTGCGGATCAGAGCAATAATATATTAAGTTTATCACAGTTTTGGAATAAAGTCCATAAAAATTTTATTAATTATTGCTTTTTGTCTGTTTTGCACTTAATTTATATTATACGCGCTTGTGCCTTGCAGTAAACGGACAAGACGCGCAAAGTGACGGATTCTCACACAAAGTCACTCTTTTGTCCGAGCGGCAGTCGGATTTTTCCTCATTTTCCTTGCTTTAGCACCGAATATGGGGTATTATATAATTTAGTTTGACATATCAGCTATCGGGAGGGAACGCTTTGAAAGAAAAGCTGCTCAGAGGCAGGCACGCTCTCGGGCTTGCCGCAAGGATAATCGTCTCGGTGATTATTATTGCCGTTATCATTTGGAAATATGACGACCTGAAGCATATCGACGTGCGCGCGCTCATCGACGGCACAAGCAGTATGCTTGCCGCCGCCGCGGCTGTGTGGGGGGTATATCTGCTCAAATCCCTCGTCTTTGTCGTGCCCGCCTCGCTGATATATATCGCCGTGGGCATGGCATTCACCCCGCTGACTGCCATTGCGATAAACGCGGTCGGAATTCTCCTTGAGGTCTGCGCCACCTATCTTTTCGGCGTTATCCTCGGCGGGCCTTATGTAATAAACAAGCTCGAAAAGACAAAATACGGCGACCGAATTCTCGAGCTGCACGGCAAAGGCAAGCTCTCGGCGATATTCGCTATCCGCGTGCTGCCCGTATTCCCGATAGATCTCGTCAGCCTCTTCCTCGGCGCGGTCAGGATGCGCTTCCTGCCGTATCTTCTTCTCTCGCTCGGCGGGATTCTGCCCCGAGTGATACTTTTCACCGTCCTCGGCGACGGCATCTACGACTATATCCCGATGGATAAATTCATGCTCGCGGCGATAATCCTGCTGCCGATAGCGCTCGTCGCGTGGGTCATCAGCTACGCCGTAAAATCGGGAAGATCGGAGGCGGCAAGCGGCAAGCCGCCCTATGAGCCGCTCAAGGACAGCCGCAGGAACGTGATATTCGACACCGACATGGGCCCCGACTGCGACGACGCGGGAGCCTTCGCCTTGCTCTTCCACTATATAAAAAAATACGACCTGACCCTGCTCGGCGCCGCAAACTGCACCTCAAACCGCTACGCCAACGGCACGATAAGGGCGATAGCCGAGTATTTCGGCTGCCCCGACCTGCCCGTGGGTCAATACAGCGGCTCGGAGCTGCTGCCTGACGGCAAAAAATACAACGAATTCGTCACCAAAAAATATTGTCGCTTCCCCTCGAGCGCCACAGCGGCTCAAACGGAGCTTGAATTCTATCATAAGCTGCTCGCGAAATCCGAGGACGGCTCGGTGACGGTGATCGCCGTCGGCCCGCTCTCAAATCTCGCTCGGGTGCTGCGCGAGGACGGCGACCTCTTTAACCGCAAGGTCGATTCCGTCGTAATGATGGGCGGCGCTTTCCCCTCGGGCAAAGAATTCAATATTGAGTGCGACCCGCTCGCCGCAAAAACCGTGTTTGAGAAATTCAGGGGCACGATAGTCTGCTCGGGCTTCGAGATAGGCAAGGACGTGATGACGGGCTTCGGCGGCGAACGCGAGGGCAGCCCCGTATTCGACAGCTACCGCCGTTACCTCGGCGGCAAAGCGCCCTATCTGCGCGACAGCTGGGATCTGACCGCCGTCAACTACGCCTTTGAGGGCTGCGGCGAATACTACGCCCTCTCGAAAGAGATGAAAATAACCGTCGAGGACGACGGCACAACCGCCGCCGTCAAGAGCAAATACACAAAGCGCTATTACCTGCTGCAAAAGGCGGCCGACGACGTGATAGCCACGGGGCTTAACACCATACTCGACCCCGCACCCGCAGAGTAAAAAGGCATTGACACACCCCGCGGGCAGGGATATAATATAGTCGGTAAATCAACGATTTTGCCGCCGTGTTTGGGCGTCATAATTACTGCAATTTCGTTATTCATCGTAGGGGACGACGTCCTCGGCGTCCCGAGAGTTAAACTGCAATGTTGGTTTTACAACCGTAGAGGCGAACCGTGTTCGCCCGCATGAATTTGCACAATGTCGCAACATTAAGCTGTCGCAGAGCGACTGAGGGAGAGACGATTTTGCGTTAATTTACCGTGATTTATTTGTTTATCCTTTCTCTCCTTCCGTCTTTTGCTTCGCAAAATCCACCTCCCCTAAATGGGAGGCAAGAGCGGGTGCAATCTTCCGGCGCATATCGTAGTGTACGACTTCCAGCAAAATCTTATCTAATTTCAAAAAGCCTTTCGGAAAATTAAAATCCGAGTGACTGAATATAATTAAAAGGAGGATCTGTATGAAGATCTTAAAGAGGCTTTCAGCCCTCATGCTCGCAATGCTCCTGCTCCTTTCGTTTGCCGCCTGCGGCGGCAAGGATGGCGGGGAGGATTCCGACGTTACCGACGCTCCCGAGACGAATTACGAGCGGGAAGTCAAGACCAAAATAGCCGCTCTCAACGGCCCGACAGGCCTCGGTCTCGCCGAGATAAAGGCCGATCGTTCCTATGCCTATGACGTCGAGTATTACTCCGACCCGCAGGAAGTCGGCCCGCTGCTCATCAAGGGCGAGGTCGATATAGCGGCTCTGCCCCTCAACATGGCGGCAAACCTCTATAAAAAGACCGACGGCAAGATAAAAATGCTCGCCATCAACACCCTCGGCGTGCTCCATGTGCTCTCAAAGGATGATTCGATCAAGAGCGTCGCCGACCTCAAGGGCAAGACCGTCTATTCATCGGGTCAGGGCGCAACTCCCGAATATATCGTCAACTACATTCTCCGCAAGAACGGCCTTGAGCCGGGCAAGGATGTGACGATCGAGTATAAGACCGCCCACAATGAGCTTGCCACCCTCGCAGTCGAGGGCAGCGTTGATATCTGCATCCTGCCCGAGCCTTTCGTATCCAAGGTGCTCTCAAAGAACGAGAGCTACAAGCGCGTGCTCGACCTCACCGAGGAGTGGGGCAAGGTCAGCTCCGCAAAGCTCGCCCAGGGCTGCCTTGTGGCAAGAGCCGACTATATCGAGCAGAATCCCGAAATAATCAAGGAATTCATGAGCTTCTATGAGGCCTCGGTCAATTTCGTCAACAATGAGAATAACGCCGGCGCCGTGTTCCTTGCGAAAAACGGCTACTTTGATACGCCCCAGCTTGCGGCGGATACCATTCCGAACTGCAACATCGTATTCATCACCGGCGAGGAAATGAAAAAAACAGCGACGGAGAATTTCACCGTCCTCTTTGAGGCAAACCCCGCTTCCGTCGGAGGGGAGATACCCGCTGATGCGCTCTATTACCTCGGATAAGTCAAAATTGATAAGGATAATTAAAAAAGCAGGAGTCATCGCAGCATGGCTCCTGCTTTGGCAGCTTGCGGCGCTCGCAGTGGGCAGCAGTTTTCTTTTCCCGTCACCGCTGACGGTGCTGCGCCGCCTCGGCGAGCTTTGCGTGACCAAGGAATTTGCGCTCGACTGCCTCGGCTCGCTGGGCAGGATCTCGCTCGGCTGCTTCTCGGGCATAGTGTTCGGCTCTCTGCTCGGCGCGGCCACTGCGTTCTCGAAGCCGCTGTATGATTTCTTCAGCCCGCTGCTCACCGTCATCAAAACTACCCCCGTCGCCTCGTTCATAATCCTGCTGCTCGTCTGGGTCAAGCGCAGCGGAGTGCCCGTCGTGATAGCGTTCCTGATGGTCGTGCCCGTGATGTGGTCGAATGTCTCGGCCGCCGTCGCCGACACCGACAGGCTGCTGCTCGAAGCGGCGAAGGTCTTCCGCCTCAGCAGATTTCAGAAGCTGCGCCATGTCTATATCCCGTGCGCCCTGCCGTCCTTTGCGGCGGGCTGCAAGACCTCGATAGGCTTCTCGTGGAAGGCGGGCATAGCCGCCGAGGTGCTCTCCACACCGCGCAACTCCGTCGGCTCGGAGCTGTATATCGCAAAGATAAATCTCGAATACGCCGATCTTTTTGCCTGGACGGCGGCAGTCATTCTGATGAGCTTCCTTGTCGAGAAAGCGCTCGTGCTGCTGCTCGAGAAGCTGCTGCTGCGCCGAGTTCGGGGCGGGGAGGTAAAGAAATGATAATACTTAAAAATATCTCCAAATCCTACGGCGGCAAGGCGGTGCTCGACAACGTGAATATCGAGATACCGGGCAGCGGCGTTTTCGGCATTTTCGGCGCGTCGGGTCAGGGTAAAACGACCCTTATCCGCCTGCTCTGCGGGCTTGAGAAGCCCGACGGCGGCGAAATAATCGGCTCGGACAGCATGAATTTCTCTGTCGTGTTTCAAGAAGATAGGCTCTTTCCCTCGCTCACGGCTCTGGGCAACGTCAGCCTCGTCTCGGACGAAACGACGGCGCGGCGGCTGCTCGATCTGGTCGGACTTCACGGCAGCGAGGATAAATACCCCGATGAGCTCAGCGGCGGCATGAGCCGCAGAGTGGCTATCGCCCGCGCCCTTGCCTACGGCGGCGACGCTCTGATCCTCGACGAGCCGTTCAAGGGGCTTGAAGCCGAACTGAAAGAGCATATCGGCAAGCTGATAAGTGAATATGCACAAACCAAGCCCGTTATTATTGTGACACATGACGAATATGGTAAATCGCTTACAAAAAATTCTGTCATTTTATCGTAGTTTTTGTACGGTATATAAAATTTAACTCTTGCATTTCCTTCTATTTTATACTATACTTATTAGCGAACGGCCCGATCAGGGCGCTTAAATCAATTATAATTTTTGGAGGCAATAATCATGGCAAAGAAACTTATCGCCATCGTCATGGCACTTGCTCTCGTCCTCTCCTTCGCTGCCTGCGGCGGCAAAGGCGACGACACCACCACCGCTCCCGAAACCACCACCGATCCGTTTGACGCTTTCGGTGAGGAGACCACCGCCGCACCCGCAGAGGATCCCTCCGCGACCGACGCTTCCGCCACCACTGCAGACGACACGACCGCAGGCCCCGCTGCCGCTACCACCGCAGCAGCAGGCGACGCTACCACCGCTGCCGCAGCTAAGGCTCCCCAGACTAAGGAAGAGATCGTCGCTTACTTCAACACCGCTATCAACGCAGCCAAAAAGAGCTCAAAGAGCATCACTTCCAATTATATGGAGCACTCTGTTGCGGGTGAAATCACCGGTATACCCTCAGCTCTTGACTCTGTCGGTCAGAAGCTCATAAAGGATAACATGGGCAGAGACGACAAAAAGACCAATGTTACCTGGACTTCCGCTGCAGATAAAAATGCTAACTTCCCTGTTGAAGGTGAAACATGGGCAAGCAAGCTCACCGCAGCGGATGTTAAGGATGCAGCTCTCAAGGAGTCGAACGGTAAATATATGATCCGTCTTACCACCGTTGCCGACGGCAAATCCTCCTCTCACGATCATGGCACAGGTCATGCTCCGAAGGCGTTTAATGTTGTCCTTCCCGGTATAATCGACGGTTATATCCCCAGCATCGCTAAGAGCCTGTTCCGTGTTGGCACCGTTTCTACATCTTATCCTTCAAGCACCGTTACCGTCACCGTTGACGCTGCTACCGGTCATGTCCTGAGCGCAAAGTACGAGCTGTTTTGGACTCTTTATATTCCCCTCAGCGGCAATGACGTCGTTCTTCCTTTCAAGACCGTAAACGACTACACCATCAATTGGTAACATAAAACAAACTGCGGGGCGTGCCAAGCACGCCCCTTTTGCAATTGCCCGCGCGAACAAACAATGCCTCAAGCATTGAATTTTTATGGCTCCCTTGTGTAAAGGAGCTGCCGCGGAGCGACTGAGGGATTGACTTGTCAAACTGTTGCCCGCCTCTTAGGCTCCCTCCTGAGGGAGCTGCCCGTAGGACTGAGGGTTTGTCGGGTAGTTGCTAAAAGTAAAATTTTGTTGATAGAATAACAGAAAAATTTCAACTCAATCGTAGGGGACGGCGTCCTCGACGTCCCACGAAACGACTGCAAATGTAAAATCATCATCGTAGGGGCGAACTGTGTTCGCCCGCAACATAAAAAACAAAGGAGTTTACCCATGAAGAAAGAAGTTCTCGTTGAAACATCCGCCCGCCACGTCCATGTCAGCCGCGAGGCTCTCGATATTCTCTTCGGCGAAGGCTATGAGCTGACCAAAAAGAAGGATCTCTCCCAGCCCGGCCAGTTCTCCTGCGAAGAGAGAGTAGCCGTCGTCGGCTCCAAGAGCAGCTTCCCCGCCGTCTCCATCCTCGGCCCCATCCGCCCCGCAACTCAGGTCGAGCTTTCGCTCACCGACGCCCGCTCGATAGGCGTTACCGCACCCGTCAGGGAGAGCGGCGATATCGAGGGCAGCGGCTCCTGCAAGCTGGTCGGCCCCAAGGGCGAGCTTGAGATCGAGTGCGGCGTCATCGCCGCCAAGAGGCACATCCACGCCACCCCAGAGGACGCCGAGAAATACGGCCTTGAGGATAAGCAGATCGTCTCCGTCAAGATCGACTCCAACGGCAGAAAGCTCATCTTTGACGACGTCGTCGTCAGAGTCAGCCCCAAATTCGCGCTCGCAATGCACATCGACACCGACGAATCCAACGCCGCTGCCGCCACCCCCGGCCTCATGGGCGAAATTCTTTAATTTCATCTTAATACATAAAACGCACCCGCAGGAGCTTTCGTGCCCCGACGGGTGCGTGTTTTTTACTCTGCCTCAATTTGCTCCGGCTCCTCCGCCTCGACCATCTCGTGCAGCATCGGCGGGCGGAACATTCTGAACGCCTGCTTCTTGACCGAGATCGTCATATCGCCGTTGTCGCCGCCGTATTCGCCGTCGAGCGTCCACGGCAGTTTGGAGCCGTCGAGGGTCTTGACCTCGATATGCGAGCCTTGATAGAGGTGGATGAACCGCTTGTCAAAGTTCTTTTTCAGCACGCTGGTACACACGTCGACCCAGTTCTTTAACGTGCCGGGGTTCTTGACGATGAACACCTCGAATCTGCCGTCGTTAAGGCAGACCTGATCGTTGCTGAGCTTGATGATTCCGCCTACGGTGAAGGAATTCGAGATAGAGCCGAAAACGAATTCATCCTCTATGACCTTGCCGTCTATGACAAAGCGCATCGGGATCTCTCTGATATCCTTTACCGTCTTTGTCGCCTCGAGATAATAGGCGAGCTTGCCGATCTTATTTTTCAATTTCTGATCCGCCTTGTAGGCGCAGGCGGTGAAAGCGCCGAAGGACGCCACATATGTAAAGTACCTCTCGCCGAAAAGCCCGATATCGTAGGGGAGCGCCTCGGAGCTGACGATGAGCTGCGCCGCCTTGATGGGGTTGGTCGGCAGACCGAGGGTGTGGGCAATGTCGTTGGTCGTGCCGGCGGGAATGAAGCCTATCTCGGGCCTTTTCTCAAGAGCCATCAGCCCGTTGAGTGTCTCGCAGAATGTGCCGTCGCCGCCCCTGCAAACCACCGTGTCATATTTGCCGCCGAATTCACGGGCAAACCGCGTTGCGTCGCCCGAGCCCGTGGTGTTCATAACGGTGATATTGTACCCGTGGCGGTTAAAGATATTCGTGACCTCGAGCAAATCGTCGCTGTATCTCTTTTTGCCCGAGCGGGGGTTGACTATCATCAGCATCTGCTTTTCCATTCTCTCGCCTGCTTTCATAGGTGATAAAAGAAATTATATCACCTTTTGCCTCATTGTTCAAGCATGGCGGCGGCAGCATTTTTCGCACAAAAAGCCCCTTTTGCCCAAAATCATTTCTCCCTGTATCCGTAAATTCTGAAATCCAAGCACTAAAAGGCTCCCTTGTGTAAAGGAAGCCATGAGCAACTGCAATCTTTGAACGACATTGTAGGGAACGGCGTCCTCGACGTCCCGTGAGCTGCTCTACAATGTAGGTTTTACAACGGTAGGGCGAACTTCGCCCGCCTAAATCTGCACAATATCGCAACATTAAACTGTTGCTATCCTCTTAGGCTCCCTCCCGAGGGAGCTGCCCAGAGAGCTGAGGGATTGACCAATAAACCGTTGTTTGTTTCTTATTCTTTTTTGGAAATCGACCGATCAAACTTCAATCCGTTTTTATTGATTTTTCTTTACAATCCCTCCGTCACGACTTCGTCGCGCCACCTCCCTTTACACAAGGGAGGCGCTACCAACTGCAATTTTTCGGCGCATATCGTAGGGGACGGCGTCCTCGACGTCCCGAGAGTTACACTGCAATGTCGGTTTTACAACGGTAGGGTGAACTGTGTTCGCCCGTGCAAAAACTATCAAGCCGACAGCATTAATTCGCCTTCTCCTTGAGGAGAAGGTGTCGAGCGCAGCGAGACGGATGAGGTGTGCCGCAGGCAGTTAATTCCACAAACATCAATCCTCCGTCACGGCTTCGCCGTGCCACCTCCTTTTCTAAGGAGGCCACTATAGCAGTCGGCTTGCAGTTAAACCGGCTCCCTTGTGTAAAGGGCGCCATGAGCAACTGCAATCTTTCAACGACATTGTAGGGGACGTCGAGGACGCCGTCCCCTACAATCGGTTTTCCCCTTTCAACGGGCAAAGCCTGTTATATATGCGAAAAACCGCCGGTCGGTCGCCCGATCAGCGGTTTTTGATTATTCAAGCTCGAATGCGCCGGTATAGAGCTGATAATAAACGCCCTTTTCGGCTATCAGCTTCTCGTGGTCGCCGCGCTCGATTATCCTGCCGTGGTCGAGCACCATTATCACATCCGAATTCATGACCGTCGAGAGGCGGTGGGCGATGACGAATACCGTCCTGCCCTCCATCAGCTTATCCATGCCTCTCTGGACTATCGCCTCCGTCCTCGTGTCTATCGAGGAGGTCGCTTCGTCAAGGATCATCACGGGCGGGTCGGCGACGGCTGCCCTTGCTATCGCTATCAGCTGGCGCTGACCCTGCGAGAGGTTCGCGCCGTTGTTGCTCAGCTCCGTTTTGTAGCCCGAGGGCAGTCGGGTGATGAAATCGTCCGCGCCCGCGAGCTTCGCTGCCTCAATGCATTCCTCGTCCGTTGCGTCCAGCCTGCCGTAGCGGATATTCTCCATCACCGAGCCGGTGAAGAGGTTAGTCTCCTGCAAAACGATGCCGAGGGAGCGGCGCAGGTCGGATTTCTTTATCTTGTTGATATTTATGCCGTCATAGCGGATCTTGCCGTCGGCGATATCGTAAAATCGGTTGATAAGATTCGTTATTGTGGTCTTGCCCGCGCCCGTTGCGCCGACGAACGCCACCTTCTGACCCGGTTCGGCGTAAACGGTCACGTCGTGGAGCACCTCCTTGCCCTTTTCGTAGGCAAAATCGACGTCAAAGAGCCTCACGTCGCCTCGGAGCGGGGTGTAGGTCAGCGTGCCGTCACCGTGCGGATGCTTCCACGCCCATTTGCCGGTGCGTTCGCTCGTCTCGGTCAGCTCGCCGTTCTCCTCCTTGGCGTTGACGAGGGTCACATAGCCGTCGTCCGTCTCGGGCTGCTGATCCATCAGCGAGAATATCCTCTGCGCGCCCGCCATCGCCATGACTATGGCGTTGACCTGCTGCGAGACCTGGTTGATGTTGCCGGTGAATTGCTTGGTCATATTGAGGAACGGCACGATGATGCTGATGCTGAACGCCATGCCCGAAATGCTGAAATTCTTAGCGCCGAAGGTTAGGAAAAGCCCGCCCGCCGTCGCAATAAGCACATAGAGCACGTTGCCGATATTCATGATTATCGGGCCGAGGGTGTTGGCGTAGGCGTTCGCCTTGCGGCTGTCCTCATAGAGCGCTTCGTTTATCCTGTCGAAGTCCTCGGTCGCCGCCTCCTCATGGCAGAATACCTTGATGACCTTCTGACCGTTCATCATCTCCTGGATGAAGCCCTCCGCCTTGCCGAGTGAAGCCTGCTGGCGCACGAAGTATTTCGCCGAGCCGCCGCCGACCTTCTTTGAAACAAGGGTCATGGCGACAACGCCGACAAGCAGCAGCATCGTCATCCAAATGCTGTAGTAGAGCATGATGAAGAACACGACCATTACAACAATGCCCGACGAAATGAGGGCGGGGAGCGCCTGAGAAACAAGCTGGCGGAGCGTGTCGATATCGTTGGTGTAGTAGCTCATAATGTCGCCGTGCTTGGTCGTGTCAAAATATTTGATGGGCAGATTCTGCATCCCGTCAAACATCTTGCGGCGCAGCTTGCAAAGGAAGCCCTGGGTGATATACGCCATGAGCTGCTCTCTGACGGTCATCAGGATTATCGCCGCGAGATAGAGCGCCACAAGCACCGCTATCATCGGGAATATCTCTTTGCTTGCCGCCGACCAGTCGCCGACTTTGTACCATTTTTCGATCACTGCGATAACTTTCTGAGTGAATACGGCGGGGATCGCCGAGGCCGCCGCGGTGAGGATAATACAGACCGTCACCACGGGCACGAGCACGGGGTAGCAGCTTATCAGCAGCTTTATCACCCTGCCGAGCACGCCTTTTGCCGGTTTCGGCTTATTCATCGCGCTCACCTCCGTTCGTCTGCTGCTCATAAACCTCACGGTAGATTTCGCTCGAGCCGAGCAGCTCCTCGTGCCTGCCGAGCGCCGCTATCCTGCCGTTCTCCATAACGACTATCAGGTCGGCCTCCTGCACGGAAGCGATGCGCTGGGCAATGATTATCTTGGTCGTTTCGGGTATATATTCCTTGAATCCCGCCCGTATCAGAGCGTCCGTCTTGGTATCGACGGCGCTTGTCGAGTCGTCAAGGATAAGGATCTTCGGCTTCTTGAGTAGCGCGCGGGCAATGCAGAGCCTCTGCTTCTGGCCGCCGGAGACGTTCGTGCCGCC
>OHHO01000583.1_pt1 | contig 13331 bp, 8 predicted proteins | sample 1568071 | NCBI WGS metagenome assembly OHHO01 (sample SAMEA3879582, study PRJEB24766) | human gut metagenome | biome: human-associated habitat; feature: feces | place: USA | collected 1985/1987
CTCATCGACCGCTACGGCGACCCGCCGCCCTCGGTGAGCGATCTGGTCAACGTTTCCCTTGTCCGCGTACAGGCCGCTGCCGTGGGCGTGTACGAGGTGACCCAGAAGAAGGATACCCTGATCCTGAATCTGGAAACGCTGGACCTTGCCATGATCCGCGGCCTGCTGCAAGCTTTCAATGGCCGTGTCACCGCCGGGGCGGGTACAAAGCCCTATCTCTCGGTGGTATTGCAGCCGGACGAAAAGCCGCTGGAACTGCTGCAAAACATCCTGAAAGCTATGGCAGATATCCTGACCGGCACCGAACGCGAAAAAGCTCCCCAAACAGGGGAAGCTGGCACGCGCAAACGTGACTGAGAGGGTTTTATAAAAACAAATAAGGAGCAAAACGCATGAAAAAGAAACTGCTTGCGCTGGTATGCGCACTTGCACTGACCGTCAGCCTTGTGGGCTGCGCACTCTCCACCCCGGACACCGTGGGCAAGATCGGTGATTTTGAGGTGACCAGCGGCCTGTACCTGCTGGCGCAGTACGATGCCTACCAGCAGGCTGCACAGCTGGCGGACTCTGAGCAGGACACCAGCAAGGTGAATTCCTTCCTCAAGGCCACCATCACCACCGATGCCGACACCGGCGAGACCGCCGTGGTAAAGGACTATGTGGCGCAAAAGACCCTTGAGACCTTGCAGACCCTTGCCGCCGTGGATGCCCGCTTTGCCGAACTGGGCGGCGAGCTGACCGAGGAGCAGAAGTCTGCCGCCGACAGCTACGCCCAGCAGCTGATGGATAACTACGGCGATGCCTACACTGCCAACGGCATCGGGCTGGAGACTTTGAAGCTGTTCCAGCAGCTGCAATACAAGCAGACCCTGCTGCTGGATCTGGTCTACGGCAAGGACGGCGAGACCCCTGTGGAGGACGGCGAGCTGACCGAGCATCTGGACCGCACCATGTACGAGATCGGCTTTATCACCGTGCCCCTGTACAACACCAGCACCTTCGCCTTTGCCAGCGATGACCAGAAGGCCGAGATGCTCTCCCTTGCCCAGAAGGCTGTGGACAGCTACAACGCCGCCGCCCCGGAGGACGCCTCCAGCCAGATGGCCGCCTTTAACAGCATCGCAAGCAGCGCACTGACCGATATTTGCGCCGTGCTGGACGCCGAGGTACCCTCCACCAGCACCCTGCAGACCGACCTGCTGAGCGAAAGCGACCTGACCGACGCCTTTACGCAGGAGGGTGCCGCCGATACCCTGCGCGGCCTTGCCTACGGACAGGCAGCTGCCATCCAGTACACCGGCTACGCCATGATGCTGGCCGTCCGTCTGGATCCGCTGAGCGTTTCCACGCTGGACGCTCTGCGCAGCCAGATTTTGAGCGACATGAAGGGCGAGGAGCTGAACGATGCCCTTGCCGCCTACGGTGCCCAGCTGGACAGCACCCTGAGCAGCTCTGCCATGAGCAAGCTGCCCGCCGCCAAGATCGTGAACGCCAACAGCGCAAACAGCTAATAACTGCATAAAAATTGCAAAAACGGGTTCGAGATTTTTCCTGACCCCGTTTTTTATAGCGCTATAAAACAGACCCGGCAGGCCTTTTGGGCTTGCCGGGTCTGTTTTTGATTGGAGCAGTGGGGCAGGGACACAGCACTGTCAGGCCTTACTTCTCGTTCTCATAGCTGAAGACAGCGTAGGGGTAGAAGATGTTGGCGTCCAGATAGCCTGCCCAGCGGCCGGGCTTACGGGTGTAGTAGCCGATGGGGATATCGCCCCGGATGACGCCCTTGACCAGGATCAGCATGTGGCGGAGGTACTCCACGCTGAAGGGGTTCAGGTTCTCCCAGTGGCCCGTCAGCAGCTCATAGTCCACATCCTCGTTCCGCAGCAGCACCTCTGCCATGAAGTGCTCCAGACCCGGCAGATAGGTGTCGGTGGCAGCCTCCATCATGAACAGATCGCCGGAGCCAACAGCGTCACCGGTAAAGATGTAGTCCTTGTAGAAGAACACCACAGAGCCCTTGGTGTGGCCCGGCACATCCACCACTTCCAGCTCCTCAGAGCCGATGCGGACCGTGTCGCCGTCCACGATGTTCACCAGCTTCAGGTCCTCGGCGGTGAGGCCGAAGAACTTCTGCATGCTGGAGAGCAGGCCCTCCTGGTCATCGGGGTGGATGTAGGTGCGGCGGACCTTGCCGGACTTCAGCAGGGAGGGAATGCCCAGAATGTGGTCGCCGTGCTTGTGGGTCAGCAGGATATCCAGCTCTGCGTCAGGGTTGGTCAGCACGTTCTCCCGCAGGTAGGCGTAGAGGTCTGCTGCGCCGGAGCCGCCCATGGCGGTGTCAATGATCAGGGCTTCCTTGCCCAGATCCATTACCCACAGGGTGTCCATGCCAAAGTCCATGACACGGGTGATGTTGTACTTCACCGGGTAGTGGCTGAACATCATGTTGGGGTTCAGCTTGCCGTGCTGGGTCCGGGTCAGGGACTGGGTAAACATCCAGTTATAGGGAGTGCCGATGCTGTACACACGCTCCCATACCTTGTGGGGCTCCGGCATGGAACCGGCGGTAAAGCCCTCGTACTTCACGCAGGAGCAGCCGGCATCCTTCAGGGCCTGCACAGCCTTGGCAGTCTCGGCCTCCGGCATCTCCGGGTCATCCTTGCAGTGGTAGGCCCACACAGGGGTGTTCTTGATGGCCTCAAAGGCACCGGGGACGGTGTACCACTGGGCAGGCACCATGCCGCACATGGGGATGGCTGCGGCAAAGTAGTAGGGGTAGCTCAGGATCATGTTCCAGACACCGGTGCCGCCCATGGACATACCCTCGATGTAAATGCGGTCCGGGTCAATGCGGTGGGCAGCCACATAGCTGTCGATGGCAGACTTCAGGGCCGTAACGGTGTCCGGGTCGGTCCAGTTCTTGCCGGGGCACTGGGGTGCAAACAGGTAGGTGGGGTTCTTCCGGATCATTTCGTCAGAAATGTAGAAGGTAGCACCGTCGTTGGCGGTAAGCTGGGTGCCGTTGGGACCTACGCCGTCCTCGCCGTGGAGGAAAACGATCAGGGGCAGGCGCCCCTTTAGGGTCGGGGCGTAACGGCGGGGATTGTAGGCGTAGTACTCCACCCCGGCAGCACTGCCCGCCTTAAAACGCTTGGCCAGCTCTGCCCGGTCGGGGCTGTCCACCTTGACCAGACAATTCTGGTCGGCGTCCGCTGCAAAGGCAATGCCGCTGGTACCCAGCACACTGGCAACAGCCGCAAAGGCAGCAGTGTTACGCATAAAATCACGTCTGCTCAGTTCCATAGTTTCTTCTCCTTTTGGGGCCAAAAAATAAATACGGATTGTGAATACTGTACGAAACTTCCTCACCATATAAGATGAGAGCTGTCACTAATATATTAATATATCAAAAAAGTGCTGTCAAGAATGTGTCAAAATCTTTGGAGAAGGCTCTAAGCCAGGCTGTCGGGGTTTGTCAAAAATGACGAAAATCATCCTACCAAAAACCACCGTCCATCCCGGACGGCGGTGCAAAGTACCAGTGGTAATGCGACCACAGCCCGGGGCGTTTGTATACCGGGGTGAGCACGATTTCAAATGGCCTCCGCGTGCGCTCTAGCCATCTTCAGCGGAAAATATATTTTTATATTTGCAATTCTGGAAAATCTGCGGATTTTCCAGAATTGCCTTCTCACGGGAGGGATTGCAACGGCAGACGGCATTTCCTGCAACAGCTCCTTTTGTGAAAATGCGTTTGGAGCGCTCCGCAGAACGCGCCAAAGGCGCTTTATTTTACCACCCTTGCAAACTCTGCGGCAAGGGCGGCGTTCACCGAACGGACGGCGTTGGCGTCCGGCTTGATGGCAGTGCGGTCGTAGGTAAACAGGCCGTTCACCTCGTCCTCCACGTCGGTCAGCTGGGTGTACACCAGCGCCGAAAGCCCCTTTTGCAGCTGCGGCAGCACTGCGCCCAGCTGCAATTTTTTGTAGCGGGCGGTCAGTTCCTCCCGGCTTTTGGCTGTGCCGTAGCCGTAGGTCTTGCGGGGCGGCTCGTGCCCCGGCATGGGCCATGCAATGCCGCCGTACTCGCTCAGCGCCACGGTGCGGGTCTGCGGGCGCACCCGCAGGGGGTAGAAGTAGTTGTGCAGGGAGTATACATCCCCGCCGCCCTGATCGTACCAGCCGCTGGCTTCGTCCACAAGACGGGTATCGTCCAGCGTGCGGATGGTCTGCACTGCCCCGGCGGCATCGTACTGTCCCCAGCCCTCGTTGAAGGGCACCCAGCAGCCCACGCAGGGGTGGCAGCGCAGCGCCTGTACCGTATCTTCCAGCTCCCGGCGGTATTCTTCCCGGCTGCTTTCGCTGCTCCGGCTCAGCAGTCCCCACAGGGGCGCTTTGTCCGGCAGACGGCGCATAAGCGGCTGCAAAACATTGGTCAGGTAGGTGACGAACCACAGGTTATACTTGCTGCCGCCGTTGACCATATCCTGCCAGACCACAAGTCCCAGCTTGTCGCAGTGGTAGTACCAGCGCTGCGGCTCTATCTTTGCGTGCTTGCGCAGCAGGTTGTAGCCCAGCGCCTTTACCTCGCTCAGCTCCCGCTCCACCGCCGCATCCGAGGGCGGGGTGTACAGTCCCTCCGGCCAGTAGCCCTGATCCAGCAGGCCGTTGAGCAGAATGGGCTTATCGTTCAGACAGAAGCGCAGCACGCCCCTTGCGTCCGGTGCGCAGCTCCACTTGCGCAGGGCAAAGTAGCTGTGCACGGTGTCGAACTGTTCTTCCTCTCCCTGCGTGGTGCCCACGGTCAGGTCGTACAAAAAGGGCGTGTCCGGGCTCCACGGAAAGAAATGCTCCTTCGCAATATGCAGCGTCACCGTGCCGTCTTGGCCGGCCTCATCGCTGCCCCAGTCCTCGGCAATGGTCACGCCCCCGGCGCGCACTACAGCCCACAGGTTCGCCGCGCCACCGGGTGCAGAGGTATGGGCTTTCACGGTCACGGTGCGGGCATCGTAGTCCGGCGTAACGGTGAGAGACTGGATGTAATTTTCCGGCACGCGCTCCAGCCAGACCGTCTGCCAGATGCCGCTCTGCGCGGGATAGAACATCCCGCCGGGCTGCAAAGTCTGCTTGCCCCGCGCCTGTGTGCCGTGGCCGGTGGGGTCCTGCACCGCCACCCACAGGCTGTTGCGGCCTGTGCCGTTGAGCTGCGCGGTGATATCCAGCGTAAAGGGCCAGTAGCCGCCCCGGTGGCCGCCCACCAGATGGCTGTTCACCTGCACGGCACAGGCGTAGTCCACTGCGCCGAAATGCAGCAGCACCCTGCCGCCCGTCCCGGCGGGCGGCGCAAAATATCGGTGGTAGTGCAGCCACTGCCCGGGCTGCAATGTGCGCCCCACCCCGGAGGCGCGGCACTCCGGCGCGTAGGGCACTAAGATCTCGCCGTCCCAGCCCGCCGGGCGCTGTGCCGAGGCAGTGATGGCGTACTGCCACGGGCCGTTCAGGTTCTCGTAGCTGTCCCGGCGCATAGTCGGGCGGGGATATTCCGTCAGAGGGTGCATACACTCACCAGCCTTTTTTCTCGTTTGCTCCATTCTAGCACAGCCCGGGGCATTTGTATACCGTGGAGCGGACGATTTTAAATGGCCGCCGCGTGCGCTTTGGCCATCTTCAGCGGAAAATTATTTTTATATTTGCAATTCTGGAAAATCTGCGGATTTTCCAGAATTGCTTCTTCATGGGAGTAAAAAAGAGCCGCCGCACGGCGGCATGGCTGTGCGGCGGCTTTGTGAGAAGGCGGAAAATTGTTTAGTTCTCGGCCAGATTACCGGTATAAAGCTGGTAATACTTGCCCTTTTTGGCGATCAGCTCGTCGTGGCTGCCGCGCTCGATGATGCGGCCCTGCTCCAGCACCACGATGCAGTCTGCATTGCGGACGGTGGACAGGCGGTGGGCGATGACAAAGCTGGTGCGGCCGTACATCAGGCCGTCCATGCCGCGCTGCACCAGCGCCTCGGTGCGGGTATCAATGGAGGAGGTCGCCTCGTCCAGGATCAGCACCGGCGGGTCTGCCACGGCTGCGCGGGCAATGGCCAGCAGCTGGCGCTGTCCCTGCGAGAGGTTGGCGCCATCGCCGGTCAGCATGGTGTTGTAGCCCTCCGGCAGGCGCTTGATAAAGCCATCGGCGTTGGCCAGACGGGCGGCGGCGATGCACTCTTCATCGGTGGCCTCCAGCCGTCCGTAGCGGATGTTCTCCATCACCGTGCCGGTGAACAGGTGGGTGTCCTGCAGCACGATGCCCAGCGAGCGGCGCAGGTCGGCCTTTTTGATCTTGTGGATGTTGATGCCGTCATAGCGGATCTTGCCATCCTGAATATCGTAGAAGCGGTTGATCAGGTTGGTAATGGTAGTCTTGCCTGCACCGGTGGAGCCGACAAAGGCGATCTTCTGCCCCGGACGGCCGTACAGGTTGATGTCATGCAGCACCGTTTTTTCCGGCACATAGCCAAAGTCCACGTCCGTAAAGGTAATATCGCCCGCCAGCTTGTGGTAGGTAACGGTGCCATCGTGGTGGGGGTGCTTCCACGCCCACAGGCCGGTGCGCTCGGCAGTTTCCACCAGCTGGTCATTGCGGTCGTACTTGGCATTTACCAGCGTCACATAGCCCTCGTCGGTCTCGCTGGGCTCGTCCATCATCTTGAAGATGCGCTCGGCACCGGCCAGTGCCATGATGACGCTGTTGGCCTGCATGGACACCTGACTGATGGGCATATTGAAGCCCTTGTTCAGGCTGAGGAAGGCCACCACGGTGCCAAGGGTCATGCCGCCGACACCGCCCACGGCCATGGCTGCACCAGTCAGTGCGCAGATGGCATAGCTGATGTTGCCCAGCTGGGCGTTGACCGGCATCATGATGTTGGAGAAGGCATTGGCCTGCTTGGCGCTTTCCTTCAGCTGGTCGTTCAACTCACGGAAGCCGGCAAGGGTCTGCTGTTCGTGGGTGAACACCTTGACCACCTTCTGGCCTTCCATCATCTCCTCGATGTAGCCGTTCACCTTGCCCAGATCCCGCTGCTGCTGGATGAAGTACTTGGAGGAGCTTTTTGCGATCTGCTTGGAGCAGAACAGCATCAGCGCCACCATGAGCATGGTAACGATGGTCAGCTGCCAGCTGAGCATACACATACTGAAGAACACCGATACGATGGTGATGACGCTGGACACCAGCTGCGGGATGCTCTGGCTGAGCATCTGGCGCAGGGTATCCACATCGTTGGTGTACACGGACATGATATCGCCGTGAGGATGGGTATCAAAATACCGGATGGGCAGGCTTTCCATGTGGGTGAACAGCTTGGTGCGCAGATTGCGCAGCGTGCCCTGCGTCACGTTGACCATGATGCGGGCGTTGGCCCATGCAGCCAGAATGCCCACAAAGTAGATACAGCACATCCGTACCAATGCACCGGCCAGCGGTGCAAAGCTGGGGTTCTGCTGGCGGGTCATGGGGACGATGTAATCGTCCATCAAGGTCTGCAAGAACAGGCTGGCCTGCACATTGGCCAGCGCGCTGACCACGATGCAGACAAGCACAAGGATGCAGTGGGGCAGATAGTTGCGGAACACCTCATCCATAATGCGCTTCAGCAGCTTGCCCGGGTTTTCCACCTTGGGGCGCGGCCCCCGTGCGCCCCGCGGGCCGGGGCCATGTACTTCTTTTACTGCCATTACTGCGCACCTCCCTGCTTGTCAAAATCGCCGCCGCCCTGCGTCTGGCTGTTGTAGACCTCCTGATAGATGGCGTTGGTCGCCAGCAGCTCTGCGTGGGTGCCCAGACCGTTGATCTGGCCGTTCTCCAGCACCAGAATGCGGTCTGCATCCTGCACCGAGGAAATGCGCTGTGCAATGATGATCTTGGTCGTGCCGGGGATCTCCTCCCGGAAGGCCTTGCGGATCTTGGCATCGGTCGCGGTATCCACGGCGCTGGTGGAGTCGTCCAAAATCAGCACTTTGGGCTTGCGCAGCAGGGCGCGGGCGATGGTCAGGCGCTGCTTCTGGCCGCCGGACACGTTGGAGCCGCCCTGCTCGATCCATGTATTGTACTTATCCGGGAAGCGCTGGATGAACTCATCCGCGCAGGCCAGCTTTGCCATGCGGATGCACTCTTCCTCGGTGGCGTTGGCATCGCCCCAGCGCAGGTTATCCAGAATAGTGCCGCTGAACAGCACGTTCTTCTGCAGCACCATGGAGACCTCGCGGCGCAGAACATCAAGGTTATAGTCCCGCACGTCCACGCCGCCCACCCGCACGGTACCGCTCTCGGCATCGTACAGGCGGGGGATCAGCTGCACCAGACTGGACTTTGCACTGCCGGTGCCGCCGATGATGCCCAGCGTCTCGCCGGGCTGGATGGTAAAGCTGATATCGTTCAGCACCGGCTGACCGCTGCCGTGCTTATACTTGAAGGTAACGTGGTCAAACTGGATGCTGCCGTCTGCCACCTGCTGCACCGGCTGCTTTGCCGGGGGCAGGTCGGTGTGCTCGTCCAGCACCTCCACGATACGCTTGGCAGAAGCGGCGGACATGGCGATCATAACAAAGGCCATGCTCAGCATCATCAGTGCCATAAGGATGTTCATGATATAACCGAACAAGGCGTTCAACTGGCCGGTGGTAATGGCACCGTGCAGCACATACTTTGCGCCAAACCAGCTCAGCGCGATGTTGCAGCCGTACACCGCCACCAGCATGGCGGGGTTATTGAAGCTCAGGCGGCTTTCCGCGTTGACGAACTGCTTGTACAGGCTCTCGCAGGCGGCGGTGTATTTTTCGTTTTCAAAGCCCTCGCGCACAAAGCTTTTGACCACGCGGATGGCAGAAACGTTCTCCTGCACCGAGGCGTTGAGGTTATCATAGTTCTTGAACACCCGGTCAAAGATGTGGAAGGTGGGGATCATGATGGCAGCCAGCACCGCCACCAGAAAGGCCACCGCCACCACGAACACCAGCGACAGCGGGCCACCGATGACCACGGCCATGAACGTGGCAAACACCAGATGCACCGGGGCGCGCACGCACATGCGCAGGATCATCTGGAAGGCGTTCTGCACGTTGGTCACGTCGGTGGTCATGCGGGTGACAAGACCTGCCGTGGAGAATTTGTCGATGTTGGAAAAAGAATAATGCTGGATGTTTTCATACATGGCATCGCGCAGATTTCCGGCAAAGCCGGTGGATGCCTCGGCGGCATACTTGCCCGCCAGCACGCCCAGCACCAGCGCAATGGCTGCCACCAGAAAGGTAAGCAGGCCGTAGCGGATGATGGCGTTCATATCGCCCTTTTCAATGCCCTGGTCGATGATAAAGGCCATGATGGTGGGCAGCAGCACATCCATAATGGCTTCCAGCGCAGCAAAGAGCGGTGTCTTGATCGAGGCGGCTTTATACTCGCCCAGATGCGACACAAGCTTTTTGATCATCTGAGTTCCCTCCTGTTAATTTTATTTGTTTGGTACAAAACAATTTTATACAAAACAATTTAAATGTCAATAGCTTTCGAAAAATGTTCATAATTGCTAATTTAACAAGTCCTTTTTCGGCGCTTTGACGGAAAAGATCGTTATTTCAGTGCTTCCCGCAGCTTGTTCAGCAGCCGCAGCAGTTCTGCGTTCTCCTCCTCAGTCAGCAGTCCGGCCACATAGTCGTCGGTCTGGTGGAAGGACAGCAGGGTCTTTTCGTGCCGTTGGATGCCCTCCTCGGTCAGCACCAGCTGCTTGAGCCGGGCGTCCTGCGGCACGCTCAGCCGCTGGATGTAGCCCTTGCGCTCCATCAGCTGCAAAATGTTCGTCACCGTGGAGCGGGTGATGGAAAACTCCCGCTCGATGTCCCGCTGGAACACCGGCTCGTCCCGGTGGCGGTAGAGATACTCGATGATCCACCCGTGCATGGGGGTGGTCTGCTCTACCCCGTTGGCGCGGGAAAACTGGTTCAGCCTGCGGAAGATCAGGTTATCCACCCGGTGCAGCTGGGCGGGGATGACCTGCGGCCCTTCCCACGGCGGGTCCAGCTTGCAGGGCTCTTCAATAGGGTGCTGTGTACACATAATGGTTTTCCTCTGTTCAAATTGTTCGATGTAAAACTGTTTGATGCGATACATATATTACCCATCTCCCCGCCCCTTGTCAAGAGGGCGGGGCGCAAAAAAGGCCGCTGCGGAAAATTTTCCGCAGCAGCCTTGATTTTTATGGATACGGGATACGCTTACAGCTTTTTGCCGGTCAGCAGCTCGTAGGCCTCCAGATACTTGGCAATGGTCTTGTCAATGACATCCTGCGGCAGGTCGTAGTTGCTGTCGGGGTTGGCCTTCAGCCAGTCGCGGACGAACTGCTTGTCGAAGGAGGGCTGGCTGTGACCCGGCTCATAGCCCTCCAGCGGCCAGAAGCGGGAGGAGTCCGGGGTCAGCATCTCGTCGCCCAGCACCACGTTGCCATCCTCGTCCAGACCAAACTCGAACTTGGTATCGGCAATGATGATGCCGCGGGACAGTGCATACTCGGCGCACTTCTTGTACAGGGCAATGGTGTAGTCGCGCAGCTTAGTGGCGTACTCCAGACCGTGGCCGGGGAACTGCTTCTCCAGCACGTCGATGCTCTGCTCGTAGGAGATGTTCTCGTCGTGGTCGCCGATCTCTGCCTTGGTGGAGGGGGTGTAGATGGGCTCGGGCAGCTTATCGGACTCCTGCAGGCCCTCGGGCAGCTGGATGCCGCACACCTTGCCAGTCTTCTGGTAGCTTGCCCAGCCGCTGCCGGTAATGTAGCCGCGCACGATGCACTCGATGGGCAGCATGGTCAGCTTGCGGCACATCATGCTGTTGCCGGTGAACTGGGGCTGGCGGAAGAACTCCGGCATATCCTGCACATCCACGCTCAGCATGTGGTTGGGCAGCAGATCGCGGGTGTAATCGAACCAGAACTTGCTCATCTGGGTGAGCACGGTGCCCTTTTTGGTGACCTTGTTTTTCAGGATGACGTCAAACGCAGAAATGCGGTCGGTGGCAACCATGATCAGGCTGTCGCCATTGTCGTAGATCTCGCGGACTTTGCCTTCTTTGATGGGTTTGAACTCAGTCATAATCAAACACTCCATTTTTTCCATGTTCTCAGCAGCGCAGCAGCGCAGCGCAGTTCTTACCCTATTATTCTACCATACTGCCGCGCGGTTTAAAAGGAACAGAATAAAAGAAAAACAGGCAAGTTTTGTGTTTTTATCGTGAAAAGTGCGCAAAAAGCAGCAGGAAATTTCGGCGTTTTGACGATAAAAGTCGTACTTTATCCCCAAATACACGCACCTTTGCAAAATGCAGTCATGGACAAGCGCCGCCGGTTGCGGTATCATTATAGTATGAGTATATCTGCGCTCCGCAGGGGCGCAAAAGTAAACAAGGAGGTAAAGAGTATGGGCAAATTTCCCAAGGGCTTTTTGTGGGGCGGCGCTACCGCTGCCAACCAGTGCGAGGGTGCATGGCAGGCAGACGGCAAGGGTCTGGCTACGGTGGATGTGACCCCCTTCGGCCCGGACCGTTTTCCGGTGGCAACGGGCTATATGGAAATGCTGGGCTGTGATGACGCACATTTCTACCCCAGCCACGAGGCCATTGACCTGTATCACCATTATAAAGAGGATATCGCCCTGTTTGCAGAGATGGGCTTCAAGTGCTTCCGGCTGTCCATTGCATGGACCCGCATCCTGCCCAACGGCGACGATGCTCAGCCCAACGAGGCAGGACTGGCCTTCTACGACAGCATTTTTGACGAGTGCCATAAGTACGGCATTGAGCCGCTGGTCACCATCTGCCACTTTGACACTCCCATTGCCCTCATCAAAAAATACGGCGGCTGGAAAGACCGCCGCATGGTGGACGCCTATGTCCACTACTGCGAGGTGCTGTTCGACCGCTTCAAGGGCAAGGTAAAGTACTGGCTCACCTTTAATGAGATCAACATGCTGCTGCACCTGTCCTTTACCGGCGCAGGGCTGGTGTTCTACCCCGGCGAAAATGTGGAGCAGGTCAAGTATCAGGCCGCCCATCACGAGCTGGTGGCCAGCGCAAAGGCGGTAAAGCTGGCGCACGAAAAAATGCCGGATGCCATGGTGGGCTGTATGCTGGCGGCAGGGCAGTTCTACCCCCGCACCTGCGCCCCGGAGGATGTGCGGGCGGCGCAGGAGGCAGACCGGGACAACTACTTCTTTACCGATGTACAGGTGCGCGGCGCTTACCCCGTGTGGGCTAAAAAGCGGATGGAGCGCGCCGGGGTGCAGCTGCACACACAGTCCGAGGACGACCGCACGCTGCAGGAGGGCACGGTGGATTTTGTGTCCTTCAGCTACTATTCCAGCCGCTGCATCACGGTGGATAAGGAACTGATGGCGGCAGAGAATGCGGAAGGCAACGCCGTGTCTGCATCGGTGAAGAACCCCTACCTGAAAGCCAGCGAGTGGGGCTGGGCCATCGACCCGGTGGGTCTGCGGGTGACCCTGAACACCATCTACGACCGGTACGAAAAGCCCATGTTCATCGTGGAGAACGGTCTGGGTGCGGTGGATACCGTAGAGCCGGACGGCTCCATCCACGACAGCTACCGCATCGACTACCTGCGGGCGCACATTGAGGAGATGGAAAAGGCCATCAACGAGGATGGTCTGCCGCTGATGGGCTACACCACATGGGGTCCTATCGACCTTGTGAGTGCCTCCACCGGCGAGATGAAAAAGCGGTACGGCTTTATCTATGTGGACAAGGACAACGACGGCAACGGCACCCTTGCCCGCAGCCGGAAGGACAGTTTTTACTGGTATAAAAAGGTCATCGCTTCAGACGGCGAGGACCTGACCTGAGCAAGCGCCCCGGCACTGTTTGCGGTATGGCAGCGCCGGGGCGTAAAAGTGTGAGGAAGAACCGATAACGGAGAAAATTTATGACACCACAAATCATTGCACACCGCGGTGCTTCCTATCTTGCACCGGAAAACACCCTGACAGCCTTTAAAAAAGCCATGGAGATTGGCGCAGACGGCGTAGAGATGGACGTACAGCAGACCATTGACGCCGGGCTTGTGATCCACCACGACTATATGATCGATCTGCACACGGATATTTCCGGCAAGATCTATGATATGACCATGGGCGATCTGAAAGAGCTGGATTTCGGCAGCTGGAAGGACGCCATCTATCAGGACGAAAAGATTGCTACCTTACAGGAAGCCATGGAGCTGTGCAAGCAGATGCCGGGATGCACCGTGCATCTGGAACTGAAATCCACCATGGACAACGACCCGG
>OHHO01000593.1_pt1 | contig 13247 bp, 7 predicted proteins | sample 1568071 | NCBI WGS metagenome assembly OHHO01 (sample SAMEA3879582, study PRJEB24766) | human gut metagenome | biome: human-associated habitat; feature: feces | place: USA | collected 1985/1987
TATGGACAATTTAATGAAAATCAAATATCCCTCAAGCGAAAAGGTATATATGGAAGGGACGCTGTTCCCAGAAATCCGCGTTGCCATGCGTAAAGTCAATCTAACGCCAACCGTAACGAAAGACAAAAACGGAGAAAAGCATTTTTCCGAAAATGCCCCAGTATATATCTATGACACAAGCGGCGCATACAGCGACCCGAAAGTGGAAATCAACCTGAAACGCGGTTTGCCGCGATTGCGCGAACCGTGGATATTGAAACGTGGCGGCGTTGAAAAACTCTCGCAGCAGTCGTCTGAATATTGCCGCGAACGCTTGGCCAACAAATCGCTCGACGAATTGCGCTTCCAGCACATCGCGCTTCCCTATCGCGCTTTGCCAGGCAAGTCCGTCACGCAGATGGCCTATGCCAAGCAGGGCATCATAACGCCAGAAATGGAATATGTGGCGATAAGAGAAAACATGAACTGTGAGGAGTTGGGCATCAAAACCCATATCACGCCGGAGTTTGTGCGTGAAGAAGTTGCTGCTGGGCGTGCCGTCATTCCCGCCAACATCAACCACCCCGAGGCAGAGCCGATGATCATCGGGCGCAACTTCCTCGTGAAAATCAACACAAACATCGGCAATTCGGCCACAACGTCCAACATCAATGAGGAAGTTGAAAAGGCCGTATGGAGCTGCAAGTGGGGCGGCGACACAATTATGGACCTTTCAACGGGTGCCAACATCCACGAAACGCGTGAATGGATCATCAGAAACAGTCCGGTTCCCGTCGGAACCGTGCCCATGTACCAAGCCATGGAGAAAGTGCACGGTGTTGCCAAAAATCTGACGTGGGAACTCTATCGCGACACGCTGATAGAGCAATGCGAACAAGGCGTTGACTATTTCACAATCCACTGTGGCATCCGGCGCAAAAATATCCACCTTGCTAACGGACGCCTAACGGGAATGGTCAGCCGTGGCGGTTCGATAATTTCTGAATGGTGCCTGCAAAACGACCGTGAAAGTTTCCTCTATGAGCATTTCGATGACATTTGCGACATCTGCGCCCAATATGACGTGGCCATTTCTCTTGGCGACGGTCTGCGCCCCGGTTCCATATACGATGCCAACGACGCAGCACAATTTGCCGAACTCGACACGATGGGCGAACTTGTTGAACGCGCATGGGCCAAGAATGTCCAGGCATTCATCGAAGGACCAGGCCACGTGCCCATGAACAAAATCAAGGAAAACATGGAGCGGCAAATTGAGAAATGCCACAATGCTCCCTTCTATACGCTCGGTCCGCTTGTCACCGACATCGCCCCTGGATACGACCATATCACGTCGGCCATCGGTGCCGCACAGATCGGATGGCTGGGCACCGCCATGCTCTGTTACGTCACGCCAAAAGAACATTTGGCACTGCCAAACCGCGATGACGTCAGAACAGGTGTTGTCACCTACAAATTGGCAGCGCACGCAGCCGACTTGGCGAAGGGACACCCATCGGCCCAAATCCGCGACAATGCGCTATCGAAAGCAAGATATGAGTTCAGATGGAAAGACCAATTCAACCTTGGCCTTGACCCCGAACTGGCACAAAAATATTACAAGGAAGCACACTATGAGAATGGAGAGTTCTGCACGATGTGTGGCCCCAACTTCTGTGCCATGCGCATTTCCCGTCGCCTGAAAGATTGCGATGAGCATCAAGCGTAATGGCGAACATACCCCCAAAAAACAATACCAAGCATTGCTGCGTCAATCAATGTGGCGCAGCAATGCATTTCGATAGATCGAGTGTGCTCCAACCCGATAAACCCTCTGTAAAAACAATTCCGTCCCCCGACATAACCAACCAATATTCCCCATGCAGGATTTCGTTCACCTTCACGTTCATAGTCAATATTCCGTTCTCGACGGACAAGCTTCAATCCCCAAGCTCGTTGACAAAGCCATTGCCGACGGGATGCGCGGCATGGCGTTGACCGATCATGGCAACATGATGGGATGCAAAGAGTTTTTCAACTACGTTTCCAAAGTGCGGGGCAAGGGTAAAGACGCCGTCTGCAAATTGGAGGAGAAATTGCAGAAACTGAATGCTGGCGATTACGAACCCGATGCAACGGAAGCAGGGATGCCCGTGGAGGAAATTACTCGTAAGGCGGAAGCCGAACTGCAGAAGCAAACGCGCATTGCCAATTTCATGCCTATCCTCGGTTGCGAGATGTATGTGGCCAGACGTGGCGACAAATCCTTGCGCAGCGGAAAAATAGACCATTCAGGATGGCACCTCATCGTGTTGGCCAAAAACGAGAAAGGCTATCACAATTTGATCAAACTCGTATCTCGTTCATGGGTCGACGGTTTCTATATGCGTCCGCGCACCGACCCCTCCGACCTCAAAAAATACCACGAAGGGCTCATTGTCAGTTCGGCATGCCTTGGCGGCGAAGTCGCGCAGAAAATCATGAAATCCACTCCCGAGGAAGTCGACAAAACCATCCTTTGGTATAAAGAAGTCTTTGGCGACGACTATTACCTGGAGCTTATGCGACATGAAGTCAAAAACCCCGCCATCCGTGCCAACAGAGACACCTATCCCTTGCAGAAAGAGGTCAACAAAAAACTCGAGGAACTCTCTGAGAAACACCATATCAAACTGATTTGCACCAACGACAGCCACTTCGTTGACAAAGAAAACGGCGAGGCCCACGACCGCCTCATTTGTTTGGCAACCAACAAAGATTTGGACGACAAGACCCGCATGCTCTATACAAAGCAGGAATGGTTTAAAACGAGAAGCGAGATGAACGAAGTCTTTGCCGACCATCCTGAGGCCCTGGCAAACACCTGCGAAATCCTCTCGAAGGTTGAGTTCTATTCAATCGACCATGGCCCCATCATGCCCAATTTCGACATCCCCGAGGATTTCGGCACAGAAGAAGGCTACCGCCAGCAACTAACGGAGCAAGACCTGTTTGACGAGTTCACGCGCGACGAAAACGGCAATGTCGTTCTCTCAAAAGAAGACGCAGAAAACAAAATCAAAAAACTCGGAGGCTACGACAAACTCTATCGCATCAAACTCGAAGCCGACTATCTGGCAAAACTCGCCTATGAAGGGGCAAAGAAGCGCTATGGCGACCCTCTTGACGCAGAAACCAAGGAGCGTATAAACTTCGAGCTCCACATCATGAAAACGATGGGTTTCCCCGGATACTTCCTGATTGTGCAAGACTATATCAAGGCCGCCCGCGAGCAACTCAACGTCTCCGTAGGCCCCGGCCGTGGTTCCGCAGCCGGCAGTGCGGTGGCCTATTGCTTGGGAATCACCCAGATCGACCCCATCAAATACGACCTTCTGTTTGAACGTTTCCTCAACCCCGACCGCATCTCCCTCCCCGATATCGACGTCGACTTCGACGACGATGGCAGAGGAAGAGTCTTAAACTGGGTGACGCAGAAATACCATGCAGAGAATTGTGCACACATCATCACCTACGGCACGATGGCCACGAAATCCGCCATCAAAGATGTGGCCCGCGTGCAGAAACTGCCCTTAGACACCAGCAACCGCCTCTGCAAAGCCATCCCCGACAAACTGCCCGAAGGCCCAGACGGGAAGGTGCCCAAGATGAACCTGACGAACGCCATTGCCTGCATTCCCGAACTGAAAGAGGCCGAAGCCTCCAACGACCCCCTTTTGCACGACACCATCCGCTATGCGAAGATGCTCGAAGGCAACATCAGAAACACGGGCGTTCATGCCTGCGGCTTCATCATCTGCCGCGACGAGATTTCCGACTGGGTACCCGTTTCAACGGCTGAGGACAAGGAGACCGGCGAAAAAGTGGCCTGCACCCAATATGAAGGCCGTGTCATTGAAGAGACGGGGCTCATCAAGATGGACTTCCTCGGACTGAAAACGCTTTCCATCATCAAAGAAACGGTTGAAAACATCCGAGAAAGCCTTGGCATCGAGCTCAACATCGACAACATCAGCATCGAAGATGCCGCCACCTATCAGCTATATTGCGACGGAAACACCATCGGCACCTTCCAGTTTGAATCTGCTGGCATGCAGAAATACCTCATAGAGCTGCAGCCAACCACCTTCGAAGACCTCATCGCCATGAATGCGCTTTACCGCCCGGGGCCGATGTCCTACATCCCCCAATTCATCAAGCGCAAGCACGGAGAAGAACCAATCACCTATGACCTCCCGTGCATGGAAAAATACCTCAAAGACACCTATGGCATTACGGTCTATCAAGAGCAAGTCATGCTCCTCTCGCGTGTCATCGCCAACTTCACGCGCGGCGAAAGCGACGCCTTGAGAAAAGCAATGGGAAAGAAGCTCATCGAGAAGCTAAACCACATGTATCCCAAGTTCATCAAAGGTGGCACGGCAAACGGCTACGACCCCAAGGTGCTTGAAAAAATCTGGGAAGACTGGCGTGCCTTCGCATCCTATGCCTTCAACAAGAGCCATGCAACGTGTTATTCCTGGGTGGCCTATCAAACGGCCTATCTGAAAGCCAACTATCCAGCCCAGTATATGGCCGGTGTCATGAGTCGCAGCCTTGCCGACATCAAAACCATCACCAAACTGATGGACGAGAGCAAGTCGATGGGCATCAGCACCCTCGGTCCCGACATCAATGAGAGCCGCGTCAAATTCAGCGTCAATGCCCTCGGTGAAATCCGCTTCGGCCTTGGCGCCGTCAAAGGAGTCGGAGAAGCAGCCGTTGATGCCATCCTCTCCGAACGAAAGAAAAACGGCCCCTACCAGTCGGTCTACGACTTCATCGAGAGAATCAATTTCCTTGCCTGCAATAAGAAATGCATTGAATGTTTGGCCCTCGCCGGTGCCTTCGACGGGTTCGGTACCATCAGTCGCGAACAATTCTTCTCCACCTGCGAAAACGGTAATCTCTTCCTCGACGAACTCGTTGCCTACGGCCAAAACTATCAGGCCGACAAAGCCAACGCCACCGCCTCCCTGTTTGACGACATCGCCGAAATCGAAATCACGAAACCGCAGCCGCCGAAGATCTATGCAAAATGGAGCGCCATGGAGCGGCTCAACAAAGAGCGCGACCTCATAGGCATCTACATCTCCGGCCATCCGCTCGACGACTATGCCGTCATCCTCAACCGCGTCTGCAACCTCCGCGCCGCCGAACTCGACCGTCTGGACGCGCACGCCAACGAAGAAGTCACGCTCGGCGGCATCGTCAACCTCTCGCGCGAAGGCCAAACGCGCACAGGAAAGCCCTACGGCATCTTCCGCGTGGAAGACTATTCTGGCACAGGAGAAATTGCCCTTTTTGGCGACGATTGGGCAAAATGGCGTGGATACATCGTCAACAATTCAACGCTTTTCATAACAGCCCGCGTCGAGCCCAAACGCTGGGACCCCACCAGCTTTGAACTGCGCATCGGCAACATAGAATTTCTCTCCGATGTCAAAGACCGCAAAATTGAGAGCCTAACCGTCGGCATCCGTCTGGAAGCGCTCGACGACAAAACGACAAACGACCTCTCCCAGATGCTCAAAGAAAGCAATGGCCCAGTCGCACTCTTCTTCAAAATCCTTGACGGAAACACCCAGTCCAACGTGTTGCTGCAAGCCACCGGGCGGAAAATCTCCATAAAAAAAGACCTCCTGGATTACATTGACGCGAGCAATGCGCTTTCGTATGAAATTAATTGATAACTTTGTAACTGGTTAAGGAAAAAAAGGAGACAGAAGGGGTGCACACGCATCCACCTTTTTTCCCACACCCGTAAAAAACAATCAACCCATAAAATAAAAAAACAATGGCTTTAACAATCAACGATCAAAACTTCGAAACAATCTCCTCAGAGGGCCTGCCCTTGATCATCGACTTCTCAGCCACTTGGTGCGGCCCGTGCAAAAAAATCGCCCCCATCATCGACGAACTCGCAGAAGAATATGCCGGTAAGGCAACCATCTGCAAGTGTGACGTTGACGAGAGCGAAGAGCTCACTTCGCGTTTCGGCGTACGCAACGTGCCAACCGTCTTATTCATCAAAAACGGCGAAGTCGTCAACAAGCACGTAGGCGCAGCAAAGAAATCAGATTTCGTTGAGCTCATTGAGCAATTCCTCGGATAAAAAAACGCGAGAGAGAACCATGGCAATTCTTGACGAAGAACTCATCCGCGACGCCAATGAAGACGCAGAGGCCATACGCCACATCAGAGCACAGATGCCCTCTTCCATGAGCGCCCTCTGCACCGATGCAGACCTCCAGCAAATCATTGATGCAACAGTCGACACGCTTGCAACGAGCGACATCCTCGAGAGCCAGGCCGACGCTGACGGCTTCATCGACATCAACCTTGATATCTTGGCCCAGCAAGTTGCGAAAGAAGTGGGACAAACAGGCATCAACGGCTTGTCGACAGACGACATCCAGTTCATCGTTGAAACCTGGATGGATTTTGACGAGAGCCAAAATGAAGACTGAGACTCCGAAGAAAATAAACAATAGCGGTACATTCAAAAGAAGGACAACATTTCCTGCCTTTGAGTGTACCGCTAATTGTATAAATGGAGACTCGAAATAATTTATAATATCTATGTGTGGGGGATTCGGAGGGGGATATTATAATCTAATGTTTGAATTTTGTTTTCTCCCCCAACTCCAAGTGAGGCAAAGTTCACCCTAAAATGAACCTTGTCTCACTTTGTTTTTGCCTTGGTAAATGTGGCCTGCATAACAGGTTTACATTCTTCCAGGCCTTCTATTCGCCGACATGATGTCGGCCTCCAACGAGTTTGCCTGTCAAGGCAAAATGCCTCGTGGCCTTGCGTTTGATCATTTCTTTATGAAGACCTTACCTTTCTGGATATAGATGCCGCTCTGCGTGGTGGCGTTCACGCGGCGTCCCGCTAAATCATAGATGAGTGTGTCTTCATTTTTTTCTGAATCGACTTGCTCAATGCCTGTCTCGATGTCTCCAAAGTTTAAGCCTAATGCTGGAGTTGCAATGCCGTCTATATGCAGATAGCTCTTATTGGCACCGAGAGAGTCGTCCAAGCCAGCTTTATAAAATTGCGTGATATTGTTGGTATTGGCCAATACATAGTTTTCTGATGTCATGGCAACGGAAGCGTTTAGCGTGGCGAACGACAGGGACTCGGCAGACAGCGGTTTGACTTCCGTGGCAGCAGGCGTTAGCAGCGTTTGGGTGCAATCCTTTTCGCTTACCAAGATGACACCTTGTTTTGCAGGTATGTAGTCCTTGATTTCTTCCATCTTCACGCACTGTTTGTCTGCTAAATAGCCAGCGACATGGAAGGCCCGTATGTTTGCGGGAAGGATGGTTGCGAAGGGGGCGCTGAAGGTGGCAATTTGGCAGCCTTCTTCCAAACCAGAAATGGCTTGGCCCTCGATGGTGTTGAAAAAGACCGTGTTGTTGTAGGGCACGGCTGATTCTTCAACCATTACGGCAGAACTGCCTTCTTCTTTCTTGAAAACAGGGACTGTGGCGCCATTTCCTTTTCCGTCGTCATAGACGGAGAAATAGACTTTTTGATATTGCTCGTAGCGGTAACGGATTCCAATCAGCGAAAGGCAGCCAATGCGAGCATCGTTGTCGGCAGGCGTGTTGTTGACTAAATGGCTATTCAGGTTGCCAAACTGCAGGGTGCTGAAATTTTGGTCGAAGCCTTCAGAATATCCCTTGTTGTCGAAAGGAGGATTGTTGAGCTCTTTGCCGAAGAAGGAGAGATAGTGGCCCTCTTCATCCGAAAAGACATAGCAGATGTTGCCTTTCTCATCGAGGAAGCGGTGGCAGATGAAATTTGCTGTGCGAGGGAGAGGGTCGTTTGTGCGTAATTTGTAGCCCATCTTCTGCGTGTCGCTATCATAACAGATGTAATACTGATGCTCTCCATCCTGCGCCTTGAAGGTGAATGTATAGGTCTTGCCATTTTCGGGTAAGGCGTGGGATTGAAGATATGCTTCCAGAGACGCAGCCAATTTTTCGGCGGCTGCATTTTTTTGTGAAACTGTTGCCTGCTTGTCGTTTTCAAGATTTTGGGCTGTTTCCAAATCCTGCTTCAATGTGTTGGCAGTTTCCAGTGTTGGGAATCCTGGTTGCCCTTCTTTTCCATTTACCTTGCCGATGTAGGTCTGTGCTTTACTGATGACCTGCGACAATTCGGATTTCTCGGGCGAATCGGCATGGTTGGTGAGCCAGTCGAGAGAGAAGCGTACGAAGACCAAGTCGTGGTCGGAGGCGCCATCTTCTAAGTAGCAACCGATGGTTCCGTCTGGCAATACCGTCAAAGAGGAATAGGCCGAAGCATCGGGGCAGAGGGTGCGATGGACGGGGAATGTTTTTCCTTCATCGTAGCTCATGTAGCAGCTGACGTTTTTGCGGCTACCAGCATCGGGGAATGTGTGGAGCAAGCGATTGCGAGAGGCGCCGTCTTTGGTGGAACTATAGACGATCATGGAACCGTTGCAAGGATTGGTCTTGAGGTCGGGATGTGTATAGTGTGTTCCCCAGGTCTTTCCCTTGTCGTGCGAAACGTTGAACTCTCGTCCGCCAGAACGTCGCATGCTGATCAGGATGTCGCCATTGTTGAGCTCCACGAGTTTTGCTTCATCGCCAGCATCCCATGCTGGCGATGAAGATTCGATTTTCCAGGTTTCTCCGTCGTCGTAGGACACGCAGGCATAATCAGAAAAACCGTTCTTTCCAGGAACCTTTGCGGCAACAGCAACCATGAGGACGCCATCGCGCGTGCAAATGCCACGTCCGGATGTGAGCAGCATGGAAGTCCATTTACGGGCTATTGGATCACTGCATTTTGCGCCATAGAGACTATGGGTGATTTCTACTGGTTTTGTCCATGTCTTGCCATTGTCGTCACTGTGTACCTTGTATTTTCTGAAAGGCTCTTCAGACGTGCTGTTAAAAAGTCCGGCTTTTCCGCCGTTGTAGAGAACGATGAGACGGCCGTTTTTGTTTTTAAGGATTGCGGCATCGCCATATCCGATTGTGCCAGGTTCGTCGCCAGCAATGCAGATTGGTTTGCTCCATGTCTTTCCGTTGTCTGTGCTACGATTGACATAGAGGTCTATGTGTTGTGGCAAGTCTACGTTGTTGTTGATGCGTCGGTCGGTCACCGTGACCAAGGCGCCATCGTCGGCAGTGATGATGGCTGGAATGCGATAGTTCTTTGAGCCGTAGTCTCCACCAGTAACCACCAATTATCCCAAGCGGGTCTAACCATCGGAAATGAAAGGATAGTAAGGTGATGTAATATCACTGATTTACAGTCTATTAGGAATGAAAGCCGATTTTGGATTGGTTCGTTATTCTTTCCTAAATTAGCGGATTGTTTACCCACTTTTGTCTCGTTTTTGTCCCTCGTTGTATTATCTTTGTATCGCAAGCTAAATGCTTGATAATCAGTGATAAAAGAATATATTAATATCAGAAAAGAAAGGAAATAAAATGGGACGAAAGAAGAAGGAAATCCGTTTGAAGGAGCCTGTGCGCATCCGAGAAAAGAAGATAGCAGGTGGCAACATCAGCCTCTATCTTGACATTTACCAGAAGGGATTGAGAAAGAAAGAGACGCTGAAACTCTATCTTGTGCCAGAAATCAACGCTGCTACCAAGTTGCAAAACGCCAATACAAGAAAGTTGGCAGAGCAAATCAAGGCGCAGCGCATTCTTGACATCCAGAGAGAGGGGCTTGTGGATTGGGACAAGGTGAAGAAGTCACGCATGACACTTACCAAGTGGATGGATGACTTTGTGAAGTACAATGCCGAGTTGTCTGAGTCTTCCATGAAGACCAAGCGAAACACTCATGCTCGCATTGACCAATACCTATTACATATAGGCAAGCCAGAGTTTCTGTTGAAAGACGTGGATAAGGAGTTTTGCAAAGGCTTCATTACTTTTTTGAAGACTTGCACCTACAATGATGGAAAGAAACAACTCAGCACCACCACTTGCCGTATGTTCGTCAACTATTTCGGCTCGTCATTGGCAAAGGCTGTAAGAGACGGACTGATTGAGCAAAATCCATTCTTGCTGTTGGAGGCAAAGGAGAAGCCACAGAAGCGAGTGGCTGAGCGTGAGTTTCTGACGATAGAGGAAATAAAGAAGGTAATGAATACACCATGCCGTTATGAACTGGTGAAGAAAGCCTTTCTGTTCTCCTGTTTCACCGGTCTGCGATATAGCGACATGAAAGCCTTGAACTGGAGTGAAATTCACAAGGCTGCTGACGGCAAGACAGAATACATTGACCATATCCAAGTCAAGACCAAGGATAGAGTAACCATCCCCTTGTCGGAAGAAACAAAGAAGTGGATGCCTAAAAGAGAAGAAGGCATAGACAACATCTTCCACAACTTGACAATCACATCTACAACTGTAGAAGTGGTTCTGAAAGAATGGATGGAGGCAGCAGGAATAACCAAGCATATAACCTACCATTGCTCACGACATACGGCGGCTACGATGCTCCTGACCCTTGGTGCAAGTATCTATGTAGTAAGCAAGATACTCGGACACAAGAGCATCAAGATGACGGAGATTTACGCCAAGATTGTTGACAAGAAGAAGTTGGAAACCGTGAACCTCGTGAACGGAATGTTTGACCAAATACCAGTAATACAATGAAGATAGAAATCAAGGAACGTAAACTGACGGAAGGCAAAAGAGCCTTATATCTGGAATACTACGAGACTGGCTTCCGCAAGAGAGAAAACTTGCACCTCTATCTCTTGCCCGATGATGCCGTTGGTGCTGCAAAGCACAATCGGCTTACATACAACAAGGCTATGGAGATGCGAGCAGAGCGCATCCTCACCCCTCCTGTATTGGAGAAAGAGAATGCCAAAAGCGAAGAACAAGGCAACGGCTTGACTTGGCTACAATGGTGCGATGACTATATCAAATGGTCTGTTGATTGTGGCAACTGCAAGAAGATGATAGGTCATAAGAATGTTGTCCGCAAGCGTATCGCCACTTATCTGCGAAGAGTAGACAAGAAAGACATCCTGCTGAAAGATGTCAGTAAAGATGAAATTTGTGGTCTTTTTGATTATATGCGCAACAAGTATCGCAACAAACGCCAAATCAAGACCAACGGAGGACGGTTGGCTGATTACTCATTACTGTTGTTTGAGGAAACTATCAAAGCGATATTTAACAAGGCTATGCGTGAAGGACTTGTAAAATTCAATCCTGTACACAGTCTAAACAAGTTGGAACGCTTCCATGCTCCTGACAAACACAGAGAGTATCTTACGCCAGAAGAACTCACACGTTTCCTGGCGGTGGAAGCTGAATGTGAGAATGAACGAACCGTACAACTGGCATTTGGCTTATCATCCATGACTGCCCTTCGCCTTGGCGATATGCAGCATCTAAGGTGGTGTGATATTAAAATGATAGATGGCGTGCCGACAATCAGCATCATACAGCGAAAGACAAAGCGTCCTGCCATTATTCCGCTCAATGAAATGGCGCAATCGTTGTTGCCACCTCGGACGGATGACAATCCGGAAAGTCTTGTGTTTCACCTTGTCAAGAAGTCAGACAACGTATCGAAATACGTAAGAAGACTTAAAGAAAAGGCAGGCATAGAAAAGGATTTGACCTACCATTGCTCACGGCATACGACAGCATCGTTGGCTATCTCAGCAGGAGCAGATATATCAGCAGTGAAGGATGTTTTGGGACATGGAAGCATAACTTCAACCGAAGTTTATGCAAAAGTGGCTCTTGAAAAGAAGATAGAGGCGGTCAATCTGTTTAATGGCGTGTTTGATTGAGACATACAGCAGAGTGCGAACAATGGGGAAGTCTTACTTCTTCCCTTTTGTTGGTAAATTGCCGTAAGGCAGTATTCAAAAAACGCTTGTGTTCAAATAAATCTGCAAGACTTGTCTGGACACAGGCATTTTCATGTTCAATTTAATCTTTGATAAAGATGACAACAGGAGTAATATACGCTCGTGTCTCCAGTATTGGTGACAGACAGAGCACGGAAAGGCAGGTCAAGGACTTGTCGGAGTATGCAAAATATAAGGGTATCGAAGTCTGCAAGGTCTTTGAGGAACACATCTCTGGCGCAAAGAAGAAAGATGAGCGTCCAGTGTTGTGTGAAGCAATGGAGTTCTGTAAGGAAAAGCGTATCAGCATTTTACTTGTCAGTGAACTGTCAAGATTGGGTCGCAATGCGTTTGAGGTGCTTGCCTCTGTTAAGGAACTCATTGACTGTGGCATCAACCTCTACATACAAAAGGAACAACTTACATTATTGGACGATGAAGGACATTCGTCCCTCTTTGCCCCGATAATGATAGCCACGCTTTCGACCTGTGCGCAATTGGAACGTGACAATATCTCATTCCGATTGCAGTCAGGAAGGAAGCGGTATATAGAGAAAGGTGGAAAACTCGGACGCAAGGTAGGCTCTGTAAAAACGGCAGAACAGATGAAAGCCGAATATAGGGAAGTTATGAGTTTGCTCCGCAAGGGGTATTCCATTCGGGATGTGGCAAAGTTGAGTGGTAAAGGGGTAAGTACCGTACAACGAGTGAAGCGATTAATAAAAGTACAATCACCGCAATAATATTATTGATTTTACGTTCTTTTCAAAGAAATGGTTTGTGCAATAGTGGCTTATAGGCTAAAAGCACTACCTTTGTAAATAATATCAAAACAGAGTATAATGGAAGAAAACAATATAACAGTAAATAAAGCTGTCCAAACCATAAAAGGGGCAATTTTGCGAGCTCAAGCACAGGCGAGCCAGTCAAGTAATGCCATACAGTTGTCTTTATATTATGGTATAGGGCGTTATGTGTCTATCAATTTACGACAAGCACATTGGGGCGCAAAAGCTCTTGATACTATTAGTGAGAGATTGCAGCGTGAATTGCCAGGATTAAGAGGCTTTTCTTCAGGCAACTTGAAGAAAATGCGTATCTTCTATGAGGAATGGCAATGCCTTTCAATTGGTTCGCCATTGGCGAACCAATTACAACAGCTTGAAAATAAGATAGAAGAAGGTGTTGAAATAGGAGAAAAGACACTCCTTTGTATTAACAGACCTATAGAGTCAGCCGACTTACGTATAGAGGATTTTGTGGGCATTAGTTTCACTCATCATATGGAAATTTTGCATAAAACTACCACTTTAGATGAGCGTATCTACTACATACATCAAGTGAACTTGCACCATT
>OHHO01000595.1_pt1 | contig 13170 bp, 10 predicted proteins | sample 1568071 | NCBI WGS metagenome assembly OHHO01 (sample SAMEA3879582, study PRJEB24766) | human gut metagenome | biome: human-associated habitat; feature: feces | place: USA | collected 1985/1987
GCTCGTACAGGGTATCACAAACAATCGCATGAAATAAATCCCCACTAAATTTCTGCTGACCCCAAAGCCGGACAAGCCCTCATTTCAGCAGGCTGAAGGATTTATATCCGGATGAAGGAAATAAAGTGAAAATGATTCATTATAACCAACTGATTAACAATAAATTACCTTGAAATGAAGGATTTGAAGGAAAAAAACAGGTTATAGAGCCAAATCTTCTCTATAACCTGCATATACTCAAATCACCTTGAAACATTCAGAGAGTGATATCTTTCATTATCTTTTCTAATGCTCCGGCATTATGGTTCACATAATTTCCGGCAGCTTTCCCTGCTTGTTGCAAATAAGCCTCATCCGACAGGAATTTGTCCATCAACCGTTTAAAATCATCATAACCGGTTACTTCAAAACCGCCTTTCTGCTCCAACAAATGTTGCGCCTCGCGGAATTTCTTGTTGTTAGGTCCGAATATCACAGGAATACCATATACAGCCGCTTCCAGCACATTATGAATTCCAACTCCAAAGCCACCCCCAATATACGAAATCTCACCATATCGGTAAATGGAGGACAGCAGTCCGTAACAGTCGATAATCAAACAATCGGCCTGTGTCACATTTTCTTCCGTAGCCTCGGTATAGCGGATGCACGGACGTTTCACCTTATCTAAAATCTCCTTCAAATGACTGTCGCTCACCACATGAGGAGCAATAACCAGCTTCATCTCAGGATGCTCATTGAAATACTTGATAAAAATATCCTCATCCGGTCCCCATGAGCTGCCTGCAACAAAAGTCAACGAATCACCTTTGAACTTCTCCACCAGCGGAAGCTGCTTGGCTTGATGGCAGATATCCAGCACGCGGTCAAAACGAGTATCGCCCACAACTGTCACATCGGTCACGCCAATTGTCGCCAGCAATTCTTTGGAAACTTCGTTCTGTACAAACAAATGAGCAAAAGTCCTCAGCACCTCACTATATCTCTTCCCATACCAACGGAAAAAAATCTGATTGGGACGGAAAATGGAAGATACGCTATAGGTGGGAATACCTCTCCTATGCAACTCATTCAAGTAATTCTGCCAAAATTCGTACTTGATAAAAAACACCATACAGGGATTAGCCAATTCTACAAACCGACGGACATTACGCGGAGTGTCGAAAGGCAGATAGCAGACAAGGTCTGCCCCCTGGTAGTTCTTTCTCACTTCATACCCTGAGGGAGAAAAGAAAGTCTGCAATATTTTATATTCGGGATGCTCCTTACGGATACGTTCTATCAAAGGGCGTCCCTGTTCGAACTCCCCCAATGAAGCTGCATGAAACCAAATATAACGGGCATTTTTGTCTATCTTGTTACGCAAGATATCAAATACTTCCCGGTGTCCTTTCACCATTTTGGCGGGCTTGGCGCTGAACAGGCCGGCAACCTTCACCCCGAATAGATAAATATAGATGACTAGGTTATAAATCATAACTACCGGCTATTACTTGAGCACTTCCACAGCCCGACGAATGCGTCGCAATGTTTCTTCTTTCCCTAAAACGGCTGAAATATCAAACATATGCGGGCCTTTACCTTCGCCTACCAAGGTTAAACGGAAAGCATTCATTATATTACCCAAGTGATAACCTTTATCTTCTATCCATTTCATGACCACAGCCTCCTGATTCTCCAGCGAGAAGTCGTCCAAGGCCTCCAATACGTCCGCCAACTCCAGCATACGTTCGGGAGAGTCCTCTTTCCAACGTTTTTTACGGGTCTTCTCATCATATTCCGTAGGAGCGACGAAGAAGAATTTGCAAGTTTCCCACAAATCCTTGATAAAACTTACACGATCTTTCATCAAGCCTACCACGGTCACCACTTTATCCATAGGAGCTTCAATGCCATGCTCTTTCAAGATCGGCATGAAAAGCCCGGCTACTTCCTCATTGCTTTTCTTCAATATATATTCATGGTTAAACCATTTTCCTTTTTCAAAGTCGAATTTTGCCCCAGCTTTGCTGCAACGGTGCAGGTCAAAAAGCTTCACCAGTTCATCCAAGGACATCAGTTCCTGGTCATTTCCCGGATTCCATCCCAACAGGGCAAGGAAATTGATAACAGCTTCGGGCAGGTAACCCGACTCACGATAACCGGAAGACACCTCACCGGTCTTGGGATCGTGCCATTCCAACGGGAAAACAGGGAAGCCAAGACGGTCACCATCACGCTTGCTCAGTTTACCGTTACCATCCGGTTTCAACAACAAGGGAAGATGTGCGAACTCGGGCATGGTATCCGCCCAGCCGAAAGCCCGGTACAGCAGGACATGCAACGGAGCGGAAGGCAACCATTCCTCACCACGGATTACATGGGAAACTTCCATCAAATGGTCGTCCACAATGTTTGCCAAATGATAAGTAGGCAGTTCATCCGCCGATTTATATAAAACTTTATCATCCAAAATGGAAGAATTGATCACTACCTCGCCACGGATAATATCATGTACGTGTACATCTTCATTCGGTTCAATCTTGAAACGTACCACATATTGCTTCCCATCGGCAATCAGTGCATCCACTTCTTCTTTCGGCAGAGTCAAAGAGTTACGCATAGACATACGGGTAGAAGCATCGTACTGGAAATTAGAGATTTCCTGACGTTTGGCGTCCAACTCCGCCGGAGTATCGAAAGCAATATACGCCTTACCGCTGTCAAGCAACACCTGTACATATTTCTTATAAATATCACGACGTTCAGACTGACGGTAGGGGCCGTAGTTACCACCAAAGCTGACTCCTTCGTCGAAGTTTATCCCCAACCACTTAAACGACTCAATGATATATTCTTCCGCACCCGGAACAAAGCGATTTGAGTCGGTATCTTCTATACGGAAAATTAAATCTCCACCATGCTGGCGAGCAAACAGATAGTTATACAAGGCTGTGCGCACACCGCCGATATGCAACGCTCCCGTCGGGCTCGGAGCAAAACGAACTCTTACTTTTCTTTCTGACATTGTTGTTTTATATAAAATACGCCGCAAAATTAATCTAAATTTCCCGATTTTTTCGTATTTTGCGCGCAAAAATATACGATTATGAGAAGTTTCAAGACCAACCAACGGTTTTCATATAAAAATTTGATTTATAAAAGCCTTATTTTCATTGCCACAGTATCAGTGATAGTCTACTTTTTACCCAATGAAGGAAAGTTCAACTATCAATTTGATATAAACAAGCCTTGGAAATACGGACTGTTACAGGCATCTTTTGATTTTCCGATTTACAAAAACGACATACAAGTACAAAAGGAACAGGACAGCATCCTAGCAGACTATCAACCTTATTTCCAGATAGACAAGGAAGCCGAAAAAAATGTCCTTTCCAAATTAAGGGAGGATTACAACAAGACCTTACGCCATTCACTGCCGGGCACGGACTATGTACGTTATATTGAACGCACATTAAAGGCACTGTATGAGGACGGAATCATTGCCGGAAATGACTTGAAGCGTATGGAGGAAGACAGTATCATTGCCATACGGCTGGTAGACAAGAATGTAGCTACGAGCCGTTTTATCGACCAATTGTACACCGTGAAGGAAGCCTATGAATATTTGCTGAATGCGGATACCACCCACTACAAAAAGAAGATATTACAACAATGTAATCTGAATGATTACATTACACCTAATCTGGTTTATGATGAAGAAAAGTCCGAGGCGGCGCAAAAAGACCTGCTCTCTAATATTTCATGGGCAAACGGCTTTGTGCTGAACGGACAAAAGATTATTGACCGTGGAGAAATTGTTGATGAGCAAACTTACAACATATTGGAATCCTTACGCAAGGAATGGGAAAAACGTAGCGACTCGGTACAAGAGAAAAGACTGACATTGGCCGGACAAATATTATATGTAGGAATCTTCCTGTTCTGCTTCATGGCCTATCTGGAGTTGTTCCGGGCAGATTATTATGAACGGAAAGGAACACTTACCCTGCTATTTGCACTGATTGTGTTCTTCCCCGTCCTGTCTTCCATTATGGTGGAACAGAACTTGTCAAGTATTTACGTGGTTCCATTTGCCATGATTCCGATTATAGTCCGTGTTTTCCTTGACTCAAGAACGGCATTCATGGCACATGTCACTATCATTTTGCTTTGCTCCATCACTTTACGTTTTCCACATGAGTTTATCTTGTTACAGGTAGTGGCAGGAATGGTGGCGATCTATAGTTTGAGAGAATTGTCCCAACGGTCGCAATTGTTACGGACGGCTTTGGTTGTATTTATCAGTTACGCTTTATTATATTTTGCTTTCGAGCTGATTCATGAAGATGATTTGACCAAGCTGAATACGCGCATGTACATCTATTTTATGATCAACGGTATCTTACTGCTGTTCGCTTATCCGTTACTGTTCCTTTTGGAGAAAATATTCGGTTTTACTTCAGATGTGACTTTGGTGGAACTGTCAAATATCAACAATAGCTTGCTTCGGGAAATGTCCGAAGTAGCTCCGGGCACTTTCCAACACTCATTGCAGATGGCAAACCTGGCTGCTGCGGCGGCAAACAAGATTGGAGGTAAAAGCCAGCTGGTGCGTACGGGAGCATTATATCATGACATCGGTAAAATGGTGAATCCGGCTTTTTTCACAGAAAACCAGTCGGGAGTCAACCCGCACAAGAGTTTAAGTTATGAACAAAGCGCCCAGGTTATCATCAGTCATATCACCGACGGACTGAAACTGGCGGAAAAGCATAATCTGCCCAAAGTGATCAAAGACTTTATCAGTACCCATCATGGACGGGGACTGACGAAGTATTTCTACATTTCATATAAAAACGAACATCCTGACGAAGAAGTGGATCAGGAAAAGTTCCGCTACCCCGGTCCGAACCCGTTCACCAAGGAACAGGCCGTCCTGATGATGGCCGACTCTGTAGAAGCGGCTTCACGCAGCCTGCCGGAGTACACGGAAGAAAGCATCAGCACACTGGTAGATAAGATTATTGACACACAGGTATCTGAGGGGTATTTCAAAGAATGCCCTATTACGTTCAAGGATATAGCAACAGTCAAAGCACTGTTTAAAGAAAAGCTGAAAACGATGTATCACACCCGAATCAGTTACCCGGAACTAAGGAAGTAAGCAATCCTGCACAAGCATCTTCCAGTATATCAAGCACGTTCTCGAACCCTTGCGCACCGCCATAGTAAGGGTCGGGAACATAGTCTGCCACTTTGGTGCGGCAATAATCCGTCATACGATGGATTTTCTTTTCCGTTTCCAGATCGGGAGCACGCTCCATCAGGTCCTCTATATTACGGTCGTCCATGCCGATGATCATATCAAAATGATAGAAATCCTCCGTACAGACAGGACGGGAACGATGGGTCAGATTGTAACCGCGGCGGGAAGCATGCATCCGCATACGGCTGTCGGGCAATTCCCCTCTATGATAACTCAGGATTCCGGCAGAATCCACCTCTATCTCGTGTTCCAGTCCTTTTTTCTTTATGAGAGTACGCATCACTTCTTCTGCCGAAGAAGACCTGCAAATGTTACCGAGGCAGACAAAAAGTATTCTTTTCATATATAATCTACAAATGAAGGTATTCTTTAAATGATTTCACATCACGGTTCATGATCAGCTCTTCAGGAAACCCGGTAAGCTGCAACAATTCATACAAATTATCGTAACGGGCTATATCAAACGAAATATGCGCGTCACTTCCCAAAATGACCGGAACTTCATATTTCTTGCATAAACGGAGAATGGTGAGGTTGTTCTCACGGGCATCGGGCTTGTTACGGGTGGGCTTTAAAGAACTGTTATTTATTTCCAATAAAGTATGGTGTTCTTTGGCTGCCAATACCATCGGTTCAAAATGTAACGCCGCCGTACCGTCTCCGGGGTGACTGATAATATGAATAAAAGGATTGCTGATAACCTGTACCATTCCATGGGTGTTTTCTTCTATCGTTCCATATTCATAACATAAAGAGTGGATACCCGCAATACGGATATCAAGCATCTTCATATAATCCTCGTCCAAATCGAGGTTTCCTTTACCATCCAGAATATTAATCTCAGCCCCCAACAACAGCTCCACCCCATACATCCGGCGGGGAACCACATGCAAGTTTCTAAAATAAATAGGATGGCAAGTACCGGGAACACCGGGCGAATGTTCCGTTATCCCTAAAACCTTCAATCCCTTATCGGCGGCAGCTTGCGCCATTTCTTGTAAAGTACTGAATGCATGCCCGCTGGCAATGGTATGGGTATGTACGTCTAATTCTATCTTCATCTTTATTTTCGTTTATCTTTTCTATTATCGTCCAGTGCATGGACCGGTTACTGTGGATCTACATCATAATATACTAACAACGAACGGAAACGTTCATCTTCCAATATGGCACGTTGTACGGCAAGCAGATAATCACGCACTTTCTTTATAGAAGCATTCTGCTCCACTTTCACAATCATTTTTTTTATAAATAAGGTCTGGATACGGGCCACCGGCGGTTTGTCCGGACCCAATACCCTGTCGCCCAATCCGGAACGGAGTTGTGCCGCCATGGTATCCGCCGCCAAATCCAGAATATCCTCTTTGCGGTGTTTCAGATATACATAAATCAAACGATAATAAGGAGGATATTTGAACATCTGCCGTTCTGCCAATTGGTCATAATATAACTGCTCATAGTCATTATGCATCACTTGATGAATAACGGGTAAATCGGGCGATTTGGTCTGAAGGATAACCAGTCCTTGCTTATTTTTACGCCCGGCACGTCCTGCTACTTGGGCCATCAGTTGGAAAGCACGCTCATAGCTCCGGAAATCCGGGAAGTTCAACATCGTATCCGCATTCAGAATCCCCACCACACTGACATGATCAAAGTCCAATCCTTTGGACACCATCTGCGTACCAATCAGGATGTCCGTCTTGCCCTGTTCAAAATCCGCGATAATTTTCTCGTATGCGGTACGGGTACGAGTGGTATCCAAATCCATCCGGGCGACTTTCGCCTCGGGAAATATCAGTTTTATATCATCTTCTATACGCTCTGTACCGAAACCGCGATGCATCAATTCCACTCCGCCGCACGCCGGGCAGGAACGGGGAACTTGATAGGTATATCCGCAGTAATGGCAAGTCAGCTGGTTCAGCCCCTTATGATACGTCAGACTCACATCACAGTTCTTGCATTTAGGAACCCAGCCGCAGGTATGACATTCTATCATCGGAGCGAAACCGCGACGGTTCTGAAACAGGATAACCTGCTCCTTACACTCCAATGCCTCTTTTATCTGCTTGACCAGCGCCGGTGAGAAAGGGCCCTGCATCCGCTTCTGATGCGCCAGTTCCTTGATGTCAACCAGTTCTATATGAGGAAGCCGGATATCTTTATATCTTTCTTTCAATTCTACCAAGCCATACTTTCCCGAGGTAGCATTAAAGTAAGTTTCCACACCAGGAGTAGCCGTCCCCAGCAGCACTTTCGCCTTGAACATAGAGGCCAGCATGATGGCTGAGCTACGGGCATGGTAACGTGGGGCGGGGTCTTGCTGTTTATACGTATTCTCGTGTTCCTCATCTATGATGACCAGCCCCAAGTTACGAAAAGGCAGAAAAATAGAGGAACGGACTCCGAGAATCACGTCATAGCTCTTCTCTCCCAACTGTTTCTGCCATATCTCCACCCGTTCAGCGTCCGGAAACTTGGAATGATAAATACCCAGCCGATGTCCGAACACCCTTTTCAAACGCTCAGTTATCTGAGTGGTCAGTGCAATTTCCGGAAGCAAATATAAGACCTGCTTGCCTGTTTTCAGCACCTCCTGAATGAGGTGGATATAAATTTCCGTCTTGCCACTGGATGTAACGCCATGCAGAAGACACACATTTTTCTCTCTGAAGCATTGAAGAATGTTGCCATAAGCCTGTTGCTGCGCAATATTCAGCGGATTAATATCACCGGTATCCGAAATTCCTTTATCCAAACGTCCTATCTCCTGATGATAGACCTCAAAGACTTTCTTTTCGACCAATCCGTTAAAAACGGCCGCAGACCCTCCAGATTTTTCAAGCAGCTCTTTCTTTGTTACTTCCTTTAAAGCATACCCTCTGGCTACCCAACCGGACAATTCCACATACTTCATTAATATCATCAATTGTTTAGGAGCACGTGACAATTCATTGAACAGCCGTTGTAAGTAAGCCTCATCCGCTTCTCCGTTCACCAACCTCACCCTTGCCTCTGTACGCGGTTTGTAATTACGTTTCAGTTCCTCCTTGACAAAGATGGCCTCTTTGTCCAACAAAGACTTGATGACAGTCAACACATTTTTCAGTCCGCTGTTTTTTTCCAACTGGGTTACACACTGTTCTGTATCCCGGCTCAACAAATCCAGAATTTTCTGCTCTTTCTCCGGTAAGGGTGCAGTGGCTTCAAAATCGGGATTATATTCCACCAACGTTTCGCTTTCCAGTTTCATACCCGAAGGGATAGCCGCCTTGTACACATCTCCTAATGTACAAAGATAATATTCCGCCAGCCATTGCCAGAACTCATATTGTTTCGGTAACAGTACCGGAGATGAATCCAGCACTTCAGCTATATCCTTCGTTTCATACCCCTCCGGGGCCGCATAATGTACATTTGTCACTATTGCCGTATAGAACTTTTTCTTTCCAAACGGAACAACCACCCGACAACCAATCTGTACCATCTCTTCCATCTCCTGAGGAAGGGAATAAGTGTATTGGTTGGCAATAGGTAATGGAACTATGACATCTACGAATTTTTTCATGGTGCAAAATTACAAAAAAGGAGGCATTCTTTACTGAATGCCTCCTTTTTATCTTTTATTAAATAAGGTTGTCTAGAACAAGTATGCCAAAGAAACTTGCCAAGTGTTGTTCTTTATCTTCACATCCTGAGTAAGTGGTTTACCATCAAGGATTATATTAGGGTCAGCATAAAGAGTGGCAGTATGCCCCAAAGCAAAATTATAATTCACGCCAAGCTGTAAATGGCGGATCAGTTTCACACCTGCCCCCACATTGAAGCTGGTATTGTTCTTCTTCAGATCATAATTCATAAATCCTTTCTTATTACCAATATTGAAACCGAACTGAGGCCCGGCAGCAATATAAGCACCCAACATGCTACCAAGGCCAAAGGACCATTTCAAATTCACAGGAACTGCAAATGTCTTTAACTTCATTGTTTTCTCTCCATCGACCCCTAAGTCTGTCTGAGAATATAAAGCGGCAACATCTGCCCCTATCCCGATAATAGGCAGGGTGAATTCAGCCATCGGACCCACAAAAAAACCAGTCTTATTATCCCCTTTAAAAGCATCCTTTGAAAAACTCAATTTTGAAATATTCAAACCACCTTTTACTCCAAAGTGCAACTGAGCCTGAGCAGGAGCAGCCATCATCAAACATACAGCTACCATTAATACACTAATAATCTTTTTCATGTTTGTCTATTTTTAGTTTACGCCACAAAGATAAACACTTTTTCCATGTATAATGTTCAATCTCCCAGGAAAGTTACATTACGCTTTCCAATCCCCCCTTCCAAGAAGAAATATCAAACAAAAAACGGACAGAATTTTTTATTCTGTCCGCCATGTTCTCTTTCTAATATTCTTCCTCATTAAAAAAGAAATCCTCTTTGCTCGGATAATCCGGCCAAATATCTTCTATACTTTCATAGATTTCGCCTTCATCTTCCATCTCTTGCAAGTTTTCGATTACTTCCAACGGAGCGCCCGAACGCATTGCATAGTCAATCAACTCATCCTTTGTAGCAGGCCAGGGAGCATCCTCTAACTTCGAGGCCAATTCTAATGTCCAGTACATAGTTTTCTTATTTTTTAAGTAAATACTTTTCTTTCGTTCTCTAATTAGCCGCAAAAGTATAATAAATTATTTCATTTGCAACTTTTATCCCAAAAAATTTCATCCGTTTTAGTTAAATGATTTAACTTTCGGGTCAAAATGAATAAATAATCAGATAAACGGTTGACAAATGCTGTTACACGGGCATCTATGTCACATTCTTCAGCCAATGCAAGAATGCGTCGCTCGGCACGGCGACACACCGTCCGGCAAATGTGTCCAACGGCTGCTCCACGGTCACCCCCCGGCAGAATAAAAGCATTCAAAGGAGGAAGTTCATTGTCAATTACGTCAATTGCCTGCTCCAACATCCGGATGTCTTCATCCTCTATACGACTTTCCATACGCAACTTGGTCTGTGTCTGATCCGTTGCCAGATACGAACCGACAGAGAATAATTTATTTTGTATACGAAAAATGATTTGTTTATCCTCCTCATCCGTCAAATACGTTTGCAACAATCCCAAATAGGAGTTCAATTCATCCACTGTGCCATAGGCTTCAAGCCGTATATGCGTTTTCGGCACCCGGGTACCACCTACCAATGATGTGGTTCCCTTATCACCTGTTTTGGTGTATATCATGCTTTTCTTCATGGTTCTGGTTATAAAAAATTTACAATATAATGCTGTTTATATCTCGCTTTATCAAAAAAGACCAACCCTATGTCATACAAATCAAAAGTGATACCCGTCGACTCACTGGCTACAATTTGCTCCCACCATTTCCGTTTTTCCTTCGATTCATGAATTCCTCCGACAATAAAGCAACTACGAGGTCCGGCATAAGGAAGTACCAGTTCAAAAACTTCTTTATAAAAAGGAGTATGCCCTATATGCAGACAATCTAATGTATGCACCTCCGCCAGTTTCTCCTCCAGTTGCCGGGAAGTCTTTGCCCAATCCCTGCCTTTCAAGGTGACGGAGTCCATAGTATGACACGCAGCCCGCATATATCCTATGGATGCCCCATTACCAATCCCCACTTCAATCAACGACTTTGGTCTGAAATAATTAACCAACCGGAATAGCAAACGGTTCACTTTCCTTCGATAATGTGGCAAATAAGCAGGAAATCCCCTTTCCTTCAATACCCGATAAGCATAGTAGTGATATTTTTCATAAACAACAGAAGTAATCAGAAAAAAATCAGACGGAGAGTGTACTCCGTAACCACAACGGTGACGGAAGCGACTGCACCAATTCCATATACGATGAAGAAAAAACATATTTCTCAGCTTTATTAAGTAACACAAAGATAAAAGATTACCCGACAATATCGAAATAAAATACTATTTTTGCCCATTAGTTATTAAACCATTTATAAACGATGAAACACACACTCTCTTTTATGGTATGGGCAATACTGGCTGTCTTATTGCCTTTACAAATGGCCCAGGCCGCAGCTCCTCCCACTGAATTACAGAAAAGACTTCAAAATCTTCCGGACATCAGTGACATTAAACCAATGCAAAGTGATGCCTATCCGGAGAAATATGTATTCTTCATTAATCAACTATTGGATCCGCATCACCCCGAAGCAGGGAATTTCAAGCAAAGGGTTATTCTCTCGCATGTAGGTTTTGACCGCCCTACCGTACTGGTTACCGAAGGCTATGCCGCCCATTATGCCACCCATCCGCGTTATCAAGAAGAGTTATCCAAATTATTCAACGCCAATCTGGTATTCGTGGAATACCGTTATTTTGGTGAGTCCATGCCGAAGTCCTGCAACTGGGATTATCTCACGGTTGAAAATTCACTGTATGATTTGCATCATGTAACCACGACCTTGAAACAACTATACGATGAGAAATGGATAGCTACCGGAATCAGCAAAGGCGGACAGACTACGATGTTCTACCGCACTTACTTTCCCGATGATGTGGATATCTCCGTACCTTACGTAGCCCCCCTCAACCAATCATTGGAGGACGGTCGTCACGAACCGTTCATTGCCAATAAAGTTTCGACTCCCGAAAACCGTAAACGAGTTGAAAACTTTCAACTGGAAGTACTTAAACGCAAGAGCCGGCTGCTACCGATGTTCGAAAAATATTGCTCGGATAAAGGATATACCTTCCGCATTCCTATAGCCGAAGTATACGACTTCAATGTATTGGAATACTCATTTGCCCTATGGCAATGGGGAACTCCTGTAAATAAGATTCCGGAAACAAATGCCGATGACCACACGCTATTCAAGCATTTCATAGCTATTTGTGAACCGGATTATTTCTCCGAACAATCTCCCTACCCTTCCTTTAATGTGCAAGCGGCCAAAGAACTGGGGTATTACGGATATGACATCAAACCTTTCAAAAAGTATCTGACGATAAAGAGCAGCCGTGACTATCTTCATAAGGTAATGTTACCGCCCGAACTGTCAAATCTCAAATTTGACAAGACACTATATAATAAGGTGGTAAAATTCCTGAAAGAGAATGATCCCGAAATGATCTATATTTATGGCGGCGATGATCCTTGGACAGCTTCGGGTGTCACTTGGCTGAAGAACAAGAAAAACATAAAAGTTTATGTATTACCCGGCGGCAGCCATACCACCCGTATCGGCAGCTTTGACACCGACACACAAGAAGAAATCAAGACACAAATCAATGCATGGCTGAATAAAGAATAGCAAAGAGACGAGATAAAAAGCTTTTCCGCCACAGGTTACGCAGATTGTCACCGGTTATTTCCATTGAGGACCCACTGTTTAAATTGGACCGATGTCAATCTGAGCAATCTGTGACGGAATCTTGATTTTATCATAAAGGCATATTGCCATGTTTCTTAGGCGGATTGCTTTGGTTTTTATTGTGACACATTTCCAAAGCTTGAATAAGTTTGTAACGAGTGTCACGGGGCATAATCACCTCATCAATCAGACCACGTTCTGCCGCACGATAAGGATTGGAGAATTTATCTTCGTATTCCTTGATGATCTCAGCTTTCTCTTCCGGAGCAGACTTGCGGTAAAGGATATTCACTGCCCCTTCTGCACCCATGACGGCTATTTCCGCCTGTGGGTAAGCCAGGTTCACATCGGCTCCCGTCGGCTTGCTGGACATGACAATGTAGGCACCTCCATAAGCTTTACGGGTAATTAAAGTAACCTTGGGCACTGTAGCTTCAGCGTATGCATAGACTATCTTCGCACCGTGGCGGATGATGCCGTTGTGTTCCTGTACCGTTCCGGGCAGGAAGCCGGGAACATCCTCGAAAGTGATCAGAGGAATATTAAAGC
>OHHO01000597.1_pt1 | contig 13153 bp, 14 predicted proteins | sample 1568071 | NCBI WGS metagenome assembly OHHO01 (sample SAMEA3879582, study PRJEB24766) | human gut metagenome | biome: human-associated habitat; feature: feces | place: USA | collected 1985/1987
CCACCGCAGCTATGAGCGACAGGGCATCGACCAGCTCCCTACTGTCCATGAGGGTGTGACCGTCCGAGCTATGGAAGCAAAGGGCATCCGCACCAACAAGGGTGATCTCAACCGCTGGATCAAGGCGACCAACGATCTGATCCGCAATCTGAAAAAGAAAATCTCTGCGCTGCTTGACTGGCTGAAAGAAGCTCATGAGGAATTGAGCAAGCCGCAAGCCCCCAATCTGGCGCAGCTGCTCAGCGAGTATTACACCAACCGCAATGCCGGAGCTTGGAGCCAGAAAGCAAAGATCGGCAATCTCAAAGAGTTCAATGAGATCGTCAATTATCTCATGCAGAATAAGCTGACAACGCCGGAAGAATTGCAGGAGCGTGTGTCTGTGCTGAGTGACCGCATCGACACTTTGAAAAGCTCCATGTGTGGCAAATCTGACCGCATGAAAGAGTTGGACGAGCTTCTTCGCATGGTGCAGTTTTACACCGAAGGCAAGCCCGTTGCCGACAAACTGGCGACCATCAAATGGAAAGGCAAGCGGGAACAGTTTATGTCCGAAAATGAAAACGCACTCCGCCTGTATCACATGGCGGAGCGCAAGTTAAAGCCGTATTTCAAGGACGGCAAGCTGCCCATCACCGCATGGCGCAAGGAGCGTGACCGTCTGGAACAGGAATACAAGGCCGGACAAGCGGAGCTTGCACCTATCCATGCGGAGGTAAAAAAGCTCTGGCAGATCAAATACAAAGTGGAGCAGGTCATCCATGAGCAGGAGCGACAGAATACCGTTATACGGCAGAAAAAACAGGAAATCGAACACTAATTCTTACACAAATTCAGGAGGCACTTATGAGCAAGAAGAAACCATTTGAACATGAAATCGACCCGGAGCTTTTGGCAGAAATCGAAGAATGGGAGCAGCAGGAGCATGACGGGCCGGAGGAATATTACTTCTCCAATCCCGACCCGTATCTGAAACCCGCACCGCTGCCGCCCGACCACCCCAGACACAATTTCTGGTTTGATGAGGACGGGCGCATCCATGTGAAAAATCTGTCCGCTTTCTGGCTGCCGGAGTTCACCTTGCAAAAAGAAATCGGCGGCACAGTCTACACCGTTACAGGCAGCTATGACGGCGTGGAAACGCTGAACAGAAAGATGGAGCGCATTATGGCCGAAAAGTTTACAGAAAAGATGGAGGATGACCAATGACAAATTCACAGACTCTTGGTACAATAGAATCAACCAATCCTATACTGGCAGTTGCCCCTTTGAAGGAGGAAACAGAAATGTTACGGGCAACTGATAAAATCACCGCGCTTTACTGCCGCTTATCCGTGGAAGATATGAAAGAGGATAAAAAAGGCGGCAAAGAAGATGTGTCAAATTCCATCCAAAATCAAAAAATGATCCTGCTCCAGTATGCCAAAGAGAATCGCTTTCCTAACCCGACCTTTTTCGTGGACGACGGATACAGCGGCACAAACTATGACCGCCCCGGCTTTCAAGCCATGCTTGCGGAGATCGAAGCTGGACGGGTGGCAGTCTGTATCACCAAAGATTATTGTGCGATAATAGGACTAAATCAGAAAGACCTTGAAAATCAAGGCATTCTGGCTTAGTCCCTTCTTTTTTTGACCGAAAACAAAGGACTTTCACAATAATCAAGCAAGCCGGAGGGTGCTGCTGCACACTTCCGGCAGAAGGAGGATATAGTGGGTGCTATCAAAGTCTTCTTGAAGGAGGTTCTGCTTCCAATCGCGCTTGCGTTCTGCCTCGCGTCATTTCTCAAGCCGATCTATATGCCTGACGGCGTATGTGACTACTTCCTTATGTGGATCTGCGTCGGCTTGCCATTCGGCATCCGGAGGATGTGCCTCTGGCTCGTTCCCAGCGGCTACGGTATCTCCGGCTCAGTCGGCATCTTCGCATTGAACTTAATCATAGGCGGTCTTATCGGAGGACTTGCCTTCTTCATCGGGCTGCTGCTTGGTGTCATTCATACCATCCGAGAAATCATCTGAACTACATCGTAAACGAAGAGGGTTTGTTTCTTCTCCAATTTGGAGTAAGAAGCAAACCCTCTTTTTTTGTTGCCCAAAAGCCGCAATATTTGCTGGCGATGCGGCGAAAGAAAGGAGTTTTTAAGCATGAAACGCATGACAGCCGGTGATCTGCAAGCACTGGAATTGCTGATGCAGACCACACCCGGCTTTGAGCATTTTGACAGCGGCGCGGATGGCATTCTCCCTGAGTGCCGAAGCTGCCGCTTTCATCGCCCCTTCTGGAAATATCAGTCCTGCGTGTTTGCAGAGTGTCCCTACTGCTGCAATCCCGTTTCTACCCTCAAAAATCAAAGTGGCACATCTGCTGCCGGAAAGGAAGTCAATCATGGATAACAAAATCGAAGTCTTCAAGAATGAACAGTTTGGAGAAATCCGAACAGCCCTGATCGAAAACGAGCCGTGGTTTGTGGCGGTAGACGTGTGCAGGGCTTTGGAGATCGGCAATTCGTCACAAGCCATTTCACGGCTGGATGCGGACGAGAAGATGATTACCCTCATTTCAAATGAGGGTAATAAACGAGGCAATCCCAACATGACGGTGGTGAACGAACCTGGACTTTACACGCTTATTCTGAGCAGCCGTAAGCCCGAAGCCAAAGCCTTCAAACGCTGGATCACACATGATGTCATCCCCATGATCCGCAAGACCGGCGGCTACATGACGGACTCCCTTCTGGAACGCATTCAGAAGGAACCTGCGGTCATTGTAGAGTTTGCTCAGGCGTTGATTCTGGAAAAGAATCGTGTGAAGGCTCTTGAGTGTGAGCTGAACACGGCGAAGCCCAAAGCTGATTACTACGACGCCTTCATCAATCCGGATGACTGCACCAATATCCGAACGACGGCGAAGGAACTGAAAATCCCGGAGCGCAAGTTCGTCCAGTTCCTTCTCAGAGAGAAGTACCTGTTCCGATCTCCCTCCGGTCAGCTTCTTCCCTACAACAAGGACAGCAATGCCGGACTGTTCATCGTCCGCGATTTTGTGACGTACTGCTACACCGGTTCTCAGACCTACTTCACGCCGAAGGGCAAGGAGGTCATCCGAATGAAGTTCCAGAAAAAGTGCGGCGAAGAGCTGCTTCCCAAGATAGCAAGGTGATTTTCGTGGCAGTCTATCGCGTAAACAAGAATCGTGGCTATACGGTCATGGCGAACTTCCACCTTCGAGACAAGAGCCTGTCACTCAAGGCAGTCGGTCTTCTCTCAAAGATGCTCTCGTTCAATGATGGCTGGAAGTTCTCAACCAAGGGACTTTCTGCAATCTGCAAGGAAGGTCCGGATGCCATTCTCTCCGCGCTCCGTGAGCTTGAAAAGCACGGCTACCTTGTCCGGCACCGGCAGAGAGACGGTAAAGGCAGGATGAGCAGCACAATCTTTGAGATATACGAAGAGCCGCAGGAGTCCACGCCAGAACGGGAAATACCACACACGGAAAATCCATGTGTGGAGAAGCCAGATGTGGATAATCCACGCGGGGATAAGTCCGCACAAATAAATACTGATCAAGTAATTACCCAAGAAAGAAATACTCTCTCAAAGAACTATCAATCCATCAATCTTGATGGGATGGACAGGATGGATGAGCGAAGCGAGTATGAAGAGATTATCAAAGAGAATCTTGATTACGACATTCTCTGTCAGGATCCGAAGTTCGATAAAGACCGCTTCCGGGAGATCATGGACATCATGCTGGATGCCGTCTGTTCCACTGCGCCGACCATCCGCATCAATGGCGAGGATATGCCGCAGCAAGTAGTCAAATCCCGCTTTCTCAAGCTGAATAGCAGCCACATTGAGTACGTTCTGGAAGCAATGAACAAGAACCCGTCAGACATCCGTAATATCCGGGCGTACCTGTTGACCGCTCTGTATAACGCCTCTCTGACGATAGACAATTACTACTCCGCCCTCGTCAATCATGATTTCTACGGGCAGGACAGATCGGCAGGGTCAAAGAAGCCGAAGACCTACGATTATAGCCTTTGTGAAGACACTCTTTAATGAATACCATCGTGAGCAATGCTCGGAAAGGAGGACAGTGTAAATGAAAAGCATCTATCGCCGGATTGTGCCGCCTTAGCTGAGGCAGCATTCCCTCAATCATTTCAAGGAAAGGAGGTATCACTGCAATGCAGGATGAAGTCAACACCAAAGTTGTTGCAATCATGATCAAGGGCGGCAAAATCTCTGCCGAGGTACTGAAAAAGGCGCTGGACAAGTTCGTTCAGGAGATCGAGAAGGCGCAGAAGCAGATGCAGCAGCCCAAAACCTATCGCGGCAAGCAGTCCATCAAGCATCTGATGAGCCAGAACGCCGCCATCTCCAACATCGAAGTGACGGACGGCAACATCAAGTCCTTTGAGCGGACTGCCAGCAAATACGGTCTGGACTTTGCGCTCAAGAAGGACGTTTCCGTTGAGCCGCCCAGCTATCTTGTCTTCTTCAAGGGACGGGACGTTGATGTCATGACCGCCGCCTTCAAGGAGTTCTCCGCAAAAACCGTCAAGCAGAAGGAACAGCCGTCCATCCGGCACAAGCTGGATCAGGAGAAAGCTCAGAGCAAGGCGCAGCACAAGGAGAAGGTCAAGGTCAAAACCAAGGATCGGGGTGTGGAGCTGTGAACAAACCCGATGTGAAGAAGCTCGTTCTTCTGAACCTTCCGTATGTCTTCGCCTTCTACTTTGCGGATAAGATTGCCGCCGTGTTTCGTCTCGCTCCCGGCACGGAGTTCATCGACAAGCTGACAAACGGGTTTGCTGTATTCGGCACTGCCTTTGCAAATCCGCTTCCCAGCTTTCATCCCGTCGATCTGCTCGTCGGTCTGATTGCCGGTGCGCTGCTCAAGCTGGCGGTCTACGTCAAAGGCAAGAACCGCAAGAAGTTCCGGCAGGGCGAAGAATACGGATCTGCCCGCTGGGGCAAGCCGGAGGACATCAAGCCGTACACGGATCCGGAGTTCTCGAACAACGTCATCCTAACGCAGACGGAGTTCCTGACCATGAACAGCCGCCCGAAGCAGCCGAAGTACGCCCGCAACAAAAATATCCTTGTCATCGGCGGTTCCGGCTCAGGTAAGACACGCTTCTTCGTGAAGCCGAGTGCGCCCGTAAGGGCGGTATAAATCCTACCTTGAGCAAGTAGTAGGTAAAAGTATCAAGCGGCATTATGCCGCAACCTATCATTCCCCGTCTTACCCCAAAAGGGAAACCGGAGGGCGACCATAGCATGACGGAGGACACGGGGCGCTGAAACCTCAGAAGCGCCGGCGTGACGGAATGAAAATCCACGTATGAGGATGGAAGCTAAACTGCTTGAATGACAGCCTGAAATCGGGACCAAGAGCGTACCCCTGACGTAGAGAGGTTGTACTCGTCAGTGTTCCTGACAGTCGCATTGTTCGGCTATGCGGCTGCTGATACTCGGAGCAGGTTCAGCCACGGGAAAGTGGAAAAAGGCGAACGTCACATACCGACAACGTGGAGAGCTTATTTATATCGTACTAAACGGGGATTGCCTAAAGTGAAATGCCAAAAGGCTATGAAAACGCTGAAATGCGGGATTCTGAATATTCACCACGGCAACAGAGTTCCCATAGTAGTCTGCGGACGGGAAAGCCGTCTACATGGCAAAGGGGAACAGTGAATCATTTTCAAAACAGAAAGGACGGTGTGTGAGACACTATGAGAAATCCGATTCATGTCTTGAAAAGCCTTGAAGAAAAGGCAAGTGTAAGTAACTACAAATATGAAAGATTGTATCGCAACCTATATAATCCAGAGTTCTATCTCCTTGCTTATGCGAACATTGCGAAATCGCAGGGAAGCATGACACAGGGGGTGGACGGGCAGACACTGGACAACATGAGCCTGCCGAGAATTAACCGGATTATTGAATCCATACGCAACAGGACATACCAGCCAAAGCCTGCAAAAAGAAAGTACATTCCTAAAAAGAACGGGAAACTTCGTCCGTTGGGAATCACTTCTACTGATGATAAGTTAGTGCAGGAAGTGGTCAGAATGATTCTCGAAGCAATCTATGAGCCGACATTCAGCAATAATTCTCACGGTTTCAGACCAAAAAGAAGCTGTCACACGGCACTTACACAAGTGAAGAAGAATTTCACGGGTGTTACATGGATTGTCGAGGGAGACATTAAGGCGTGCTTTGATAACTTCGACCCTCATGTGTTGGTTGAATTATTGCGGAAAAGGATTTCAGACGAGGCTTTTATCGGTCTTATCTGGAAATTCCTGAAAGCCGGATATATGGAGCAATGGCAGTACAACTGCACCTATTCCGGCGTTCCACAGGGCAGCGGTATCAGTCCGTTATGTGCAAATATCTATCTCAACGAACTGGATATCTACATGCAGGAATACAAAGAAAAGTACGACTGCGAGCCAGTACGCAGAAAGACGACCAAAGAATATGAACGAGCGTCCCGGAGATACAAAAAGGCACGTAAGGCACTAATGGGCGCAGAGAAATCCACTCCTGAACTGGTAAGAGAATTTAAGGATTCCAGAAGGGAGAAGATGAATCAGCATTATTATAATCCGGTCGAGGAAGGCTTCAAAAAAATCCAGTACAACCGCTACGCCGATGACTTTGTAATCGGTGTTATCGGCTCAAAAAAGGATGCAGAAAGAATCAAAGAAGATATAAAAATCTTTCTCCAAGAAAAACTGCATTTGGAAATGTCCGAGGAAAAGACGAAAGTCACCCATTCCAGTAAGCCGGTGCGCTATCTGGGGTACGATTTCAAAGTAATCCACTCCAAGAACATGAAGCGATGTAAAAATGGCGACATGAAACGGGTGTGGTACGGAAAAGTATTCCTGTATATGCCGAAAGAAAAATGGATTAAAAAGGCAATGGAACGAGGAGCGATACAGGTAAAACGCAACAATGACACAGGCAAAGAAATGTGGCGACCTATGCCGAGAAAAGACCTGATGAACCGCAACGACGCAGAGATTGTGTCTACTTTCAATTCTGAAATCCGAGGGTTATATAACTACTACCGGATTGCAGAAAATGTAGGCGCACTGCACAAATATTACTATATGGTGCGGTATAGCATGTTGAAAACTTTGGCGGGAAAACACAGATCGAATGTCAGTGTTATTAAAAAGCGGTACATGGTAAACGGAGTATTGAGAATCCCCTACGAAACAACTAAGGGACGTAAATACTGCGAATTTTACCATGATGGATTCAAAAAGCACAGCGACGGATATGACAATGTGGCGGATGTTATGCCGAGTTATAGGAAATATGACAGCAGGCATACGATAATCAACCGCATAAAATCCGGAGTATGCGAGATTTGCGGGGAACATGCAGACTATTTATGTATGCACCACGTAAGAACGCTGAAATCGCTGAAAGGCAGGGACATATTTGAGCAGAAAATGTTGGAAATGAGAAGAAAATCTCTGGCTCTCTGTCCTGACTGCTTTGAACTCTTACACGAAACCAAGGAATCAAGGTGATTCATGGAAAGCCGGATACGCCGAGAGGTGTACGTCCGGTTTGGGAGGCGGCTCCCTGAAACCTACTGATGAAAGTCAGCAAGGCGCAGGGGGCCTACCTCATATCTGATGCAAATGCACAGTTCCTACGTCGTCACCGATCCGAAAGGTACAGTCCTTGTGGAATGCGGAAAGATGTTGCAGCGAGGCACGCCAAAGCTGGACAAGGACGGAAAGCCTGTGCGTAATGAAAAAGGAAAGATCATCTATGAGTCCTATAAAATACGGGTATTCAATACGATCAATTTCCAGAAAAGTATGCACTTTAACCCGTTCGCCTACATTCATTCCGAGAAAGATATTCTGAAGATCGTCACTACCCTAATCGCCAATACCAAAGGCGCGCGCCCAGATAGGGCGTAGTAAGAAGTAGAATCAGGCACTACCCACTCAGATGACAGTGGAAACGACCCGCCTAACCGATAGGCGAAAGCTGATGCGGGACCATAGCATGGCGGGAAAGCGATAAGTTGCTCTATACACAAGAGCACGACTGAATTGCTACGTTAAGCGGATATGAGGATAGAACTACTGAATGTTGAATGCGAGTTTCAAGTCCCCGTTGTGTTCGGGCGGAGGAATGTGTATGTAACCACCGTAGATACGGCGGCATCAACCTCTGACATGAATAACATTGCGTTTCGCCTTTGCGCGATGGGTTATCAATCAATTCATGTGACAAGCCAGAGAACTGGAAATAACGAAACGAAAGCGTATCCGACAATCCGCATTTGCCTACTTATTACGCTAACTGGGGATTGCCTAAGTCGGAATGCTCAAACGAGCTATGCGAAATGCCCCCTGTGGGTGATAAATCCCAAGCCCTCGAAAGGCAAGGGAGATGACGCTGAATATCCGATACGGCAACGGAGTTCTCATAGTAGTCCTGTGGGAAGTAACGACTCTCACGGAATATATCCTGTATTCCAGACGAAGGAGAACAGTTATTGCATTCCAAAATTGAAATTTGATTAGGGAGGAAAGCCTCAAATGCAACCAACAATCGAGATTTTGGATAGAATCAGAAAAAATTCAAGGGACAACAAAGAAGAAATCTTCACAAGGCTCTACCGCTATCTATTAAGACCCGACCTGTATTATCTTGCGTACAAAAACCTCTACGCCAACAAGGGCGCAGGAACAAAAGGCGTGAATGACGACACAGCTGACGGATTCAGCAAGGAAAAAGTTGATCGGATCATCCAATCTCTGGCTGACGGAACCTATGCTCCGAATCCTGTTCGCCGCGAGTACATCCAGAAAAAGCAGAACAGCACAAAAAAGCGTCCTCTTGGAATTCCTACCTTTACGGACAAGCTGGTGCAGGAAGTATTGAGAATGATATTAGAATCGGTCTACGAGCCAATCTTCTCAAACAATTCTCACGGCTTTCGTCCCAACAGGAGCTGCCACACTGCGCTGAAATCCTTGAAAAGAGAATTCTCAGGCGTGTCGTGGTTTATTGAGGGCGATATTAAAGGCTGTTTTGATAACATCGACCACCGAGTTTTAGCAAACGTCATAAACGCCAAGATTAAAGACGCACGGCTGATTCAGCTCATTTGGAAATTCCTAAAAGCCGGTTATATGGAGGACTGGCAATACCATGCTACCTACTCCGGCTGCCCGCAGGGCGGCATCGCTTCGCCCATACTCGCAAATATCTACCTGAATGAGCTGGACAAGTTCGTGGAAAAGACCGCCAAGGAGTTCTATAAAAGCAGGGACAGACACCATACCCCGGAATACGATAAGGTCACATGGCAGATAAAGAAGGCTCAAAAACAGCTGAAAACTGCAACAGGTCAGGAAAAAACAGCTTTGTTGCAGAAAATCGCTCAACTAAAAGCAGTCATGCATAAAACGCCCTGTATGTCCAAAACGGATAAAGTCATCAAATACATCCGTTATGCTGACGACTTCATTCTTGGCGTGAAGGGCGATAAAGCGGACTGTGAGCGTATCAAGAGACAGCTGTCCGACTTCATCAGCCAAACCCTGAAAATGGAGCTTTCAGAGCAAAAGACACTCATTACGCACAGTAACCAGTATGCAAGATTTTTGGGTTATGACATCCGTGTGAGGAGAGACCAGAAGCTAAAGCCGCACGGAAACCACGTTTCCCGCACGCTCAACGGGTCTGTTGAGCTGCGCATTCCGTTTGCGGACAAAATCATGCCTTTCCTGTTTGGGGAGTCGGTCATCCGGCAACTGCGCGACGGGACAATAGAGCCTATCGCAAGAAAATATATCTTTCGGTGTACGGATTTGGAGATTGTATCAACGTACAACTCTGAGCTGCGCGGTATTTGCAACTATTACAGTATAGCCAGCAATTTCAACAAGCTTCAGTATTTTGAATATTTGATGGAATACAGCTGCCTGAAAACTCTGGCTGGAAAGCATGAGAGCACCAGCAGAAAAATAATCCGCAAATACCGTGACGGAAACGGCGGCTGGGGTGTGCCCTACCAAACGAAAGCAGGAATAAAGCGCCGCAGCTTCGCAAGGTTTATGGACTGCAAAAATACAGACCTCTGGACAGATAAAATCATAGACTTTGCAATCGCACACGTCGGTTCCAGAACGTCATTTGACGATAGGCTGTCCGCCTGCGTGTGTGAGCTGTGCGGAAAGACTAATGTACCGCTGGAAATACACCATGTAAATAAGGTGAAGAACCTCAAAGGAAAACAACTGTGGGAGCTTGCGATGATAGCGAAAAAGCGAAAAACACTTGCGGTGTGCAAGGACTGTCATCACAAGATTCACCACCCTTGAACGACACTGATTTGAAGCAATAATGGCGAGCCGGATACATCGAGAGGTGTACGTCCGGTTCTGGGAGGGGTTTGGGCAAACCTACGGCAGTAATGCCGCAAGGCGGCTCATTCCTACTCTACGAAGGAAAAGCCGGAGACGATTTCTGGGTCAAGGCAGAAACCCTGCTCTATACGGCACTGATCGGATATATCTATTATGAGGCTCCGGCAAACGAACAGAATTTTGCCACACTGGTAGAAATGCTGAACGCAATGGAAGTCCGTGAGGATGATGAGTCGTTCAAAAATGCCGTTGACCTTCTCTTTGACGCGCTGGAACAGAAAGACCCGGATCATTTTGCCCTGCGTCAATATAAGAAATATAAGCTCGCTGCCGGAAAAACAGCCAAGTCGATCCTTATTTCCTGTGCTTCCAGACTGGCTCCTTTTGACATTAAAGAAGTCAGGGAAATTACCATGTATGACGAACTGGATCTGGATATGCTGGGAGATGAACGGACTGCTCTTTTCCTTATTATGAGTGATACGGACGGGACCTTTGCATTTTTGATCAGTCTGATCTATTCCATTTTGTTTAACCGCTTGTGTGAGCGGGCGGATGATGTATATGGTGGAAGGCTTCCCATCCATGTGCGCTGCCTGATCGACGAGGCGGCAAATATCGGGCAGATCCCGAACCTGGAGCGTCTTATGGCGACCATCCGAAGCCGTGAGATCTCTGCCTGCCTGGTGCTGCAGGCGCAAAGCCAGCTCAAAGCCCTGTATAAAGACAACATGGACACCATCATCGGTAACTGTGACGCCTCCCTTTTCTTAGGAGGCAAAGAAGAAACCACCTTAAAAAGCTGGAACTCCCTATTGGGGAAAGAGACCATCGACCTGTATAACACCAGTGTCACAAAGGGCAATCAGGAATCCCACGGACAAAATTTTCAAAAGCTGGGAAAGGATCTGATGTCGGTGGATGAACTGGCAGTCATGGACGGGGGTAAATGTCTGTTGCAGATCAGGGGTGTGCGGCCGTTCCTCTCCCGGAAATACGATATAACCAAACACCCAAATTACAAACTGCTTTCCGATTTTAATGAGAAGAACGCTTTTAATATCGAAAAGTTTCTTTCTACCCGGATGCCGATGCGTCCCGGTGAACGATACCGCAATTATGAAGTCACAGCCGAAGATCTGGCTTCCCAGACTTTATAAAGTTGTTCCTGCCTGTCAAAGCATGACGCCCTGGCAGGCTTTGTTTTTGTCACGATGAAAGGAGGATTTTTTGAGGATTCGTGATTCTCCCTGAAAAGTAAATAACCGCAGGATTTTTCCTGCCCCATGCCGCCGTGCTGTTTGAAACAGATTTTTTCTAAAAACAGTGCGGCGGCTTTTTTTGTTTCCGGCCTGATACGGCCATATCACAAATTAAAATTTCTGAAATTAAAGGAGGAACATTATGGCATTTTTTGCAAGCGCGATTGATACTTTGAAGATCCTTGTGATCGCCCTGGGCGCAGGTCTGGGCGCATGGGGTGTTGTAAACCTTCTCGAAGGTTACGGAAATGATAACCCAGGTGCAAAATCCCAGGGGATCAAGCAGCTTATGGCAGGCGGAGGTATCGCTCTGGTTGGTGCAACGCTGATCCCGCTGCTTTCCGGCCTGTTCGGTTAAGGGCTGACTTATGGGCAGTCTGTTTGAATGGATAACAGACTGGATTAAAGAGGGCCTGATCGATGCGATCACCGGACAGTACACCAGTATTTTCAACTCCGTCAACAACCAGGTTGCGGATGTGGCAAATCAGGTAGGACAGACCCCGCAGGGCTGGAATGGCGGCGTGTTTTCCATGATCCAGAATCTTTCGGAAACCGTCGTCATTCCCATTGCGGGCATGATCCTTACCTTTGTTCTGGTGTATGAACTGATCCAGATGATTCTCGAAAAGAACAACATGCACGAATTCGATACATTCAACATCTTCAAGTGGATTTTCAAGACTTTTGTTGCCACTTACCTGCTCACCAACTGTTTTACGATTGTGATGGCGGTCTTTGATGTGGCCCAAAATGTGGTGTCGCAAAGTGCCGGTGTCATAAACGGGAACCTGGATGTGCAGGCGGCATTGTCTGACCTGGAAACCCAGCTTGAAGCAATGGGAATGTGGGAACTGATTGGATTGTGGCTGGAAACCAACATCATCAATCTGTGTATGTGGGTACTGTCCATCGTGATCTTTGTCATTGTATATGGCCGTATGATCGAGATTTATTTAACCGTGAGCCTTGCACCGATCCCGTTTTCCACAATGGCAAACCGGGAATGGGGACAAATGGGAACCGGGTATCTGCGTTCCCTTTTTGCCCTGGGTTTTCAGGGTTTTTTGATCCTGATCTGTGTTGCCATTTATGCAGTGCTGGTCCAGTCTATCCCATCGTCCGGCGACGTGCACGGCGCGATCTGGGGAACGGCGGGTTATACGGTACTGCTGGCTTTTGCCCTGTTTAAGACAGGTTCGTTATCCAAATCCATATTTAATGCAAGATAGCATGAACAAAACCAATTCTAAAAAGGAGGATTTTATATATGAGTAAAACCAATACAGAAAAAATGGCGCCGGAGACACAGACGCCGGAAATGGCAAACGGCATGAAGCTGGATGTCCGCGTGCGTCCGATTGCTCCAATGGGAAACCTGCTGGCGTTTGCCAATGTTACGATTGGCGGATGCTTTAAGATTGACGGTTTCCGTATCTGTTCCAGTGAAAAGGGGCTGTATGTC
>OHHO01000606.1_pt1 | contig 13082 bp, 8 predicted proteins | sample 1568071 | NCBI WGS metagenome assembly OHHO01 (sample SAMEA3879582, study PRJEB24766) | human gut metagenome | biome: human-associated habitat; feature: feces | place: USA | collected 1985/1987
CTCACGGCCATCGCCACGGCCCTCGGCGTGACGAGCTGCATGGCAGCCGTGTAGCAAGAAGAAATACAGAATTGTTTCTTAGAAAATGGGATTTTAAGCTACTTAATTGCTCCCCCTCTAAGATGTGAATCATGGAGGGGGAGGCTTGAGCGCCTTTCTGCTGTGATCAGAGTTATCCAATCGCTTTGTATTGACTTGCAAAAGCGTAAGTGGCTTCCGACATGGGGGTGTTCAGGTGCCATACGATCTGCATTGGCTTGGAGCCCTCTATGCTCTTCATCGTAACCTGGCCGAGATAAGTGAAACCCATACGGCAACCGTAGTCGGGATGTTCCACTTGCTGACGCACGAAGAGAAGCATGTTGTTTTCGCCATTGCGATAAGCCTCGGCTTCGCGACTGCCCTCGCGCACTCGGTTTTGCGTCTCCCAGTGGAAGAACTCACGGTTTTGGGCATAGTCCTTGTAGGCCGTCATCGAACCCTCTTCGCGTTTCTTGATAATGTCCACGTACATCGCCTCAAGCTTGATGTCCTTCAAGCGCTCAACGCCTTCGCGCGACGGAGATTTGCGCTCTATGGTGGAGAGGCCCAGCGCGGCTTGAATCTGTGCCTTGGAATAGACGCCATGCAGACGAAGCGGGTTCCATGCCTGATAGACCGAATTGTCCGCTTTCTCGGGCGCCGAACATCTGTCTCGCAGATAATCGACCACCTCATGCAACTCCTGTATGAATAGAGGATCGGAGGCTAAATCGCGGAACATCTCCTCGATGCTGGCATAATGGCCTGCCTTGTCGTACAGGTCGTAGTAGAGCATCACGGCACTGCGCCTCTGCTGCTCGGAGAAAGTGCGGGTGTCGCAACGGAATCCGCTCACCACGAATTGTAGCAGTTGGGTGAAGTAGGAGAACGAGTCGGTAGCGAGCCATTTCTTGTTGACGGCAAACTTTATTTGTTCCGCATGGACCGACACCTCGCTTCGGACGCCAGCCTTCTGGCACATCTCGCCCCACGTCAGGGCGCCATAGATCTTGTGGAAAGGAATGTGGCTGTAGGCCAGGAAGCCCTTGAGCGAGAACGATCCGTGGCAGACTTGGTGGTAAGCGGCTATCTCCTTGATGATTCGGCTTCGGTTGAGACTGCGCAGATAGCCGTCGATGTTGGCAAGGATCTCCTCTTTGGCCTTTTCCTCCAGGACGATCTTGCAACCGAAGGGGGCATTGGTGAAGCCTCCCTCTATCTCTTCCCTGATGTTGCGCGAGTGTCGGCCTATGAGGGCCTCGAAGCGATCCTTGTAGCTAAACTCGGCACGCGAATGGCCTACAAAGTCGAGTACGGTGAGATGGTCCTTGCCTTTGTGCAGACGGAGGCCTCGGCCAAACTGCTGGAGGAAGACCGTGGCACTCTCGGTGGGACGAAGGAAGAGGATGGTGTCGATCTCGGGAATGTCCACACCCTCGTTGAAAAGATCTACGACGAAGAGATAGTTGATTTTTCCGGCCTGAAGCTGCTTCTTGACGAGGGTGCGATGGTGGTGGTCGTCGTCGCTCGTAAGCACATCCGTATGCAGTCCGGCCAGCGTGAACTTGGCGTTCATGTATCGTGCGTGCTCCTTGTTTACGCAGAAGCAAAGCGCCCGAACCTTGTTGAGTTGGCCGTTTCCGATGTACTCCTGCATCTTCTTGAGGATGAGCCCGGTACGGAAGTCGTTCTGTGTATAGACTCGCGACAGTTCGGAGATGTCGTAGCCGTGTCCGCTCCATTTCACTTCTGTCAGGTCCACATTGTCCGGGATGCCATAATAATGGAACGGAGCAAGCAGCCCGGCGTTCAAGGCAGCAGGAAGGCGTATTTCGGCAGAGATGTGTCCGTCGAAGAAAACCGTGATGTCCTCCTGCTCGTTTGTACGCTCAGGCGTTGCCGTAAGACCCAGCAGTATCCGAGGCTTGAAATGGGTCATCAGCTTGACGTAGGTGGGAGCCACGACGTGATGGACCTCATCGACCACCATATAGTCGTAGAAATCCTCGGTGAGCTGCAGATGGTCCAGGCGGTTGCGCAACGTGTCCTTGCTGGCAAAGACGTGCTGATAGCTGGAGGGTTCGTTGTCGCCGTCCCACAGGCTGCCGAAGTTGGGGTCTTCGAGCACGATGCGGAAGGTGAGCATGGCCTGACGAAGGATTTCCTGGCGATGGGCGACGAAGAGAAAACGGCAGTCGGGATGGGCCTCACGGTAGCGTTTGAAGTCGAAGGCGGCAATGACGGTCTTTCCCGTGCCCGTGGCAGCCACCACAAGGTTGCGGAAATGGCCGTGCACGTTTCGCTCCACATCCAGCCTTTCCAATATCTCCTGCTGATAGTCCTTGGCACGCATGAGGTCGAGCGCCGAGAAATCGAGCAAGGGCGTTTCCCAGTCTGCTCCTAAAGCCTTCTTCAGCCGTGCGTTGCTAACGCCGGGAATGAAGTCCTCGAAGGTAGCGTCGCACCATTAGGCCTCAAACGAATGGCGCACCTCGTCGATCACCTGGGGCAACTCAAACTGAGTGGCCTTGAAGTTCCACTCCTTGCCATCCCTCAAAGCGTAGAGCGAGAGGTTGCTGGAACCAATGTAAGCCGTGTGGAAGCCTGAGTTGCGAAGGAAAATATAGGATTTGGCATGCAGGCGGTCTTGCGTTCCGTCATACGAAATCTTAATCTCCGTGTTGGGCAAGGAGGCCAACCGGACCATGGCGTCGTAGTCCGTAGCACCCGTGTAGGTGGTTGTGATGATGCGCAGCTTCTTGCCCTCGCTCGTGAACTTTCGCAAGCTGTTCCAGAGCAGATTGAGTCCGCTGGTCTTGATAAACGACACCACCCAGCAGATCTCGTCGGCACAGAGAATCTCGCGGTTGAGCTCGCTCTCCATATCGGCAGGTCCTTTGCCTCCGAAGAACAAGGCGCTACGGCTGAGGCTGGTTGTCGGAGTGATGGCTTTGAGGTGTTGCTCTATGTCGGGATATTCGCAGTTTGTGCGGTCAACAACGGCCGTCAGGATGCTTTTCTGAGCGTCAATCAGGTCGAGCTCCGTGTCATCCACATTGAATTCACGGCCTAATGTCTTGATGACAGAATTGACAAAATCTGTATATTTGTCGGCATCCTGGTCGTCGGGCGTTCCCGCAAACGCCACCTCGATAAGGTGTTGGAGATACTTGCTGAGAATATGGACAGCATCATCCTTCGAAATCAGCTTCTTGCCTATATAGAAACGCCCAGCGTCCACCTCGTTCAATTTCAGTTTGAAGAGGCGGTTGATAATCTGCTCGTAAACGCCAGTATGAATATTCGTTTCAGACATAACCCATTTTTTCTTATTATTCTACAACCCCAACTCCACATCCTTGCCGAAGGGCGCAAGCGAAAGGCCAGCCATCTTGAAATGCTGTTTTCCCCAGGGAATGCCGATAATCGTGATACATAAGAGAAAACCGAAGAGCAGATGCTGGAGGCAGGCCCACAATCCTCCGCAGATCAGCCAGATTATATTCAGCGGGACGCGTATGCAACCTGTAGGACTATCCGTTTCTCTCACCGTAGAACCAAAAGGCCATAGGCAGAGCAGGCCAAGCTTGATGGTCTGTAGGGCAAAGGGAATGCCGATGATGGTACAAGCAAGAGCCAGAATGCCCGTGAAATAACCGATGGCAGCTTCGAGACCTCCGAAGAGCCACCAAAGTAGGTTTCCTATGATGCGCATATAGTATGAAAGACGCGTGATGCTATCTGTTTTTGCAAGAAATCATGTTCACTTACCGATGCAGAACGAGGAAAAGATGTTGTTGAGCGTGGCCTGGGGCGTGATGCGCTCTACGCCCGTGGCGTCGCCGAGGGTGTCGAGGACCATGCGTAGGTCTTCGGCCACGAGGTCGGAGGGCAGGTCGCTCTGGAGACCATCAACGACGCGCTGCAGCTCCTGGGCCGCAGCGGTCAGCAGGTCGTATTGGCGCGCGGAGGTGATGACGACGTCGGCCTCGTGGATCTCGGGAATATCGACCGCCTGGCGGATGGCTGCCTCCAGGGCGTCGAGGCCTTGGCCCGTCTTGGCGGAGATGGGGTGGGGAGGAAGCGACCGGGCAGCGCCCGTGTCACCGCCATCGGCGACGAGCGGGGTGGTGGGCGGCGTGTGGAGGTCGGCCTTGTTGAAGACGAGCAGGACGTGCTTGCCCTGGCAGTGGGCCACCATCTCGTCGGTCTCCTCCTGCGTCGGCCAGCGATCGACCACCCAGAGCACGAGCAGGGCTTCGTCCAGCTTCTGCCATGTGCGCTCGATGCCCATCTGCTCCACGACGTCGTCGGTGTGGCGCAGTCCGGCCGTATCGACGAAGCGGAAGGTGAGCCCCCCGATGAGGGTGGTCTCCTCGATGCTGTCGCGTGTGGTGCCGTGGACGTCGCTCACGAGGGCGCGGTCCTCGCCGACCAGGTGGTTGAGGAGTGTCGATTTGCCCACATTGGTCTTGCCGACGATGGCCACGGGAATGCCCTCCTTGACGGCCTTGCCGATATGGTAGGTCCGGGCCAGCGCGGCCACGTGGTCCTCGATGCTGCGGGCCAGGGAGAGGAGCTCGCTGCGGTCGGCAAAGACCAGGTCGTCGTGGTCGGAGAAGTCCAGTTCGAGTTCGAGCAGCGAGGTGAGCCGGAGCAGCCTTTCGCGCAGCGTCTCCAGGGCCGTGCGGACGTGGCCCTTGAGTTGGCTGAGGGCCAGCCGGTGGGAGGCCTGGTTGGAGGAACTGATCAGGTCGGCCACGGCCTCGGCCTGGCTCAGGTCCATCTTGCCGTTGAGGTAGGCCCTGCGGGTGTATTCGCCTGGTTCGGCCTGGCGGCATCCGGCCTTGGTGAGCGCGTCGAGGATTTGGTGGACGATGTAGGCCGATCCGTGGCAGGAGATCTCTATCGCGTCCTCTCCCGTGTAGGAGTGGGGCGCACGGTAGAAGGCGACGACGACGTCGTCGATCTCCTCGCCCTCGGGGCTGTAGAGGGAAGCGTGGCGCAACGTGGCGGGCGCGCAGGCGGAGAGATCCTGACGGAGCAGGCGGCCGAGGACGGGATAGCTCTGGCTGCCGCTCACTCTCACGACGGCGATGGCGCCCCCCACGGGGGTGGCCAGGGCGCAGATGGTATCGTTGGCGTAGTGTGTCATCAGATTCTATCCAGCACCAGTTTGATGAGCGAGTCGATGGTGTTTTTGTAGCCCGTATTGGCCTCGTGGGATCGGCGGTTGGCGATGACCATGCAGCAGGTCATGGCCTGGTGGCCCATGAGGCGGGAGAGACCAGCGAGGGCCGACGACTCCATCTCGAAGTTGGTGATCTTGAGGCCTTTGTATTCGAAGGCTTCAATCTTTTCGTTAAGCCGCTCGTCCATCAGGGGGAGGCGCAGACGGCGCCCCTGCGGACCGAAGAAGCCGTTGCAGGCCACCGTGATACCCCTGACCATGTCGGACTGTGCCACGCGGTCGATCAGCGCGGCGTCGGCCGTGGCCACATAGGGATTGCCCATGACGGGACGCCACGCCACCTGGCGCTTGAACTCGGCCTCCAGCTCCAGGTCGCAACTGGCGTCGCGGCCCGCATAGAAGTTGAGCAAGCCGTCGAAACCAATGCTCTTGACGCTGGCGATATAGGTGCCGGTCGGCGTCTCGGGCTGCAGTCCGCCACAAGTGCCCACGCGGACGAGGGTCAGCGTGCGGTGCACGGGGCGCTCCGTGCGGGTGGCGAAGTCGATGTTGGCCAGGGCGTCGAGCTCGTTCATCACGATGTCGATGTTGTCGCAGCCGATGCCCGTGGAGAGGGCCGTGATGCGCTTGCCCTTGTAGGTGCCCGTGATGGTGTGGAACTCGCGGCTCTGGACCTCACACTCCACGGTGTCGAAATGGTGGGCTACCAGGGGGACGCGGCCGGGGTCGCCCACGAGGATTACGCGGTCGGCCAACTGTTCGGGGCGGAGGTGCAGGTGGAAGATGCTACCGTCGCCATTGATGATCAGCTCGGAGGCTGGGAAATAGGCAGGTGTCATAGCGTTGGGGGGATTAGGATTGTGGTATGAGTGTATGGTTGGGAAAAAAGCCAATTGGCTCCCAAGTGGTTTACAGTATGCCCTTGGAAGCCAATCGGCCTTGTATCGTGTCGTAGCGCGTAGGGACTACTTAGCCAGCAGCTCCTCGGCCATCTTGTTGGCGGCACGGCGTCCGTCGCCCATGGCGAGCACCACCGTAGCGGCGCCGCGGGCAATGTCGCCACCGGCGTAGATGTCGGAGATGTTGGACTGGCCGTCCTCGTTGACCTCGATGGCGTGGGCCCAGCCTTCCTTCAGACCCTCGATGGACTGGGGAACGAGCGGGTTGGGATCGACACCGACAGCCACGAGCACCTCGTCACACTCCACGGTGATGGTCTCGCCCGTCTTGACAGGGCGGCGGCGACCCGAGTCGTCGGGCTCGCCGAGCTTCATCACGTCGAGTACGGCACCCTTCACCTTGCCGTCGTCGCCGACGATGTAGCGCTGCGGGTTGTGGAGGTTCATGAAGTTGACGCCCTCCTCCTGTGCCTGCTCGATCTCGTCGCGGCCTGCCGGCATCTCGTCGAAGGTGCGGCGATAGACCACCGTCACGTCGGCGCCGAGGCGCTTGGCCGTGCGGCAGGAGTCCATGGCGGTGTTGCCACCACCGACCACGATGACCTTCTTGCCGACATAGAGCGGCGTCTCAGAGTCGGGCTGGTCGGCGTCCATGACGTTGACGCGGAAGAGGAACTCGTTGGCGGAGAGGATATGGATGGCGTTCTCGCCGGGGATGTTCATAAACTTCGGCTTGCCTGCGCCCGTGGCGACGTAGATGCCCTTGAAGCCCTGCTCGCGGAGCTCGTCGATGGTGACGGTCTTGCCCACGAGGCAGTTGGTGTGGAACTTCACGCCCAGGGAGCGGAGCACGTCGAGCTCATGGTCCACGATCTCGTCCGGCAGACGATACTGCGGGATGCCGTAGTAGAGCACGCCGCCGAGGAAATGGAGGGCCTCGAAGACGTGGGGCTCAAAGCCCTTCTTGGCCATCTCGCCCGCAAAGGCAAGGCCCGAGGGACCGGAACCGATGATGGCGACCTTGATGCCGTTGGCGGGAGCCACGTCCCACGTGACCTTCTTGACAGACTGGCGCTCGTAATCGGCGACGAAGCGCTCCAGCGGGCCGATGGCGACGGGGGCGTCCTTCATCTTGACGTGGATACAATGGCCCTCACACTGCTTCTCCTGCGGGCAGACGCGGCCGCAGATGGCGGAGAAGGAGGAGTACTGCTTGAGCACGCGGTCGGCAGCGAGGATCTCGCCGCGCTCGATGTTCTTGATGAAGGCCGGGATGTTCATGTGGATGGGGCAACCCTCGCGGCAGGTGGGCTTGGCGCAGTCGATGCAGCGACGGGCCTCGTCCATGGCCATCTCCAGCGTGAAGCCCTGGGCCACCTCCTGAATGCGGTCGTGGGTGCGCGTGTGCATGTCCACCATCGGCATGGCGTGGCGCTTGAGGGCCATGCGGTCCTTGTTCTTCATCGACTTGCGCAACTCGTCGCGCCAGGCGGCGCCACGGTCGGTCAGCTCCTCGATGGAGTCGTTCTCGGCACCGTGGCCCAGCGGCTCCTTGATGGTGGGCTGCTCCTTGTTGGTCTGCTCCAGGCGCGACTCCTTGTCGAGGTGGACGCCGATCTGCTCCAGCGCGTCGTTCTCCATCTTGGAGTAGATGGTGCCGCGCGTCTCTACCTCCTTCCAATCGACCTGCGTGCCGTCGAAGAACGGACCGTCGATGCAGACGAAGCGGGTCTTGCCGCCAATGGTCAGGCGGCAGCTGCCGCAGATGCCCGTGCCATCGACGATGATGGCGTTGAGGGCCACATCGACGGGGATGGACTTCTCCTTGCCGACCTGGCAGATGGCTTCCATCATGGCGCCGGGACCGACGGCCACGATGCGATCGACCTGCTCGCGGGCCAGGATCTCGCCCAGCGCATCGACGGGGAGGCCCTTCTGACCCTCGCTGCCGTCGTCGGTGACGACGATGAGCTCGTCGCTGGCCTGGCGCATCTCATCGACGACGACCAGGCGGTCCTTCGTCTGGGCTGCCACCACGCTCACGACGCGGTTGCCTGCCTCCTTCATGGCGCGGGCCACGGGGAGCACGCTGACCGTGCCCACACCGCCGCCGACACAGACCACCGTACCGACCTTGGAGATGGCGTAGGGGGTGCCGAGCGGACCGACAACGTCGAGGATCTCATCGCCCTCGGAGAGCTGGCAGAACTTGGTGGAAGAGAGGCCGGCCTCCTGGACCACGAGCGTCAGCGTCCCCTTCTGCTTGTCGCTATCGACGACGACGAGGGGGATGCGCTCGCTGTGGATGTCGGCACGCACGGTGACGAAGTTGCCAGGACGGCTGCTGCGGGCAATTTGACCATTCTCGACGACGAAGCTATAAGCGTGGTCGGAGAGTTGTTTCTTGGTTAGAATCTTGTTCATGATAAATAGATATAGTCTTTATCTGCGAATGATTTTGACGTTATTGATTCGGATTGATTGTTTCTATCTTGAAGCTCGGCGGGGAGGGGCGCCTCCTCGTGGATGGTCGCCCCGCTCCGCGTGGCGCTTAGTCCATCTTGTCGTCGAGCATCTCGAAGCCGCAGTAGGGCACGAGGACCTTCGGCACGCGGATGCCCTCCGGGGTCTGGTTGTTCTCGATGATGGTGGCCACGATGCGCGGCAGGGCGAGGGCCGAGCCGTTGAGCGTGTGGCAGAGCTCGATCTTCTTGGTGTCGGCATGGCGGAAGCGGCAGTGGAGGCGGTTGGCCTGGTAGCTGCCGAAGTTGGACACCGAACTGACTTCCAGCCAGCGCTGCTGGGCGGCGCTCCAGGTCTCGAAGTCGTGGCAGATGGCGGAGGTGAAGCTCATGTCGCCGCCACAGAGACGGAGGATGTGGTAGGGAAGCTCCAGCTTGGCGAGCAGGCCCTCCACGTGGTCGAGCATCTCCTGGTAGGAGACCTCTGCGTGCTGCGGCGTGTCGATGCGGACGATCTCGACCTTGTCAAACTGGTGGAGACGGTTGAGACCGCGCACGTCCTTGCCATAGCTGCCGGCCTCGCGACGGAAGCAGGCGGAATAGGCGCAGCACTTGATGGGAAGCTCGTTCTCCTCGATGATCTCGTCGCGGAAGAGGTTGGTCACCGGCACCTCGGCGGTGGGGATCAGGTAGAGGTTGTCGAGGTTGGCATGGTACATCTGGCCCTCCTTGTCGGGGAGCTGGCCCGTGCCCAGTCCGCTGGCCTCATTGACCACGAGGGGCGGCTGCACCTCGGTATAACCCGACTTGCGGGCCTCGTCGAGGAAGAAGGCCTCCAGCGCGCGCTGGAAGCGGGCCATCTTGCCGATATAGACGGGGAAGCCCGCACCGGTGATCTTGACGCCGAGGTCGAAATCGACGAGGTTGAACTTCTTCAGCAGGTCCCAGTGACAAAGGGAACCTTCGGGAAGATCGGGCTTCACGCCGCCTTCCTTCACCACCACGTTGCTACTGGCATCGCGGCCCTCGGGCACCTCGTCGGTGGGTATGTTGGGGATGGTGAGCAGCACCTCGTTCATGTCGGCCTGGGCCTTCTGCATGACTTCCTGCAGGGCCTTGTCGGCAGCCTTGAGCTGGGCCACCTGCTCCTTCACCTGGTTGGCCTCGTCACGCTTGCCAGACTTCATCAGCCCGCCAATCTCGCGCGAGAGCTGATTCTGACGCTGCTTGTTGGCGTCGAGCTGCTGCTGGCTCTCACGACGCAGGCGGTCATATTCCAGCACCTTCTCCACGGCCTCGCGGGCGTTGGGGAAGCATTTCTTCTCCAAGCCTTTCACCACACGTTCAGTTTCCTCACTGATGAGCTTTAATGTAAGCATAGTGTATCTTGTCTTAAATTGATGTTCTGCTATGGGTCTCGAAGAGACATTCTAAGTGCAAATGTACGAAGAAATCATGAATGGGCAAAGAAAACGATGGAAAACTATTCACATTTCATCCTATCGGGCCGACTTGGGGCGACTTTGCGGGACGATAGGGGCAGAAAGGCAAAAAGCCCGCTCCGTGGGGGAGACAGGCTTTCTGTGTTTGTTTGGAATAGGAATTATTGTTTGGTTTAGGCGTCAGCGTTCACCTGAGTCTTGGCGGCATAAGCCTCCTCAGACAGAACGTGGACTGTGCTCTTGTTGCAACGACCCTTCTTGAAATAGACGATGCCGTCTGTGAGCGCATAGAGCGTATCGTCCTTGCCCTGACCAACATTCTCGCCGGGGTAGTGGCGGTTGCCACGCTGACGCACGATGATGTTGCCAGCGTTGATCTTCTGGCCACCCCAGATCTTCACGCCGAGTCGCTTGCTGTGAGACTCGCGGCCGTTCTTAGAACTACCTACACCTTTTTTATGTGCCATTTCTTCTTAAATTTTAAATGATTAAGCAATAACTTGTTTAATAGTTAACTCTGTAAACTGCTGGCGGTGACCGTTCAGTTTTCTATAACCTTTTCTTCTCTTTTTGTGGAATACAAGTACTTTGTCGCCTTTTACCAGCGGAGATACTACTTCACAAACTACCTTGGCACCTTCTACAGTAGGAGCACCTACAGTGATGTTGCCGTCTTTGTCTACCAAAAGAACCTTGTCAAACTCTACTGTTGCACCGTTTTCTGCATTCTGGATGTGGTGTACAAACAGCTTTTTGCCAGCTTCTGCTTTGAATTGCTGACCGTTGATTTCTACAATTGCGTACATTTCTTATATATAATGTATAAGTTAGCTCCGTCGGGTGGTCTCTAATCACTTAGAAAGCACTTGGTCGAACCCGGTGCGGAATAATCGGGCACAAAAGTACTCTTTTTATTCTAAATGGACAAATGTTCTTTTGCTTTTTTGCTCTTTTAATGCAGATTGTACTTTTAGATTATTGGAGAAAAACTGTTTCATCAAGGAGAAACAGTCCGTGTAGGGATGGTTTCTGTTACAAAATGAATTTCAGAACATAGATACCGGCCAGCATCAGCGCCATTACAAGACACGCGAATATGACGAGTAGCACAAGACTGTAAGTCAGCATGAGGATAGTGCGCCAAAAGCTTCTCCACCAGGTGCAGCGGTACAATTGTTTGTAATCCCAACAGAATAGGACGAAAATAAGCCATAAAGGCAGCTCATACAAATCGTCTACCTTTGCGTACCCGTTGAAAGGCAGCACGATGATGCTCAGCAGGAGTATCTGGCAAGCTATGTAGGCTTGTATGAACACATGCTCCGTGGTATTGTAGTTTAACTTATATTTCCGGCGTCGGAAGGCAAGTTGGGTGGCAAGTGCAAACAAAGGCAGTGTGGCAATGATGCGGAATGCCTTGTTTCCGTGTCCCCAGCTCTTCATCAGATTCCATACTTTCATTAGGAAAGGAGAGTTCTGTAAGACTTTTTCCAGTCTGTCTCCCACTTCCGAGGTGTCGTTTACAAATTCATCGATGAGGTCGCCATCATCGCTGTTCTGTTCGGACACCTGTGTGGCAGAAGTGGAGTCGTTCTTCTCTTCCAGTTTGTTCAAGCTTTTCTCCAGGCTTTTTATAGTGATGGCGAGGGCTCGCTTTTCCTCTTTGCTATAGGTTTTCTCCATCTTTTTGGTAAGCTTCTCTTTAGCGGCAATGATTTCTTCTTTGTCTGTCTGCTCTGTCTTTTCCGTCTTTTCTTTTTTGCTTAGGGCTTCCGGGTCTACCAGTTGCACAGCCATGATATAAAGGGCTGCAAGAATGAAGAGTGTCTGGAACGGGCGAAAATACTCTACACGCTTACCACCGATGAAGTCTCTAATCATGTACCCCGGACGGTAGAGGAGTTCCAGAAGGGTACGTCCAAAGCCATTATCTATATTGAAGAAGCCTCCGGCAATGTTTTTAAGCGCGTTACTCAACCGATAGCGTGGAGTGTTACGGCTTTGTCCGCAACGGTTACAGTAGTTGCCGGTATAGGTGGTGCCACAATTCAGACAGGTGCAGGTTTCGTTGCCAGCGGGAGGAGTTTTTCTCCCTTGTATCAGCTTGATGTGAAATGCGCGTAAGCGTACTGCGCAGGGGTGCCACCATGAGTCGATGAAAGTTCTTGCTTTGTTGGGTAGTATCCTTCTTTTTTGGAGGATACCCCACAATGTCAGTATGAAAACAACCGGGAAGAAGTTGCTGTCGTCGGTCATGTCCAGCTCTTCAATAGCCAGCCAGAAGAGTGTCACTAGAAGGAGGATTTGCCAGACGCTTATCCTTTTCTGTTTCCGGGGAGAAGTGGCATGCGCGTTTTCCGGCCGGATGGGATTTTCAATCTTGAATATGGAAGGATACTCCTCCTGAACTGCCAGCAGTTCTTCCAAGGTGTTCATTATTTTCCGGTGTGGGTACTTCTCCAATTCTTTGGCAGTGGTTACTCCGTGGGTGACTCCAGCAAAGTCTACTCCGGCCGCTTGGGCTGTTTCCGCATCTACCGTGCTGTCGCCTATATAGAGGGTCTCGGCTTTGCTGACATGTAGCCGCTTAATGGCAAGGAGTAGCCCTTCGGGAGATGGCTTGGCGGCTTTCACGTCTTCACCACCCACGATGATGTCCATAAAATCTTCAGGAAAATGCTGGTCGAGGAGTTCCTTGATGCGGAATCGGTATTTGGTCGAGATGATTCCGATGCGGGCGCCGGAGTCCTTCAGTGCAGTCAGTACGGACTTGGTTTCCAGGAAAAGCACCGTGTTGACAGTCATATGCGTATCGGCCTCTTTTCGGTATTCTGCCTTGAATCCTGCCAGTTGTCCGGCATCTGTCACGCCGGTGAGGATGGAAAAAGAGTCTTCCAGAGTCTTGCCGATAGTACGTTTGATGTCGTCATCCGTCACCTCTGTATATCCGTGACGGGTCAGTACGTTGCGGAAACAAGTGACGATTCCGCGGGAAGAATCAGCAAGCGTATAATCAAAGTCGAAAAGATAGGTCGTGTAATTCATTGTGACTTTTTGTGACAAAGAT
>OHHO01000637.1_pt1 | contig 12760 bp, 8 predicted proteins | sample 1568071 | NCBI WGS metagenome assembly OHHO01 (sample SAMEA3879582, study PRJEB24766) | human gut metagenome | biome: human-associated habitat; feature: feces | place: USA | collected 1985/1987
GCCTGACCTTTGAGCCGGAGACGAGTGCCGCGCTGGGCTTCGGCTTCCGCTGCGGCTTTCTGGGCCTGCTCCACATGGAGATCATCACCGAGCGTCTCGAGCGGGAGTTCGACCTGGATATCATCACCACGACCCCCAGCGTGCGCTACCGCCTGACCCTGACGGACGGCACTGTGGAGATGATCGACAACCCGTCCAGCTACCCGGACCCCTCCAACATCGTCAAGCAGGAGGAGCCCTTTGTGGATGTGCATCTGTACACCCCCAACGACTATGTGGGCGGTCTGATGGATCTTTGCCAGAGCAAGCGCGGCGTGCTGATCGATATGAAGTATCTGGACGATGTGCGGGTGGACCTGCACTATGCTTTGCCGCTGGGCGAGATCGTGTACGACTTCTTTGACGCCATCAAGAGCCGCAGCCGGGGCTACGCCAGCTACGACTATGAGTTCAAGGAGTACCGCGAGAGCGATCTGGTCAAGCTGGACTTTTTGCTCAACGGCGACCCCGTGGACGCCTTGTCCATGATCGTGTTCCGGGACAACGCCTACGCCAAGGGACGCCGCATCTGCGAAAAGCTGCGGGACAACATCCCGCGCAACCTGTTCGAAATCCCGGTGCAGGCAGCCATCGGCGGCAAGATCATTGCCCGCGAGACGGTCAAGGCCATGCGCAAGGATGTGCTGGCCAAGTGCTACGGCGGCGATATCTCCCGTAAAAAGAAGCTGCTGGAAAAGCAGAAGGAAGGCAAAAAGAAGATGCGTCAGCTGGGCAGCGTTTCCCTGCCCAGCGAGGCCTTTACCGCCGTGCTCAAGCTGGACAGCGACGACGATTGATCTGCAAATATACAAAAGGGATGCTGCGTGCGCGGCATCCCTTTTTTGATGGGAACTCCCAAATGTGAAATCCGCCCATGGCAGAGATGCACTCTTTGCTTTTCCTACTAAATATGTTATAATTTATTTATATATCAGTTTTTGTATCCGTTTTTGGAGAGATGGGCTGCGGCCTTGTGCTGCGCCCTTCTCTATGCAACGTTCCCCGGCAGAAAGGATGTGGCCTTTATCAAAGCAAAACACGGAAAAGGCGCAGCACAAAGCGGCAGACACACACACAGCGGCAGCTGCGCACAGAGGGCAACGCCCCTCTGGAAGCAGGTGCTGCTGACGCTGCTGATCTTTATTGCTCTGCTCGCTCTGCTGGGCGGGGCGCTGTGGCAGAATATCTGCTATAACCGCACCCACTATACGGCAGAGTTCTATCAGATCCATTCCCGCAAGCTGACCCAGAGCTGCCGGGTCGTTTTTCTGACCGATCTGCATCTGCGGGAGTACGGAGCAGATAACTGTGAGCTGGTGCAGGATGTCCGCAGCCTTGCCCCGGATCTGATTTTGCTGGGCGGCGACTTTGTGACCTACGGCGAAGGCACCAATTATGATAATATGCTCTCCCTGTTCCGTCAGTTGAGCGAGATTGCCCCGGTATGCGGAGTGCTGGGCAACCACGAGGACGAGCTGTATTTTCTGGACAACGACCGGGAACTGGTGGAAAAGTTCACCGCCGCCGGGGTGACCGTCCTGCGCAATCAGGAGGCGCGCTATACCATCCACGACAATGTTATCAGCATTCTGGGCGTGGAGGGCAGCCCGGCGGATTTTTCCAACTACGGTGCCAGCACCTTTATGGACAGCGTGGAGCCGCAGACAGACTACGACCTGCGCATCTGTCTGGCACACGTTCCCACCTACTTTCCCGAGCATCTGGAAAATTATTCCTTTGAGCTGGGACTGGCCGGGCACACCCACGGCGGCATCGTGCGTCTGCCGAAGATCGGTCCGCTTTATACCGCCGAGGAGGGCTTTCTGCCCGACTATGCCGGAGGCAGCTATACGCTTGCCAACAACGCCACCCTCATTGTAAGCCGGGGACTGGGCGATTCCAGCCGGGCGCCCCGCATCAACAATGTGCCGGAGCTTTCGGTCATTGACATCGACTAAGCGGCCTGCGCTGCGCGTGCAGGCCGCTGTAAAAGGGTAGAATGCCATGGATGACATCAAAGAAAAAATCAAACAGGCGCTGCGTCATATCTGGACAAATAAATACCGCCTGTTTCTCTGCCTGCTGACCTTGTACTGTCTGTTCGGGCTGGTTCACTATTTCAAAAGTGCGGACAGCGCCACTGCCAGCATCTCCTTCAATTACTCCGAGGCGGCGCTTGGCATGAACCCCAACAAGACCCGCTTCAACGCCTACGAGATCGTGTCGGACGAGGTGATGGAGCGCGCCATCCGGCGGGTGGGCCTGCAGGACAGCCTGACTGCCTCCCAGCTGGCCCAGTGCCTTTACCTGAGCCCGGAAGGCACCGGCAGCGCCAACGGCAGCGAGTATATCAGCACCAACTACTATCTCTCCATCAACACCCGCAAGCTGAACCTGGGCAACCGCAAGCCCACAGATCTTTTGCAGAGCGTGTGCGAATCCTACCGGGAGATCTTTCTGAGCAACTACTGCGATAACCAGAGCATCCTCAAGGAAAAGCTGGAAGTGACCACCGCGTGCGAGCCTTACCTGCGACTGAACGAGCTGGAGGTGCGCGCCGCTGCGCTGAACCGCTATCTGAACGCCCGTCTGGGGGAAAACAAAAGCTTTACGGACGATACAAACCCCGACCCTTCCACCAACAACTTTACCACACTGGGCAAAATGATCAACAATCTGGTGGATTACGACCTGCCCAACGCCATGGCCTTTGTCATCGAGGGCGGCGTTGCCCGCGACCCGGCCATGCTGACCAGCATTCTGGAATACAAGAACAAAATCGACGATATTGACATGCGCACCCAGCAGGCTTACTATGACGCCGACAAAAAGGGCATTTCCATCTACGAAAAATCCATGACCTCCATCATGATGATCCCCACCGTGGATGAAGCGAGCGAGTACTATATGTCCCGCACCAAGACCGCCATGGATGCGCTGGCGCGGGCGGCAGACGCTTCTCTGGCCGATGCCACCGACTACCAGTCCGAGATCGTGAGCACGAATTATGTGATCCAGAAGATCCGGGATCTGGATGCCGGCCAGCCGCGTCTGGCCGAGGCGCAGGCCATGGTGAACAAGCTGGAGACCGCCATCAACGAGATCTCGGAGCAGTTGTTTGTACTGGACAAGGCGTATATCAAGTACAAATCCCAGAACTATATCACCTTTACCTACGGCTCGGCCTCCTTCCTGCAGCGCCTGAGCCTGAAAAAGACCCTGATGGAGTCCGTTGCCGTGATGCTGGGCAGCGCATGGCTGCTCCACGAACGTAAACGCAGAAAGGCAAGGCACCGCAGATGAAAAAGTTTGAGATCCTGCGCTATCTGAAGCGTTTCAGCCTGCTGATCTTTCTGGTGTCGCTGGCAGGTGCGGCCGCCATCTACCTGTATGCAGACGGTAGGCAGAAGTACACTGCATCGGTCATTATCCGCTATACCAACGACGGCATCTCGGACGGCTACACCCCGGACGGCAGCGAGCTGGACGTCAACGAGATTTACTCCTCCACCGTCATCTCGCAGGCCATGGATGCACTGGGTGCTTCCGGGCGGCTGAGCACCATCCGTTCCAACATCTCGGTGACCCCGGTGATCTCGGAAGATCAGCAGACCATCAACGAGGCACTGCTGCAAAAGGGCGAAGAGGTGACCTATTTCCCGGATACCTACAAGGTGAGCCTTGTGGTGGATGGAGAGCAGGGCGCGGGTTATGCCCGCAATATGCTGGATGCCATCATCCAGAGCTACTGCACCTATTATACGGAAAAATATGTGGAGCAGAAACTCTCGCTCAACCCCTCGTCCGGTCTGCTGGACAATGGCTACGATTACTACGAGTGCATCCGCATTCTGGAAAACGATACCAACGAGATGCAGGACTATCTGCTGAGCAAGCGGGAGCACTACCCGAATTTTCGCTCCTCCCGCACCGGCTACACCTATGCAGACCTGTGCGATATCTATTCCGACTTCAAAAAATACACCATCCCGGCGCTGTACGCCTATGTGCTCAACGGCCCGCAGGTGCGGGACGGCACGGTGCTGCAGGAATATCTGGCCAACACCATCGAAACTGCAAAGCAGAACGAACAGATCACCACCGAGCAGCGGGACAGTCTGTGGAGCCTGACCGACCAGTATGTGTACAAGAACGCCGATCTGCTGCAAAACTACTTTACTGACCGGGGCGAGGTGGTGTCCTCGGACTATATCCTGAATAACATCGAGCTGGAAGGTGCTGGCGATAAGGCACAGACCACCTACGACGGTCTGGTGCTGAAACTGGTATCGCTGGAACAGCAGGTCGCATCCAGCCAGATCGACCGGCAGTTTCAGGAGGAGATCCTGCAAAGTTTCCGCAACGTGGATTTTGGCGGTACAGGCGAGCAGCACGCCAAGATGGAAAGCATGATCAACGACTACGAGGCGCAGCTGAAAAGCTACTACGAGATCATCAATACCAGCAGCAAGGAGCTGAACCTGTACATCAGCGCGGATTATCTGAAGATGATCAGCTCGGTGCAGGTGGCTGCCGCCATCAATGTCAAGCTGTATCTGATGCTGGCGCTGGTGCTGTTCTTTGTCATTGGCTGCTGCGGTGCAATTCTGCTGGGCCGCATCTCGGATGCGGTGGATTATCTGCTGTATGTGGACAAAAAGACCGGTATGCCCAACCGCGAAAAGCTCAACGTGTATATTACCGGCATGGCCGACCGCATCCTGCCGGAGGACTATACCTGCTTTGCTTTGCAGCTGGACAACCTGACCGAGATGAGCCGCCGCTTCGGCTACCATGTGGGTGACGGCATCCTGAAGGATTTTTCCGGTCTTTTGCAGCTGATGGGCGATACCGACGGCACGGTGGGCTACAACGGCGCGGGCAAGTTCCTTGCCTTCTTTGATGAATGCAGCACCCGGAAGGCAGAGGTCATGATCCGCATCCTGCAAAGTCAGGTGGACGAGTACAATAAGCTCAACCCGGAGTACCCCATCCTGTTCACCGCCGCATGGGCCACCACCTCGGAGGAGGAGCTCTACCATGTGCGCGACCTTGTGCGCTGCGCACAGAAAAAGATGTCCCTGATCGCAGGAGAGGGCGGCGCTGTCCTTGCCGGAACGGAGCGTGGTGAAGCATGATCCAGAACCGACGCGCTTATCAGCTGATCCACTGCCGCACCCGCAGCCGTCTGCTGGCGGGCGCTGCCGCCGTGTGCGGCGCAGCCTGCGGCCATGCAGACCTTGGGCTGTACCATCTGCTGCACCGGGGCGGTGCCCCGCTGCCGGACAGCACACAGGCCGACCGCGCCGCGCTGGCAGCCCTGTGCCCGAAACCTGCAGCAGAAGAGACCTGCCCGCTGCTGCCGCCGCAGGACCCGGCGGTGACCCTTTCGGTCATTGTGCCGGTGTACAACGGCGAAGCTACCATCGGCCCCTGTCTGGACAGCATTTTGCAGCAGGAGACCAGCTGCACCGTGCAGCTGATCGTGGTGGACAGCGATTCCACCGACGGCACAGCCGCCGTGCTGGAACGCTACCGGGCACTGCCCGGGGTGTTGCTGTGCAATTGCAGTGCGCCCCGCAGCGCCGCCGCCCGCAACGAGGGACTGCGCCACGCCGTGGGCCGCTGGCTGATGTTCGTGGACAGCGACGATCTGTTATTGCCCGGTGCCATCCGCACCCTGCTGGAGGCCGCACAGCGCCTTGACGCCGATGTGGTGCAGGGCGGCTGGCAGTACCTGTACACCGACGGCACCCACGGCCCGGTGCAGCGCTACCCGGCGGCAGTCTACGCCGGTGCCGCCGCGCCGGAGCGGTTCGAGCTGCCCGGGATGCCATGGGGCAAGGTGTACCGGCGGGAACTGTTTGCACAGGTGCGCTTTCCGGCTTACTATACCTGCTTTGAGGATGCCATCATCCATTTTCTGGTATTCCGGCTGGCAAAGACTGTGGCCTCTGTGCCGGAGATGGTCTATCTGTGGCGCAAAAACCCCAAGGGGCTTACCGCCACAAGTCAGCACCGCCCTGCCGCCGTGCAGAGCTACTGGATCATGGAGCAGCTGGCAGTGCAGGATGCTGCGCTGGGCCTGCCCCACGATGCGCTGTACCGCTGCACCCTGACGCTGCAGCTTTCGGCTTTCTGCTATGCCACCGTATCCGGCCTGCCGCCGGAAACGCAGCAGGCTGTTTTCCGGCTGTGCTGTGCTTTGTACGCAAAGGCGCTGCCGCAAGAGGGCGCACTGCCCCGCCGTGCCCGCTGGGGTGCCCGGGCGCTGCGGCAGCAGGACTTTGGGCTGTGGTGCCGCTACGGCAGAAGATTTCAGTTGTTATAATATAAGGAGTACCCATGATACGAGTGCTGCATTCGGTCAGCAATATGGACCGCGGCGGGATCGAGACCATGCTGATGAACTACTACCGGCATATCGACCGCGAAAAGGTCCAGTTTGATTTTATCGTCAACAAGCAAAAGCCCGGCGATTACGACGACGAGATCCGCCGTCTGGGCGGACATATCTACCAGAGTCCGGGATTAAACCCGCTGCACTACCCGGCGTATCTGCGCTTTGTGCAGCAGACCGTGGCCGCAGACCCCCGCATCCGCATCCTGCACGCCCACAACGAGGCGATGGGGCTTTATGCCCTGAAGGGTGCGGAGAAGGCCGGGCTGCAAGTGCGCATTGCCCACGCCCATAATATCTGGATCGTCCGGGACTACAAGTGGCCGCTGAAGATGTTCTGTAAGCAGCTGCTGCCAGGTGCCGCCACCCACCTGTGGGCCTGCGGCCGGGATGCGGGCATCTACTACTTTGGCAAAGCGGACTGGGAGCGCCGGGGACAGATCATTCCCAACGCCATCGAGCCGGAGAGCTTCCGCTTCTCCCCCGCCGTCCGCGCCGAAATGCGGGCGCGCTACGGGCTGGAGGACCGGGTGGTGCTGGGTCATGTAGGCCGCTTTGATGTCCGCAAGAACCACGAGCGTCTATTGGAGATCTTTGCCGCCTTTTTGCAGCTGGAGCCCCGGGCGATGCTGGTGCTCATTGGTACCGGCAAGCTGGAGCAGGCTGTCCGTGCACAGGCGCAGGAACTGGGCATCACAGACCATATCCTGTTTGCCGGGTTGCAAAGCAATGTGGCCGACTGGTACCAGATGATGGATCTCTTCGTCATGCCCTCCCGCTTTGAGGGTCTGCCGGTGGTGGGGATCGAGGCGCAAGCCGCTGGGCTGGGGTGCGTATTTTCGGACGCAGTGCCGGCGGAGGTGCTGCTTTCTTCCCATGCCATCCAGATCCCGCTTTCCGCCAGCAATGCAGACTGGGCAGCAGGCTTGCAGCGGATGCTCCACCAGCCCTGCGACCGCTCTGCTGGTGCAGAACTGATCCGACAGGCGGGCTACGATATCAACATCGCCGCCGCCCGCTTACAGCAGCAGTACCTGCAACTGGGAGGGCAGGCGTAGCCCCCCGGCGGCTGCGGGAACACCCACAATAAAAGGAGAGCCCTTTTCATGCGCACATTGGATCAGATCCTGACCAAAAAGGATTACAGCCGGAAAACTCCGGCCTCTTTGTTTTATAAGGACAGCCCGCTGTGGCAAAAACTGCTGACCATCGGTTGCGTGGTCTTTTTGGCCGGTGCCGGGCTGGGAGAGTGGAAACCAATCAACAGCGCAGTGGGCGGCCTTCCCAAAGCCATCTCTCTGGGGGTGATCGGGCTGGCAATGCTGTACACCCTGTTTTACCCGGACGAAAAGCGTCTCCGGGAGTTATGGAAGCCTACCCTGCTTTATATGTCCCTGATGGCGGCGCTGTTTTTCTGGTCGATGGTCATCTGGATCGAAAGCTTTGCCGCAGTGTCTTCCATGATCCGAAGCTGCTCCAAGATCGTGTTCCAGAGTATTGCCATCCTCACTGCCGTGGCGCTGGTCTATCTGTTCCGGGAAAAAGCCATCGAGCTGTTTACCATCAGCATCTGCATTGCCAACACGGCCATCATGCTGCTGAGCATTCCTGGCTACGGTTTTGCAGCCAGCATCCAGTCTCTCGTTACCTGTCTGATCACCTTCGGTGATGCGGATGGCTATGCGCTGCAGCTGGAGATTCACGACCTGACCTTTGTGTTCGGGCAGATGATCTTGTACTACGCCGTTTTTGCTCCTCGTACTACCCGGCAAGAAAAGCGCAAGCGCTGGCTGTATCTGCTGCTCTGCTGCTGGTTTTTTCTGGTCGGCATGAAGCGCATCGCCATCCCGGCGGTGGTTCTGTTCGTCCTGATCGCTCTGCTTCTCCGCAAGCGCAAAGTCCCCGGCTGGTTTTACCCGGCAGTGGGCGTCTGCTGTATCCTGTTTTTTCTGGCATTCCTCTACTGTGTGCGCTACGGTGTTATTTCAAGGTTGCTGAACAGTTTTGGCATTGACATGATGGGTCGGGACTACCTGTGGAGCATGGCGAACCCCTACTATGAATTTTCTATCACCTATATCGGCCGCGGTTTTGAATATGTGGACACCATCATCGCCCAGTGGTATAATGACGGACTCATCAACCAGCCTTACCCCTTCCACAACGACATCCTGAAGGTCTTTGTAGAGGTAGGCTTTCCGGGTTTTCTGCTCTGGTCCAGCATCCAGTATGTTCTGACTCCGCTGTTCTGGCAGCGCTATGCAGACCAAGAGACCACGTTGCTGTATCTGTCCGAGCTAGGCTATATGACGGTGACCTACCTGACCGATAATACCGCCTTTTATTTCTGGAGCACGATGGCGCTGCGTCTGGTGACGCTTGCCTACGCCATGGAGCGCAAAAAGCCCCCGGAACCCAAGGTGTGGATGCCGGACAGTCGGCAGGAGATGCAGGACCGCATCCATATTCTGATGAAGGAAGTGTGACGGCAAGGAGTGAAAACAATGCCCTGTATCTCGTTTATAGTGCCTGTTTATAATATGGAGCGCCTGCTGCCCCGGGCGCTGCGCTCACTGCGGGCGCAGACTTTGACCGACTTCGAGGCCATCCTCATCAACGATGGCTCTAAGGACGGCAGCGCCGCGCTGTGTGCACAGGCTGTTGCCGAGGATGCGCGCTTTCGCTTCATCGACCAGCCCAACGGCGGCGTAGCCGCTGCCCGCAACGCGGGTCTGAATGCTGCCCGGGGAGAGTATATCTTCTTTCTGGACCCGGACGACTGGGTAGAGCCGGATGCGGCAGAAGTGCTGTATCATGCCGCCCGGAATGCTGATGCGGACTGCGTGGAGTTTGGGCTGTATCTGGACAGCTATGATGAAAACGACCGGCTGCTGCACACGCAGACCAGCGGCAGCACCCTCTCCGGCGTGTACCGGGGCGCGCCCTTCAAGGAACATTTCGACGAGACGGCTTCCTCGTATCTGGTCACCAATAAGCTGTTCCGCCGGGCGTTTCTGGAGCAGCATCGGCTGCGTTTCTCCTGCCATCAGCTGGGGGAGGACGGGCTGTTCTTTGTAGCCTTTTATCGTCAAAATCCCGGCTGTCTGGTGGTGCTGGAAAAGCCGCTGTACCACTACACCGCTGCCCGGCGGGGCAGCCTGTCCAACAGCTACCACCCGGAGCGTCTGGAGGATAACTTTTATCTCAGCGATGCAGTGTGGGACACCGTTGCCGCGTGGGGCTTACAGGACAGCCCCATGCACCGCGCAAAGGCGAGCTACTGCACGATCCGCGACCTGATGATGGGAATCAAGAATCTTGGATGCAGCCCGCTTTCCCTTTCCGAGCAGACTGCTTGGCTGCGCAGTACCCTGCAAAAGCCCCGGGTGCGCACGGCGGTGCGCAGCACCCCACTGCACGCCATGCAGAGCCGGAACGACCAGGTAAAGCTGTTGCTGCTCAAGCTGCGGCTATGCCGCGCGGTGCTGCTGCTCTCGGGCGCAAATCAGCGTAAGAATACCTGAAGAGAAACGCAAAAATCCCCCCGCTGCCGACTGGCAGCGGGGGGATTTGTTACCGATTTAAATGAAAATCAGCGCTTAGTTCTGCTTCATGCGAGCAAAGCAGTCGGAGCAGTAGACCGGACGGTCCTCACGGGGCTGGAAGGGAACCTTGCAAGCCTTGCCGCAAGCTGCGCAGACAGCGTCGAACATCTGACGCTCGCCGCTGTTGCTGCGTGCGCCGCCGTTCTTGCGGGCGTCACGGCAGGGCTTGCAGCGCTGGGGCTGGTTCTCAAAGCCGCGAGAAGCGTAGAACTCCTGCTCGCCGGCAGTCCAAACAAATTCCTTACCGCAGTCCTTGCAGACCAGAGTCTTGTCTTCAAACATAGTAGTATCTCCTCTTTAGTTAGTTCTTGCCCACGGAAGGATTGTAACCATACCTTTGGTTTTGGGACCATCGCGCTGATCAGTAAGCTTACCAGGGGCTTGAATAGATAAACGCCCTCGGATTGAGGACTTTCCTATTGTACCGTTATTTTTGAGATTTGTCAACCAAAAAACAACCGTTCGCCCTTTTATTTGTACACATGGCACAAACCGACAGCATATATTTGGGTAAAATCACCGCCTTAAGATGGAAAAGCGGCGCGCCGCACAGGTTATGCGCAGCGGCAGATAATTTATGATTTGCGGTTCAGAAACACCTGCGGGTGTTTCTGAACCACTTTTTCATACAAGCAAAAAGGGGCTGCCGCACACTCTGTGCAGCAGCCCCTGCAAAGCCCTTTGGGAAAAGCTTACTTCTCGATGACTTCCTTGGTGTCGCGGGCGATCATCAGCTCCTCGTCGGTAGCAATGACCAGCGTGCGCACCTTTGCGCCCCAAGCGGTGATCTCGCACACATCGCCAACAGGGTGCTTGTTCTTCTCGGTGTCGATGCGGATGCCCAGCCAATCCATGTGGTGGCAGATCTTTGCACGGGCAATGGCATCGTGCTCGCCGATGCCGCCGGTAAAGACGATGGCATCCACGCCGCCCATAGCTGCAATGTAGCTGCCGATGGTCTTTTTGATCTGGTAGTTCAGCATATCGGAAGCCAGCTGCGCGCGCTTGTTGCCGGCAGCAGCTGCCTCTTCGATATCACGCTTGTCGCTGGAAACACCGGAGATGCCCAGCAGGCCGGACTTCTTGTTCAGGATCTCGTCCAGCTCGTGGCCGGTGATGTTCAGGGTGTACTTCAGGTAGTTGACCACAGAGGGGTCCAGATCGCCGCAGCGGGTGCCCATCATCAGGCCGGCCAGCGGGGTCATGCCCATGGAGGTATCCACGACCTTGCCCTGATCGACTGCGGCAATGGAAGAACCGTTGCCCAGATGGCAGGTGATCAGCTTCAGGCGCTCAATGGGCTCCTCCAGATACTCGGCTGCCTTGTGGGCAACGTACTTGTGGCTGGTGCCGTGGAAGCCGTAGCGGCGGATGCCGTATTTTTCAAAGTATTCGTGTGGGATTGCGTACAGGTAGGATTTTTCATCCATGCCCATACCGAAGGTGGTATCGAATACAGCAACGTTGGGTTTGCCTGGGCATACCTTTTCGCAAGCTTCAATACCCATCAGGTTTGCAGGGTTGTGCAGAGGACCCAGGTCGAAGCACTCGCGGATAGCAGCTTTAACATCGTCGTTGACAACGATGGATTTGGTGAACTTTGTGCCGCCGTGGAGTACGCGGTGACCGATTGCGTTGATTTCCTCAACAGAAGCGATAACACCGTGGTCTTTGTCGGTCAGGGCATCCAGAACCAGTTTTACAGCTACGGAATGGTCTGGCATTGGGGTTTCAACAACATAGTTGTCTTTGCCCGGAACTTTGTGGGTCAGAACGGAACCGTCAATACCGATTCTCTCACACAGACCTTTTGTCAGAACGTGCTCGTTCTCCATATCAATCAGCTGATATTTCAGAGAGGAGCTTCCGCAGTTCATTACAAGAATTTTCATATCAAATTCCTCCATAGTTTTTTAAAGCCTTCCACGCAAAAGGGTGGAAAAGCAGATTGACACTCCTATACACTTACTATATTATTATATCTGAATCAACTTTGCAAGAGAGAAAGAGCGATTTTTGAGGAAAGCGGGCAATATTTTTTAAAAAACCCGGAAAAACAGGCAAACATCCCCCAAAAACGCCGGAATTTGACAATAAAATGACAAAGAAAAGGGAAGGAGAAGCACAAGAATGAAAACAGCCGTCATCACAGCAGAATACAATCCCTTTCATAAAGGGCATCGGTGGCAGCTTGAGCAGGTGCGTGCGGCAGGAGCCAGCCATGTGGCGGTGGTGATGAGCCCGAACTTTACCCAGAGAGGCACACCCGCCATCTTTCCAAAGCGGCTGCGGGCGCAGGCAGCACTGCAAAACGGAGCGGACCTGGTGCTGGAGCTGCCGGTTTGCTACGCTTTGGCGGGCGCACAGCGCTTTGCCTTTGGAGCGGTGCAGCTGGCGGCTGCGATGGGCTGTGTGGACCTGCTGGCATTTGGAGCGGAGGACGCCGACCTTGTGCAGCTGCGGCAGGCTTGTACCGCTTTGCGGCAGGAAGAGGTCAACCAGAACATCCGACAGCTGCTGCAATCCGGTATCACCTTTGCAAAGGCAAGGGAGCGGGCAGTGGCTGCGGTGTATGGGGAGGAAACTGCCCTGCTGCTGCAAAAGCCGAACAACATCCTGGCAATCGAGTACCTCTGTCAGCTGGAAAAACTGCCGGATGCGCACATCCAGCCGCTGGCGCTGGGACGGATTGGCAACACCCACGACGGGGAGCCGG
>OHHO01000643.1_pt1 | contig 12659 bp, 10 predicted proteins | sample 1568071 | NCBI WGS metagenome assembly OHHO01 (sample SAMEA3879582, study PRJEB24766) | human gut metagenome | biome: human-associated habitat; feature: feces | place: USA | collected 1985/1987
AAAGTTCGCCACATATTGGGGAACGTACAAGACGGTGGGTTTCGGATGGTTACGTCGCAGCTACTTATTACTAAATATTCAGCATCGGAAGTATAGACGGCGTCAGCAAGGCCGTGAAGATCCCGTTGAGCGTCAGTCCGAGACTGGCATAAGCGCCATGCACGCGACTCACATCCATAGAAGTGGCAGTGCCGAGGGCATGGGCGGCTGTTCCCATAGACAATCCTTGTGCCACAGGATTCTTCACACGGGCAAAGCCCATCGTCTTATAGCCGCAAACGGCGCACATCAGTCCCACGCAGACCACAACGGCGGCCGTGAGCGAAGGAATGCCGCCAACGGCTTTCGTCACCTCCATAGCGATGGGGGTCGTCACGGATTTAGGGGCCAAGGAGCGGATGACGTCGGGCGTAGTCCCCATCTCTTTGGCGATGTAGACAACGGAGAGGATGCCCACCACGCAGCCAGCTAATTCGGAGAGGAGAATCGGCACCAACTGCTTGCGGATGGTGCCCAACTGCAAATACAGGGGAACGCCCAACGCCACAACGGCGGGACGCAACCAAAACTCGATGAGATGGCCGCCTTCGTTATAGGTTTCGTAACTGATGCCTGTGAGCTTCAGAAAGGCAATCAGCACAACGATGGTAATCAATATGGGGTTCATTATCACCCAGCCCGTCCATTTCCGCAGAAGCTTCCCGAAGAAATAGACACCAAACGTCAGCGCGATAAGAAAAAACTGGTTGGAGAAATAGTCTATCATGCTTCACCTCCCTTCTTGCGCATATCCGCGGCTTTGCCATAAAACTGGTGTACCCATCCTGTCACAGCTAACACCAACACGGTGCTGACAACGGAAGCTACCAAAATGGGCATGAACTGCGCCTTTATAATATCGAAGTAACACATAATGGCCACGCCAGGCGGCACGAAGAAGAAACCGATGTTGGCCACCAAGAAATCGGCCAGTCCTTGCACCCACTCCAAGCGGATGACTTTCAACTGCAACAGCAAGGTTAAAATCAGCATGCCCAAAATACTGGAGGGCAAAGGAATGTGGGTGAAATAAATCAGCAATTCACCCAGCGCCAGGCAACCGAAAAGGATGGCGCATTGTCGAATCATCATAAGCTATAACTATTATTTTTCCACGTGCAAATTTACGCATTATTGGCCATCCCACCTTTTGAAACCTACCATATATTGGCTTTTCACCATGCCCTTTGCAGCTCCTTTTTGCATACTGAGAGTTTTCACCGCGCAAAAGCAAAACCCAACTTACAAAAATACACCTGTGTCCTTTCTGCCACGCATAACGAAGCATAATGAATTCAAAATTCGGATAAAAGTAGCAGGAGGCGGCGTTTTTTCAACTAAAATGCGTAATTTTGCCAAGCAACACCATGCGCCCCGCGACTCTTCCTTATCCTGAGCGAGGCAACGCACAAGACGTGACATACGAATACCACACATAAGACAATTCAAAAAACAAGACGACAATGGAAAATATTGATTGGGCAAATCTTTCGTTCGGCTACATGCCCACCGACTACAACGTTCGTTGCTACTACCGCAACGGCAAATGGGGCGAAATTGAAGTTTCATCAACAGACACCATCAACATCCACATGGCTGCCACCTGTCTTCACTACGGTCAGGAAGCCTTCGAGGGACAAAAGGCTTTCCGCTGCCCCGATGGCAAAATCCGCCTCTTCCGCATCGAAGACAATGCTGCCCGCCTGCAAAGCACCTGCCGCGGCATACTCATGCCAGAAGTGCCGACAGAGCTCTTCGTGGAGATGACCAAGAAAGTGGTGAAACTCAACGAACGCTTCATCCCACCATACGAAAGCGGTGCCGCTCTCTATATCCGTCCGTTGCTCATCGGTACGGGCGCACAGGTCGGTGTTCATCCTGCCAATGAATACCTTTTCATGATTTTCGTTACCCCGGTAGGCCCATATTTCAAGGGCGGATTTGCCACAAACGACTATGTCATCATCCGCGAGTTCGACCGCGCAGCACCGCTCGGAACGGGAACCTATAAGGTGGGCGGAAACTACGCCGCCAGCCTCCGCGCCAACAAGATGGCACACGACGCTGGTTATTCCTGCGAATTTTATCTCGATGCCAAGGAGAAGAAATACATCGACGAATGTGGCGCAGCCAATTTCTTCGGCATCAAAGAAAACAAATACATCACGCCGAAGTCTTCGTCCATCCTGCCTTCCATCACCAACCGCAGTTTGCAGCAGTTGGCAAAAGACCTGGGCATGACGGTTGAATGCCGACAGATTCCGGAAGAAGAACTCTCCACGTTCGAAGAAGCTGGTGCTTGCGGAACAGCCGCCGTTATCAGTCCGATTCGCCGCATCGACGATATGGAAAACAACAAGAGCTACGTCATCTCGAAGGACGGCAAACCAGGACCTATGTCAACGAAGCTCTACGAGAAACTGCGCAACATCCAGTATGGCATCGAGCCAGACAACCACGGATGGATCACCATCGTTGACTAAACTATAAACTCCGCAGGCCATAAATATTATATAGAATAATATAAACAGGCATTGCCCCTGCGAAGCTTACCCACCACAAAAACCACACACCACAATGAAGACACTGACGCATATTTTCATCGCTCTCATGGCAGTTCTCATAGCTGGCGGATGTCTGGCTGGCTGCAATTCAAAGAGCGAAAAGGATAAAGAACTGGCTGAACTCCGGCAAATCGCTGAAATGGACCGCCGCGAAATGGAGAACCAGTACGCCGACTTCGCCGCACAGTATGGCGAAATGAAGCAGGAAATCAAAGACGACTCGCTCGTTGCCAAGCTCGATGCCGAGCAGAAACGCGCCGAGGGCCTGCTCAAAGAATTGCGCGAACTGAAAACCAACAGTGCCGCAGAAATCCTTCGTCTCAAGAAGGAACTGGCAACGGTTCGTGCCGTCTTGCGCGACTATATCCGCCAAGTCGACTCTCTCCAGCAGCTCAACCAGACGCTCACCTCAGAGCGCGATGAAGCACGCGCTGAAGCTGAACGCACACGCCGCGAAAACAGTTCCATCAACGAGCGAAATAGCCAGCTTTCAGAACAAGTGGCAGTGGCCTCACAGCTCAACGCCACAGGAGTCAGCGTCATGGCCGTCAAGAAAAACGGCAAGGCCGCCAAGCGCAGCAAAGACATCACCCGCTTCACCGTTTCCTTCACCGTAACAAGAAACGTAACGGCAAGCACAGGAAACCGCAGGGTCTACGTACGCCTGCTCAAGCCCAGCCAAGAAGTCGTTGCACGCTCTGGCTCATTCCATTATGAGAACAAGTCCATCGAATATTCCGCCACAAAAGAAATTGAATACACTGGCGAAGAACAACACGTCACGCTCTATATTCCAATCAACGAATACCTGAGCAGCGGCAACTACTCCGCCTACATTTTCATCGACGGACAAATGATCGGCTCTGGCTCAACAACGATTTCCAAGTAATCAACAAGCACCAAGCGCATCGCGAGAATCCAGCATTAAGACGCTCGACGACACGCCATAAAGAATTCCCCCTATACCGTAACGAAATGGTATAGGGGGATTTTTGTTTTCCTCTACGTTTTACATCTCTGCCATCAAGAAGACAAGTATCTCTCTTCAATGGTGATGCTTAGTACTCAGTAGTGAGGCTTAGAACTCAGTAATGACGCTTAAAATGAAAGGTCTTCAGAAGCTCACCTCTGACGAAGCGCCACATTCTTCCAACCAACAAGCCCACGGTTGTCCTTGTCAAACTCCAACGCAAGACAAACAACCTGACGGTGGCTCGCACAGAAGGCATCCGCATAGTGACGTTCGTTCAATTGACGCTCAGCCGCCCCACACCCTCCATTATCCTTCATCTTGAGTTCCAAGACGTACAAGATGTCGGGAGTATGAACAACCAAATCTATCCTTCCATTCGACATTTGCACCTCCTCCTCAACATGGAAGCCGCAAATATAAAACAGATTTTTAACAACGAAACGGAAATGCTCTTCAAACACGAAATGCTCCTTCTTCTGCGTACTGTAGGGAGTATGTGCTATCAACTGCTTCAAACACCGAACGCCTTCATCCACATGTCCCACAGAAAACTCAACCTTCATTTCCTGAATGGCATTTTCAACTTCATCCAAACTCTGATGCAACATGTTTGGAATCACCATCTCAAACAAGGCTTTCTTAACCTCACGATTAGGGAATCCCAGCACATAGCTATCGCCCACCACGTCTTTGATGGTCAAATAGCCAGACTGATAAAGGAACAACTTCGGATTGGCAACGCTGACGTCGGCGGTTTCCAGATAATCCATATCAATGAGACTGCCATCCAGTTTCTCCACATCTCTTTCAAAATTCTTCAGCAACTTCGGCAACATCTCGGTTGCCCCGCTCGCAATCCAAAAAGACTTCAAACGCTGTTCCTTCAACGCGCAAAGCACACTGTAAGGGTTAAAAACGCCTTGAAGGCTCTCTGAGAAGTAGTAGCCATCATACATCTCCTTCAGGTTTTTGAGCGTCTGCAAAGCCTCCCACCCTCTCTTCTCTGAAAGGCTTTTAAGTTCTTCCTTAAAACATTTTTCAATCTCGTCACTCGTCAGACCGCAAACCGTGGCATAATCATCATAGAAGCTGATGTTCGTCACCGTGTTCAAGACGCTGAACAAACTAATCTGCGTAAATTTAGTAATTCCTGTCAGGAACACACACTTGATACAATAGCCATAATCCTTCAGCCCCGTAAAAAAATCGCGATAAAGACTTCTGCAAGCCTCATGCTGCGGGGTCATAAAAGAATGCTGCAACGGGGCATCATATTCATCAACCAAAATTGCGATTTGCACCCCACTGCGTTCGAACGCCCTTTGAATAATCCCAGTAAAACGGTTGCTGAGCGTCATCTCCGTCGGGCGTTTGCCATAGATTTCCTCATAAGCAGCCAACGAGTCGTCAAGATAATGACTGAGAGAATCGACGTCCGAACCACCTTGATTCATGCTGAAGTGAAGCACAGGCCGCTTCACCCACTCTTTCTCTATATCCATTATCCGAAGCCCCTCAAAGAGCTCGCGCCGTCCTTCGAAATAACATTGCATGGCAGACGTGAGCAACGACTTGCCGAAGCGCCGGGGTCTGCTCAAGAAATTATACTTATTACCATTGGCTATTTTCCAAAGCATATCAGTTTTGTCCACGTAGAGATAGCCTCCCCTACGCAGCTCTTCAAAGTCTTGTATGCCCAAAGGTAACTTTTGTCTGGCCATAAGCTGATAATCAGAATTAGTTTGACGGATGTCCTGAGATTTCGGTTTTCGTACATGACTTAGTAATGGCGTAAGAATAAGTTGAGCAAAAAGACAGGGCATAAGAAATAACTCCTTCCCCTACAAAATTGGTCAAGTTATTTTTTTACCATTACATATACACATTACGAAGATACATCTATTAAGCGAACCAGCCAAAAATATCTCGTAAAACTTTACAGCACCAACCAACAAAGGTTCCGTGAAACACACGATTTTCCCGCGCCGCCGCATAACGGGCAACGGCAACCTATCCCGCGCCGCCATGCACATTCCCGACAAAAAAAATCGCAATAATATTTGGCGCTTCAATTGGATTGCATTACCTTTGCTCCATGAAACAACACGAGAGCGGCCCACGGGTCGTTCTTCTGTTTGAGACAGACTGACATAACAACATTAATAACAATTTAAAATTCAAACAAAATGGCTTACGTAATTAGTGACGACTGCATCGCTTGCGGTACTTGTATTGACGAATGCCCATCTGGCGCTATCTCTGAAGGAGAAAAGTATTCTATCGACCCTAACGTTTGCGTTGACTGCGGTACTTGCGCTGACGTTTGTCCTTCAGGTGCTATTGCTCCGGGCGAATAATATAGCGAAAAGACGTTCAACACAACGTTGATAAAAAAATCTAAGGCCTGCGAAACGCAATCGTTTCGCAGGCCTCTTTTGTGATAGTTGTTACCATCGACACAACCGGCGTATCATTGATTCCGAAACACGCTTCAGCGGAACATCCAACAGTACGTCTCCCCAAAAAACGTCTATGTTCGTTCAACCAATAAGCCAGTCCTGCCACGGCATCACTTCCACAACACCTTCTCGTTCAGAATCACGCCGTCGGCAGCATCTTCTGCCGTAAAGGTATTGCCGCGATATTGCACGCAAAGCATCACCAGCGGTTCATTTCCATTGTTTCTGACGGAACGTTTGCCGGCAGGTGCTACGCGCACCACACTGCCTTCTGAAACGGGAAACACTTGGCCGTCCACCTGAAACTCGCCTTGTCCTTTAAGGAAGAAATAGAGTTCCTCATGATTCTTGTGAGTATGCAAGAAACCAGTTTCTGCGCCAGGCGCAAACGACTGGAAGGAAAACTCGCCGCCTGTGGCACCAGTCAAAGTTCCTCCAAACACCTTGCCAGATATCTTAACCTCTGGGCCGAGTTCCAATACATACTCGTTCAACTTATCGAACGTTCCGAAGTCAACGGCCGTTGCTTGCTCGGCCTTCACGATTGTTTTTGCAGTTTTCATATCTCTGAGAATTAATTGATTAATGACGGTGCAAAATTACGCCACGAAAACATTCCCTGCAAGAAGGCACAAGGACGTTGGCTACTTACTCTGAGGTTACCATTGCTGACGCTGAGACACTTCAAAACATGAGATTTGAATAAGTTTAACACTTGCCACCGTAACATATTATGGCGTTTGCGTACTTTTGTATGAATTGGTGAGCAACACCCTCTCAGCTACATTCTGAAACACATTTCCAGAATATGCCTTCAGGGCTGACTCAAACACCACCAACGGCCTCAGCCTGCACTCCCAAGAACACCCCCCAATTAGCAACTGAACATAAACAACCTATGGACAACCCAACCACCGACATCATATATAAAGACTGCCCCATACGCAACATTCTGTCTCACATCTGCGGAAAATGGGCGTTGCTGATTCTCTACACGCTGCACCATCACGGATGTATGCGCTTCAATTCCCTGCACAAACACATCCCCGACATTTCGCAGAAGGTGTTGACCTCCACCCTGCGCTCACTCGAAGCCGACGGTTTTGTCAGCAGGAAAATCTATGCAGAAGTGCCGCCGAGAGTGGAATACACCCTTACGGAAAGGGCCCTATCGTTTATCCCGCAGGCAGAAAGCCTGATTGCATGGGCGCAAAACAACATGGCCGACATCATGGCCGACAGGGAACGCAACAGCATGGATCACCCTCAGGCCGCCTTCGAGAAGAGGCAAATCAGCCGGCAAAATCACATAGAATCCTAAAACACATTCTTTAGGACATCCCTTAACACCAAATCAATGCCACGAGTCAAAAAAATTGCGTATTTTTGCAGCCAGATACATAAACCTCAAGGAGGGTCTCCATTTCAAGAGGCCCACTTTTGACAGAGAAGCAACCCCACTTTGAGAACTCCTATATTTCTCCTTCTTACAACCATCGTAGCCTTGAGCGTCGCAACGCCGCGTAGCCAAACAACGCGGCAGAACGCAACGCAACAAACGTCTGACGACACGCTACAGCACGATACAGCACGACAGCAACCATCTGCCGTGCCTTTTTCCGTTTCCGACAGTCTTAAGGACTCCCTGCTGCTGCCCGATGCCACCAACACCAGAAGCGGACGGGGGCTGCGCTACGACAGCACGGCCATCGACACCACTGCCGCCGACAGCGCGAAACGCAAACCGGGCATCGACGCGCCAGTGGACTATGAATGCACAGACTCGCTGGTCTACGACGCTGAAACGCGACTGGTGCACCTCTACGGAAAGGCCCAAGTGAAATACATGGACATGACGCTCAACGCGGCCAAAATCACCATGAACATGGACAGCAGCATGGTGAGAGCGGCTGGAGAGCGCGACACGGCGGGCATCCTGCAAGACAAACCGGTCTATTCGCAAGGCAGCGACAACTACCACAGCGAACTCATGGCCTTCAATTTCAAAACAAAGAAGGGCTATATCACGAACGTGGAGACAACGCAGGGCGACGGTTTCATGCAGAGCCAACACTCAAAACGCGCTGCCGACGGAACGCTCTATCTGGAACATGCAAAATACACCACCTGCGACGCCAAACATCCCCATTTCTATATAGCCCTCTCCCGCGCCAAAGTGCGCCCAGGAAAGGAAAGCGTGTTTGGCCCGGCCTACCTCGTGGTGGCTGACGTGCCGCTCCCGCTGGCCGTCCCCTATGGTTTCTTACCCTTCAACAAGAAATATTCCAGCGGTTTCATCATGCCTTCATACGGCGACGAAACGAGCCGCGGTTTCTATCTGCGCGATGGCGGATACTATTTTGCCATCAACGACTACATGGACATCAAAGCGCTCGGCGAAATCTATACGAAAGGCTCTTGGGGACTGAGCGCGGAGACCAACTACCGCAAGCGCTATCGCTACAACGGCAATTTCTACATCAGTTTCCTGCGCACCGTTGACGGCGAGAAAAACATGCCAGACTATGCCGTGACGAAGAGCCTCAAGGTGCAGTGGACACACAGCAAAGACGCCAAGGCAAGCCCCAACACGACTTTCTCGGCCCGCGTGAACTTCGCCTCGGAAAACTACGAACGCTCAAACCTCGAGAGCATGTACAATCCGCTGGCCTACACGCAGAGCACACGCGCCAGTTCGGTGAGTTTCTCACACACCTTCCCGAGCATCGGCCTGAACATCGCGGGGTCGACCAACCTCACGCAATCGCTGCGCGACTCATCGGTCAGCATGACGCTCCCCGACCTCAGCATCTCTCTCAACCGCTTCTATCCCTTCCGCCGCAAACACCAGGCAGGAAAGGAGCGCTGGTATGAGAAAATCTCCATGTCCTACACGGGATCGCTCTCCAACAGCATCAACACGAAGGAAGACAAACTCTTCAAGTCGAACCTCGTCAAAGACTGGCGAAACGGCATGCAACACCGCATTCCCATCGACGCCACCTTCCAGGTCTTTAAATACATCAACATCTCTCCGCAGTTCTCCTTGCGCGACATTATGTACACCAATCGCGTAATGCGCTCATGGGACGAGACCACACAAAAGGAAGTGGCCGACACCACATACGGCTTCTACAACCTCTACGACTGGAGCCTCGGCGTTTCGGCCAACACCACGCTCTATGGTTTCTATAAACCTTGGCGTAAGCTCTTCGGCGATAAAATCATCGCCGTGCGCCACGTCTTCAAGCCCAGCGTCTCCTTCAGCTACGCCCCCGACTTCACCTCGTCGCACTACGGCTACCAGCGCACCTACGTCAAGACCGACGCCAACGGCGAAGTCTCCACCGTCACCTATTCTCCCTACTCCGGCGGCATCTACAGCTATCCCTCTGGAACGAAGCAGGGCATGATCACCATGTCGGTGTCAAACAACGTGGAAATGAAGGTGAAGAGCGACCGCGACACAACTGGCGAACGAAAAATCAGCATCATCGACGAGCTCTATGGCGCGCTCTCCTATAACATGGCAGCAGAAACGCGCCCCTGGAGCAACCTCAACACGCGCATCCGCTTGAAACTGACGAAGAACTACACGTTCTCCATGGCGGCAGTGTTTGCCACCTATGCCTACGCCTTCGACAAAAACGGCCGTGTCGTCACTTCCGACAGAACGGAATGGAGCTACGGACGCTTCGGACGCTTCCAGGGCATGTCGCAAAACCTCTCCTACACGTTTAACAACGAAACGCTGTCCAAACTCTTCAGTCGGCGGTCCGACCGCTCAACGGCAAGCAACGACGAGACCGACACCGACACGGACACCGACGCAGAAGATGCCAACATCGACCCCGACCTGCGCAACGCCAAGAAGGGCGGCAAGCAGAAAAAACAGAAGGCCAAGGTGGACGAAGACGGCTACCTCCGCTTCTCTCTCCCCTGGTCGTTCACGGTGTCATACGGCATCTCTATGGCGGAAGACCGCTCGAAGCAAATCAACGTGCGCCGCATGCGATATCCCTATTCGTTCACGCAAACAATGAACTTCTCGGGCTACCTGCGCATTGCCGAAGGATGGAACATCAGTTTCACCTCGGGCTATGACTTCAACTATCACGAACTCTCAATGACAACGGCCTCCGTCTCGCGCGATCTCCATTGCTTTGAGATGTCGTGCTCCGTGGTGCTCCGCCCCTACTCTTCGTTCAACTTCACCTTCCGCGCACGTGCCAACGAACTGGCCGACGCATTGAAGTGGGACAAGCGAAGCTCCTATAGTTCAAACATTGAGTGGTACTAAACAACGCCTCGCCACATTTTCCACGCTTCCCTCAACCACCTCAGCAAATCCCAAAACATCTAAAAAAATGAAGAAATTAATTGCCTCTCTCCTCCCCTGCGCAGCCTTGGCGCTTGCCTCATGCGGAGATTCAAACTACGAACTCCACCAAACGTTCTTCAGCCCGCTGAAGATCAACGGCATGGATTTTTTTGCAGATCAGCAGAGCGACACGATTCATTTGCTCTCACTCGATTCATGGACACTGGCCTCAACGGCCTCATGGATGCGCGTCACGCCAACGTCCATGACCATTCCGCAATATAAATCGGCCGACACACGCCTCGACATCACCACTGACATCAACAACACTGGCAGCACACGCATTGCCTACATCAATGTCACGTCGAATGTCAGCCCGAGCATGCCAGTCATCCAGCGAGGATGGCTGAACATCACGCAGCCCATGCCGTTCTACACCAACACCGACAAAGTGCTGACCACGCAGGCCACCTTCCCCCTGATGCTGAAGGCCGCCGCCAACGACACCACCATCATCTTCAAGGTCTACCAAGATGGCGCCACGCTTTCTTCGTCTGCAGAATGGATCACGCCCGACTCCACTTCCTTCAGCAAGGGATTGCATAAAATCAAAGTGAGCTACACTGGCAACAACACCAACGCAAAGCGCAACGCCACACTCACGCTGACCTCCGCTGGCGTCAGCACAGACATCATTGTCTCACAAGATAAATAATGGTGAAAGAATGAGTTGAACTATTTCAACCCCCACCAACCTTTCGCCAAAAAACGCACAGAGCCGCGAGCAACATCAGTTTGCTCGCGGCTCTGTGCGTATAAAAAACCGGCCCTCTGGCCAATGGCGTTCTTAAGTAGGTGTTCAAAATTATTTTATAGTATCCATGCAGGGGAAAAACTGTCTGATATTGCCTTGCCGTATTCTTTTGCCCCTACAACTGCCTTTCATCAGTCACGTAGCCCGCTACGCTCCTTCTTCAAGACAGCTGTAGGAACAAAATAATACAACAATTCAATATAAACTAATTTTGAACACCTACTTATCAAATCAACGGAATGCCCGCTTCTTCACATTCACGGCGCATCTCGTCGGGCCAGATGCTGGCCTGAATCTCGCCGATATGCGCCTTGCGCAGATAAAGCATACAAAGGCGCGACTGTCCGATGCCGCCACCAACGCTCAAAGGCAACGTGCCCTCAACCAGACGGCGGTGGAAATAAAACTTCAGGCGATCTTCCTTGCCGCTTTCCTTGAGCTGGCGGAGCAAAGCCTCTTTGTCAACACGGATACCCATCGAAGAGAGTTCGAAAGCACGCTCCAGCACATTGTTCCAAATCAACAGGTCACCGTTCAATCCTGGCAAACCGGCCTCGCTGACGGTGGAATAGTCGTCGTAGTCGGGCGCACGCAAATCATGTGGTTTGCCATCGCCAAGCGGGCCGCCAATGCCAATGACAAACACCGCTCCGTATTTCTTCGTGATGGCATCTTCGCGCTCCTTCGGCGTGAAATCGGGATAAAGCTGGCGCAGCTCTTCGGCATGAATGAAAAACACCTCTTCCGGCAACATCGGCGTGAGCTGCGGAAAACGCTCACACACCAAAAACTCCGTGCGAAGCAATGCAGCGTAGATACACTTCACGGTGCGCTTCAAGTAAGCCAGCGTGCGGTCCTGCGGCGTGATGACGCGCTCCCAGTCCCATTGGTCAACATAAAGCGAATGGAGATTATCAAGCTCCTCGTCGGCACGGATGGCGTTCATATCGGTGTAGATGCCGTAACCTGGCTTCACCTGATAGTCGGCCAGCGTCAAACGCTTCCATTTTGCCAAAGAGTGCACCACTTCCGCCTGCGCATCGCCCAAATCTTTGATGGGGAACGTCACGGGACGTTCCGTACCGCTCAAATCGTCGTTGATACCCAGTCCTCTGAGCACAAAAAGCGGACCGGTCACGCGGCGCAACTTCAATCCCGTAGCCAGATTTTCCTGAAAGAAATCTTTGATAACCTTGATGCCCTGCTCTGTTTCATATTTATCAAGCAACGGCTTATATGCTTTCGGTTTTATAAGTAAACTCATTGTTTTTATTACATTTTGTTTAGTCTGATGCAAAGATACTGATTTATTTGTAATTTCAACCGGTTTCTGAACATCTTTTGCAGGGAATCTAAAAACGCGAAAAGAAAAGTGGTCAAACAGCCGTCTTTAACGGATTGCGCAACGTAAATCGCAAGCAGACATCTGCCACCTAATGACTTAATACAGATTTACTTTACACGGTTTTAACATTTAAAAGAAAGTGCA
>OHHO01000651.1_pt1 | contig 12566 bp, 10 predicted proteins | sample 1568071 | NCBI WGS metagenome assembly OHHO01 (sample SAMEA3879582, study PRJEB24766) | human gut metagenome | biome: human-associated habitat; feature: feces | place: USA | collected 1985/1987
CAAGGTGTACAATGCACAATTATTGACCGCACTATGTTGTTTATATTGTCAGCAGGGCAAAAAAGAAAAGGCACCCGGCTATCAAGGCCGAGTGCCTATTTCTTCACCGCTCAGGGAGCGGCATGGTCAGGACGAAGAACGCACCCACGAAGTAGATCGTGGGGGGTTCGCCTGATTCACATTTGGTGGAGGCGATGGGAGTCGAACCCATGTCCGAAAAGAGTTCAGCGTAGGTGTCTCCGGGTGCAGGCGATCTACAACATTCCCGCCGCGCCACGCCGATCGTCAGGCTAGCGCTTTGGTAGCTTCATGAGTTCCTGCCGGTCCGCAAAGCTTAGGTCCGTTCAGGTGCTGTGTCTAAAGGACGCCCCGACCCCACACGACACAAGAGTGGGCGGAACGCGCAGCACTCAGGCTGCGAGCAACTGATAATTATTGTTGTCAGTTAATTTTTTTGGAGGAGTTATAGAGCAGTTCCCCCACTGCTACCCGCTGCCCAGACCTTGCTCCCCCCGTCGAAACCTTTACGCCCCCATATAAAGCACATCTTGCGATGTGCGGAAAGCTTGGTTTTGCGGTGAGCCGCAGTCTGCAATTGGAATGCTTAATAATACTTGCCGTTGGACTTCACAGCCCGGTCAATGGAGCGCTTTGCATCGCGCTGGGCGGCATCGGCACGCTTGTCGTACAGCTTTTTGCCTTTGCACAGGCCCACTTCCATTTTTACGCGGCCATGCTTGAAATAAAGCGAGAGCGGCACCAGCGTATAGCCCTGCAGTTTGCACTGCTGGTGCAGACGCCGGATCTCACTTTTGTGCGCCAGAAGCCGCCGGACGCGCATAGGGTCCTGATTGAACAGATTGCCATGGTCGTAGGGACTGATGTGCATTCCCTTTACCAGCAGCTCGCCGTTTTCAATATCTACCCAGCTGTCCTTCAGGTTGACCCCGCCGGCCCGCAGGCTTTTCACCTCGGTGCCTTTGAGCTCCACACCGGTCTCCAGCGCTTCCAGAACAAAATACTCGTGGCGCGCTTCGCGGTTGGTGGCGATGCTCTTGGTCGCCGGGCGCTCCTTTGTGGGTGCCATGCTGCGCGCCTCCTTTCTCCGTTCCGTTTGTTGTTTCAGTATACCATTTTTTCAGGGTAATGCAAGGGCTGTTTCTGACAGAATTGTAAATTTTTACAGATTTACAGCTCTCCCCGGCCGGAAAGTGCCCGGTACAGGGTAGTCTCGTCCGCATATTCCAGGCTGGCGCCCACCGGCAGACCGGAGGCCAGCCGGGTGACCCGGATGCCCAGCGGCTTGATGAGCTTTGCCAGATACATGGCGGTAGCCTCGCCCTCCACGGTGGGGTTCATGGCCATGATGACCTCCTTCACCGTGTCGTCCTTCAGCCGCGCCAGCAGCTCCTTGACGGTCAACTGCTCTACGCCCACACCGGCCAGCGGGTCCAGCAGACCATGCAGCACATGGTACAGGCCGTTATACTCCCGGGTGCGCTCAAAAGCCTGCACGTCCCGGGGCTTTTCCACCACGCAGATCACCGAGGTGTCCCGCTTGGCGCTGGCGCACACCGGGCACAGGTCAGCGTCCGTAAAGTTCTGGCAGATGCGGCACCGGTGCAGCCGGGTGTGCGCACCGCGGATGGCATCGGCCAGCGCCGCAGCGTCCTTATCCGACATACTCAGCACCTGATAGGCCATGCGGGTAGCGCCCTTGCGACCCACGCCCTGAAACTTGCCGAACTCCTCGATCAGCTTTTCCAGCGGTGCGGCAGTGTAGTCCATGGTATCTCCCCTTCCCGGCTCAGAGACCCGGAATGTTCAGGCCGCCGGTCAGCTTGCCCATCTCGGCCTCGGCGGTCTCATCCACCTGCTTCACGGTGGCGTTGATGGCAGCAGCCACCATGTCTTCCAGCATCTCGATGTCATCCGGGTCCACGGCCTCGGGCTTGATGGTGATGGACAGCACCTCGTGCTTGCCGTTCATCTTCACGGTCACCATCTCACCGGCGGCGCTGCCGGTGTACTCGGCGGCTTCCAGTTCGGCCTGCTTGCTCTTCATGTCCTCCTGCATCTTCTGAGCCTGACGCATCAGGGCGTTCATATCGGGGCGGCCGTAGCCTGCGGGCATTCTTGCTTTCATAATGGTATTCTCCTTTATTATAAACAATTTTTATCGCTTTTTGCGGGCGGTATCCTCAATGCTGACCTCTAACCCCAGTTTTTCCAGCGCCAGAAGGGACTGCTCCGCGTTGGAGGCGGTCTTTCCGGCCGTTTTGGGCTCGTAGGGGCCGATGGGCACCGGAACGCCGGATACCTCGGCGATCAGCTTTTTGATCAGCTTCTGGCTGTCCTTGTTCACCCGGATAAAATCCCGGAAGGTCTTGCCGCCGTCGATCAGCACGCGGGTGCCGTCAAAGTAAGCCTTGGACTTGCGCAGATACATATACAGCATGGGGTCGATGCCTTCCAGCTTCTGCACGATCTGTCCCCAGTACGGGAAGGGGTTCGTGCCCTGCTGCGCCACGCTGCGGGGCTTTGTCAGCACCGGGTCGGCAGGGTGCTCCTGCACCGGGGCAGGCGGTTCCTCTGCCGCAGGAGCCGACTGCGCGGGTTCTGCAGGGGCAGGCTGCTCCGGCTGACTGACCGGCTCCGGCTCCTCCGGCGGCGGTGCCTGCGGGGCAGGCTCGTCCCACGGCAGGGCGGCATCGCTCTGCTGTACCGGCGGTTCCTCTGGCATGGGCGGCAGCTCCTCCGCAGGGGCGGGCGTTGCTTCCTGCGCGGCAAGCTGCGGAGGGGTCCGCTGCACGGCAGGGGCAGGTTCTGTTCCTGCTGCCGGGGTCTGGGGTGCAGTTGCTGCCGGTGCGGGCTGCACCGGGGCGCTGGCAAAGGGCTGCACCGCTGCCGCAAAGGGACGGGGTGCTTCCGACTGTGCCGTGCGGGCAGGGGCTGCCTGTACCGTTACCGCCTGCATCTGCTGGGGCGGCTCGGACAGGCTGAACAGTGCCAATTCCAGCTCGATGCGCTGGTCGCTGCCACGGGTCATGTGCTCCAGCGCCGTGCCCAAAGTGCGGATGGCGCGGATGGCTTCCCGCTGCCCCATCTCCGGGCCTTTTTGCAGGTACAGCGCCTCTTCCTCCGGCGAAACACCGGACAGCAGCGCCTGCCCGCCGGGCAGCGCCGCCAGCATCAGGGCGCGGTAGTGGGCGATCAGTTCCTCAGTTAGACGTTTTACGTCCACCGACTGCTGCCGCAGCTGCGCCAGCTGTGCCAGCGCGGCGGCGGCGTCCTGCGCTTCCAAGGCGTCAGAAATATGGAACAGGTAGCTGCGGTCGGTCACACCGGCCATACGGCGCACCACGTCTGCGTCGATCTTTGCGGTGACACCGGCGCAGGTATCCAGAATGGACAGTGCATCGCGCAACGCGCCATCGGCCAGACGGGCGATCAGTTCCGCGCCGTCGGAGGTCAGCTCCAGCTTTTCCTCCCCGGCGATATACTCCACCCGCCGTGCGATATCCTCCGGCCCGATGCGGGTAAAATCGTACCGCTGGCAGCGGGAGAGGATGGTGGCGGGCACTTTCTGGATCTCGGTTGTCGCCAGAATGAAGATGACATGTGCGGGCGGCTCTTCCAGCGTTTTCAGCAGCGCATTAAAGGCCGCTGTGGACAGCATGTGCACCTCGTCGATGATATACACCTTATACTGACAGGCGCTGGGGGTGTAGGCGGTCTCGTCCCGCAGGTCGCGGATATCGTCCACGCCGTTGTTGGAGGCTGCGTCCATCTCCACCACGTCCAGCAGGCTGCCGTTGTCGATGCCCTTGCAGATTTCGCATTTCCCGCAGGGGTCGCCACCCTCCGGGTGCAGGCAGTTGACCGCCTTGGCAAAAATTTTGGCGCAGGTGGTCTTGCCGGTGCCGCGCACGCCGGTAAACAGATACGCATGGCCCACGCGCCCTGCGGTGATCTGGTTTTTCAGGGCGGTCACGATGGCACGCTGGCCCACCACATCCTCAAACCGCTGGGGTCTCCATTTGCGGTAAAGCGCACGATACATGGCGATCTCTCTCCTTTCCCGGCCTTTGCGGCAAAAATAAAAGGACAGCGCTCGACGGGGTTTTGTCCCCGCCTTGCGTAACTCGGCATACGGATGCAGGCTTACTGAAACGCACGAACGCACTGCTTAAGGCTGCTTGGTTCCCCACCTGACCTGGTTCACAGCGAGCCCATCGTACAGGACCCGCATCCGTATGCCGAACCACGCAGCAGGCGCTGTCCGACACATCCTTGTGGATGCTAAGATATTGTACCATAAACCCCGCCGGATTGCAAGAGGGGGCAAAACAAAAAGGAGAAGCCCGAAGGCTTCTCCTCGTTTGTGCTAAAACTGTTTAGGACTGGCAAGCGGTGATCAGGCTCATCTTGTACACCTCGTCTGCGTTGCAGCCGCGGGACAGATCGTTGATGGGTGCGTTCAGACCCTGCAGGATGGGGCCGTAGGCAGCGTAGCCGCCCAGACGCTGTGCGATCTTATAGCCGATGTTGCCGGCCTCGATGCAGGGGAAGATGAAGGTGTTGGCCTGACCAGCCACCTTGCTGCCCTTGCACTTGACCTGTGCCACCTCGGGAGCAACGGCTGCGTCAAACTGCAGCTCGCCGTCCACAGCCAGCTCGGGATCCATCTCCTGAGCCTTGATGGTAGCGTCGTGGCTCAGTGCCACGGTGCCGCCCTTGCCAGAGCCCTTGGTGGAGAAGCTCAGCACAGCCACCTTCGGGTCGATGCCGAACAGCTTTGCGGTGCGGGCAGTCTCCACAGCAACCTCTGCCAGCTTGGAAGCGGCAGAGATCTTGACCTCGCCAGTAGCCTTATCGACGGTATCGGTGTAATCAATGTTGACAGCGCAGTCGCCCATGGCAATGCGCTTCAGGCCCTCTTCGCCGCAGTCGCGGTCCAGAATAAAGCAGGAGCTCACCAGATGTGCGCCCTTCTTGGTCTTGACCAGCTGCAGAGCGGGACGGATGGTGTCGGCGGTGGAGTAGGTAGCGCCGCCCAGCAGGCAGTCTGCCTTGCCCATCTTCACCAGCATGGTGCCAAAGTAGTTGGACTTCTTCAGCAGGGCGGTGCACTCCTCTGCGGACTGCTTGCCCTTGCGCAGCTCCACCATGGTGCTGACCATCTCATCAAAACCGGCGTAGTTCTCCGGGTCGATGATCTCGGCAGCGGAAATATCAAAGTTACCGGCGGCGGCAGCAGCCTTGCACTCTGCCTCGTTGCCCACCATAACGACCTTCAGCACGCCCTCGGCCAGCAGCTTGCTTGCGGCCTCCAGAATGCGGGGGTCATTGCCCTCGGTGAACACGATCGTCTTGGGATTTGCCTTCAGCTGTGCTACCAGCGGTGCAAACATATCAGCCATTGTGATTACCTCCGAAAATGCTTTCCAAAATTTGCTCCCGTGTCTGTTGGACACAAGGATGCCTTTCTTCTTTATTCTAGCACAGACGGCAAAAAGTTCAAGACAAAATTGGCTTTTTGTGCTATTATTTTAGGAGAAAACCATTTTTTATTTGTGAATAAATTATCATTCAGCTGCAAGGAGATCAAACTGCTATGGATTGGGATACATTAAAGGCCGAGTGCCTTGCCTGCCGCAGATGTGAGCTGTGCACTGACCGCACCCATGTGGTGTTCGGGCAGGGTGTCCAGACTGCCGAGGTGCTGTTCGTGGGCGAAGGCCCGGGCCAGAGCGAGGACGAGCAGGGCCTGCCCTTTGTGGGCCGCAGCGGCCAGCTGCTGGACAAATACCTGTTTGCCATCGATCTGGACCGGAGCAAAAACTGCTACATTGCCAACATCGTCAAGTGCCGCCCGCCCCAGAACCGCGACCCGCTGCCCGCCGAGAGCGAAGCCTGTATGCCGTGGCTGCGGGAGCAGTTCCGGCTGCTTCATCCCAAGATCGTGGTCTGCCTTGGGCGTGTTGCCGCCCAGCGGATGATCCGGCAGGATTTTTCCGTCACCCGGGAGCACGGACAGATCATTGAGAAGGGTGGCATTTTGTTCATGGGCACCTTCCACCCCGCCGCCCTGCTGCGCCAACCCCAGAACAAGCCTGAAGCCTTTGCGGACTTTACCGTACTGCGGGACACCATTGCCGCCGTGTGCGAGCATACCTATCATAAATAAGGACAGGAACCAACCGCGCCGCTTTTGCATACTGTAAAGCAAAAGTGAGGTGTTTTTGTATGGAAAGTTCCGTGCATCCTTCTGTGGATTTCTTTTTGGGCGCTACAACGCCCGCCGGGTTCAAGGGCTACTTTGCGCCGCTGCGCCGGGAGCCCGGAATGCAGCTGGTGCTGCTCAAAAGCGGGCCGGGCTGCGGCAAGTCTACTTTGATGAAGCGTCTGGCGCGCGCCGCACAGGATAAGGGCGAACCTATCCAGCGCATCCACTGCGCCAGCGACCCCGACAGTCTGGACGGGGTGGTGTTCCTGCGGCAGAAACGCGCCATCATCGACGCCACCGCGCCCCATGTGGTGGAGCCGGAAGCCCCCGGCGCAGACGAGCGGGTGTTGAGTTTGTACCACACCATTGACGCCGATGCCCTGCACCCCCACAAGGACGAGGTGACCGCCCTGTTTGCCCGCAACCAGCTGCTGCGCAGCCGGGCGGCGCGGTATGTGGCCTCGGCGGGCAGCCTGCTGCTGGACAGCCGCCGCGCCGAAGCGTGCAGCGCCAACTTTGAAAAAGTGCGCCGCTACGTCAAGCGGCTGTGCATCCGCCTGTTGCCCCGCACCGAGGAGATGGGCTCTGAAGAGCTGCGGCTGCTCTCGGCCATCACGCCCAAGGGCGAGGTGTTCTATCAGGGCACGGTGCAGGCACTGGCAGACAAATGCATCCTCTTCCGGGACGACTACGGGGCAGTCTCCCGCCTGCTGCTGGAACTCATCCGCGCCGAGGCACTGGCGCGGGGCTACCACATCATCACCTGCCCCTGCGCCATGCACCCGGAGGATAAAATCGACCACATTATCATTCCCTCCCTGCGGCTGGCGTTCCTGACCGACAACCGCTGGCATCCGGTGCGGCTGTCTGCGGCGCAGACCGTGCGGTGCAGCCGCTTTGTGGACCGGGAGAACCTTTCTGCCTGCCGTGCACGGCTGCGCTTCAACGAGCGCGCCGCCGCCGAGCTGCTGGAACAGGCCTGTGCCCTGATGGCACAAGCAAAAAGCTGCCACGATGAACTGGAGACCTACTACCGCACCGCCGTGGACTTTGCACAGGTGGATGCCGCAGCCGCCCAGTGCATGGAGTTGTTCGGGGTAGGATAACGAAAAAACGGAGGTGAAACGCCTTGGCAAGCATCCATCTGCCCATCCGGCAGCTGGTGGAGTTTTTGCTGCGCACCGGCAGCATCGACAGCCGCTTTGCCGGCTTTGACCGCGCCAACGAGGGCGCACGCATCCACCGCAAGCTGCAAAAGGCCGCCGGGGAGGGCTATCAGGCTGAGGTGTTCCTCAGCGCGGAGCGGGAAGCCTGCGGCATCGCCTTTACGCTGGAAGGCCGGGCAGACGGCATTTTCACCGATGAAAACGGCACCGTGACTATTGATGAGATCAAGACCACTACCGTCCCCTATGAGGAGATCACCGAGGAACTGAACCCCTGCCACTGGGCGCAGGGCATGGTATATGCCGCCATTTTCAGTAGCCAGCAGGGACTGGATGCGCTTGCCGTGCGGCTGACCTATTATCAGGTCGATACCGACCAGATTCAGCGCTTTACCCGGCAGTTCACTCAGCAGCAGCTGGAGCAGTTTTTGCGGCAGCTTTTAATGCAGTATGCCCCGTGGGCGCAGCGGCAGCTGGACTGGGACACCCGGCGCAGCCAAAGCCTTGCGGCGCTGCAATTTCCCTTTGCGGAGTACCGCCCCGGGCAGCGGGCGCTGGCGGGCGAGGTGTACCGCGCCTGCCGCGCCGGGAAAAGCGCCGACCGCAAGGGCGGCACCCGCGTTTTTTGTCAGGCACCTACCGGCATCGGCAAGACTATGAGCGCCCTCTTCCCTGCCCTGAAAGCCATGGGCGAGGGCTGCGGCGCAAAACTGTTCTATCTGACCGCCCGCAACACCACCCAAGCCGCCGCCGAGGACGCAGTGGCGCGGCTGCGTGCCGCACAACCCGGTCTCGCCTTGCGCAGCGTGACCCTGACCGCCAAGGAAAAGGCTTGTCTGCACCCGGACGCCGAAGGGCACCCCGCCTGTCTGCCGGAGGTGTGCCCCTTTGCCAACGGCTACTACGACCGCCGCAAGGATGCGCTGGCGGCTCTGCTGGACGGCAGCGGCAGTTTCAGCCGTGCCGCGCTGGCGGACACCGCCCGGCAGTTCTCGGTGTGTCCCTTTGAGCTGGGGCTGGACTTGAGCGAGTGGTGCGATGTGGTCATCGGAGACTACAACTATCTGTTTGACCCGGTGGTGCACCTCAAGCGCTTTTTCGATGCCGCCGGGGACTGGCTATTCCTCATTGACGAGGCGCACAACCTGCCGGACAGAGCCCGTGCCATGTACTCGGCGCAGTTTGCCAAAAGCAGCCTGACCGAGGCAAAGCGGGCGCTGGGCAAGGGCAAAAGCAGCCTGAAAACCGCGCTGACCAAGGCGGATAAGGTCTTTCTGGCGGCGCGCAAAGCCTGCGCACAGGCTGCGCCCCGCACAGGTGCAGAGCCCGCCGGGGAGACCGAGCCTACGCAGGTGAGCCTGCTGCCCGCCGAGACCGCCCCGGATTTTGCCTTACCGGAGCCACTGTATGCCCGGGATGGCACCGTGTTTTTGCAGCAGCTGCCCGCCGCTTTGCCCGCTGCCCTGCGGGCGGTGCACACCCCTTTGCAGGACTGGCTGGAACAAAACCCCGAGGACCCCGCCCACGCCCAGCTGCTGGAACTCTACTTTGCCTTGCAGGATATCGCCCGCGCGGCCGACCGGTACGACAGCCATTTTGTCACCCAGCTCACCGCCCGGGGCAGTGAGTTGGAGCTGCATCTGCTCTGCTTAGACCCCGCGCCTTTTGTGGACGCCAGTCTGGCGGCAGGGCGCAGCGCGGCGCTGTTCAGTGCCACATTGACCCCGCCTGCCTTTTACCGCAGCGTACTGGGCTGCGCCGATGCCCGGGCGGTGGCGCTGCCCAGCCCCTTCCCGCCGGAAAATCTGGGGCTGTTCTGTCTGCCGGGCATCTCCACCCGCTACCGTCAGCGGGAAGCCAGTGTGCCCGCCGTAGTCGATGCGCTGGCGGCGCTGGCAAAGGGCAAGACCGGCAATTATCTGGCGTTTTTCCCCAGCTACGCCTATTTGCAGCAGGTGTACGAGGATTTCACGGCCCGCTACCCGGACATCCCCACGCTGGCACAGGAGAGCGGACTGGACGACGCCGGGCGGGCGGCATTTCTGGCCCGGTTTGCGCCCCACCCGGAAAAGACTCTGCTAGGCTTCGGGGTGCTGGGCGGCATCTTCGGGGAGGGGGTCGATTTAGCGGGGGACCGCCTCATCGGGTGCGCCATCGTGGGGGTGGGCCTGCCCCAGGTGAACCCCCGGCAGGAGATGCTGCGCCGGTATTACGAGGAGCAGTCCGGCTGCGGCTTCGACTATGCCTACCGCTACCCGGGCATGAACAAGGTACTGCAAGCCGCCGGGCGGGTGGTGCGCACCCCACAGGACAAAGGCGTGGTGTTGCTTTTGGACGACCGCTTTGCGCAGCCCGACACCGCCCGTCTGTTCCCGCCGCACTGGCAGCACATCCGGTATCTGCCCGGTACCGCCGCGCTGGAAGCGGCGCTAAAAGGGTTCTGGGATGTATAAAACTGCAAAAGGAGTTGTTGCATCATGCGCAACAACTCCTTTTGCTATAACCTTAATACTCCACGCCTTTCCGTGCGGCGATGCCCTTCTGGTAGGGGTGGCGGCGGCAGCACATCTCTGTGAGGTAATCTGCGGCATCCAGCATCCACCCAGGGGCTGCGTGGGCGGTCAGGACGCACTCCTGCCCGGCGGGGCGGTGCAGCACCGCCTGCTGCAACAGGGCTTTATCCACCATGTCCAGTTCCCACGCGCTGCCGGCTTCGTCCAGCACCAGCATATCACAGGGCTGCGCCAGCGCCGCCGCAAGGTTTTTGTTTTGCAAAGCGCGGGTAGCAGCCTTTTCCGCTTCGTTCATCTGAAAAACAAATTTCTGCCCGGCCTTGCCCCGGTAAACGACAGCGCCCAGCTGCTCCAGCAGCGGGATCTCGCCGCTCTGCCCGCCCTTTAAAAACTGCACGATGACCACACGTTTTCCGCTGCCCAGCGCCCGCAGGGCAAGCCCCATGGCGGCTGTGGTCTTGCCCTTACCATCGCCGTAATACAGATGCAAAAGGCCTAAACTTTCCATCGTTTTTCTCCTTTTTTGGCTCTCCCGGTTTTGTAACAAAAGGCACCCGCAGCCCTGTATGCTTAGCAGAACGGCTGCGGATGCCTTGTTATTTATGGTTTGCTTTTACTGGTACAGCGGGAACTCCCGGGTCAGGCGCAGAACGCGCTCGCTGATCTCGTCCTTCTTTTCCTCATAGTGCCAGATGCAGTCTGCAATGCAGTCCGCGATCACCTGCATCTCGGCTGCGCCCATACCGCGGGTGGTGACAGCCGGGGTGCCCAGACGCACGCCGGAAGTCACAAAGGGGCTGCGGGTCTCGCCGGGGACGGTGTTCTTGTTGGCGGTGATGTGCACGCTGTCCAGACGCTGCTCCAAGTCCTTGCCAGTGCACTCCTCGTCCCGCAGGTCAATGAGCATCAGGTGGTTGTCGGTGCCGCCGGATACCAACTTGACGCCGCGCTGCTGCAAAGCCACAGCCAGTGCCTGTGCATTTTCTACGATCTTGCGGGCATATTCCTTGAACTCCGGCTTCAGTGCCTCGCCAAAGCAGACAGCTTTTGCTGCAATCACATGCTCCAGCGGGCCGCCCTGCGTGCCGGGGAACACTGCCGAGTTGATGCGTTTGGCAATGATGGGGTTGTTGGTCAAAATCAGGCCGCCGCGGGGCCCGCGCAGGGTCTTGTGGGTGGTGGTGGTCACCACGTCGGCATAGGGTACGGGGCTCTGGTGCTGGCCGCCCGCCACCAGACCGGCAATGTGCGCCATATCCACCATCAGATATGCGCCGTAGCCGTGGGCGATCTCGGCCAGCTTTTCAAAGTCGATGGCACGGGGGTAAGCGGATGCACCGGCCACGATCAGCTTGGGGCGGACCTTCCTGACCTGCTTTTCCAGCTCGGCGTAGTCTATCACGCCGTCTGCGCCAACGCCGTAGGAGATGAAGTGGTAGTTTTTACCGGACATATTCACCGGAGAACCGTGGGTCAGGTGACCGCCCTGCGAAAGGTCCATGCCCATAACGGTATCGCCCAACTCCAGCAGGGCAAAATACACGGCAAGGTTGGCCTGTGCGCCGGAATGGGGCTGGACGTTGGCGTACTTTGCCCCGAACAGCTGGCAGGCGCGCTGGATGGCAATATTCTCCACCTCGTCCACATAGACGCAGCCGCCGTAGTAGCGCTTGCCGGGCAGACCCTCGGCGTACTTATTGGTCAGCACGCTGCCCATGGCTGCCATCACGGCGGGCGAAACGATGTTCTCGCTGGCGATCAGCTCAATGTTCTCGCGCTGACGGGTCAGCTCCCGCTCCATGGCTGCGCCCAGTTCCGGGTCGGCTGCATTGACCATGCCGATGGTGTCCATCATATCCTTGTACATTTTACTTGCCCCTCTCCACAAAATGTTGTAGATTCTCTCAGCGCAGCGCCCGCGCGGCGCTTGCTACTGTAAGATAATCATAGCAGAAAGCGGCGGCGGCTTCAATCCTCTTTTCGCCAAAAGGCTTGCTTTTTTTGTCTGAAGTGTTTATTATGTTTGTATAAAAATGCGCTGTCGATTTTATATATTTTTCAAGTATCCTCTTCCACAGGTGAAGCGAGGTGTTTTGTATGACCATTGCCGAGGAAAAACAGGCGCAGCGTACCGCCGGCCGTGCCGCCCGCAAAGCGCTGGATGCACCGCAGCGTGCTGCCGCCAATGTAGCCCTTTGCCGCCGGGTGCTGGAACTGGACGCTTACCGTACTGCCTATACCCTTTTGCTCTACGCAGCCTTTGGGGGCGAAGCCGACCTTGCCGCCGTAGCTGCCGAAGCTGTCCGGCAGGGTAAGACGGTAGCCTACCCGGTGTGCGGCGAGGGCTTTTCCCTTACCGCAGCCGTGCCGGGCGCGGACGGCTGGGCGATGGGACAGTACGGCATCCGCGCGCCGGTACCGGAGCGCTCCGCGCTTTTGCAGCCGGAGCAGCTGGATCTGGTGCTGGTGCCCTGCACCGCCTTTGACGCAGACTGCTACCGGGTGGGCATGGGCAAGGGCTACTACGACCGCTACCTGCCCCGCTGCACCCGGGCGGTGAAGATCGGCATTGCATTGGAGGTTCAGCGCGTCCCCCGCGCCGCTGTGGACGACCACGACCAGCGGCTGGACGCCTTTGTAACAGAGAGGGGTATCTAC
>OHHO01000657.1_pt1 | contig 12509 bp, 11 predicted proteins | sample 1568071 | NCBI WGS metagenome assembly OHHO01 (sample SAMEA3879582, study PRJEB24766) | human gut metagenome | biome: human-associated habitat; feature: feces | place: USA | collected 1985/1987
AATACCAGAAATAGGCTGACCACAAGGCCGAGTGTCAGGTATTCCATGCCGAAAAAATGCAGACAAGACTTGAAGAACTTTTAAGCTATGATAAGAACAGAGATCAGCTTGAGGCTGACTATAAAGAATCCGAATACAATGCAAGGGTTTCCGCACAAAAATTAAGTTCAATACGAAAAAAGACAGCAAAAGTATTTTCTGAACGAGTGCGTGAAGAAATGAGCTTTTTAAATATGCCGAATGTTCAGATAGTAACTCAATTTGAAAATACAGACTTTTACGAAAAAGGAACAGACAAGGTAGAATTTCTTATTTCCGCAAACCCCGGCGAACCGCCAAGACCGGTTGCAAAGATTGCCTCGGGCGGTGAGCTTTCGAGAATGATGCTTGCAATAAAGACAGTGCTTGCAAGCACAGAAGATATAGATACTTTGATTTTTGATGAGGTCGATACAGGTATTTCGGGTTCAGCCGCTCAAAAGGTCGGATTAAAACTCAAAGAAGTTTCAAAAAGCAGTCAGGTGCTCTGCGTAACACATCAGGCACAGCTTGCGGCGCTTGCCGACGCTCATTATCTTATAAGCAAACAGGTCGAGGACGGCAGAACATTTACGCAGGTAAAGCTGCTTGACTTTGATGGCAGAAAGCATGAGCTTGCAAGAATAATAGGTGGCGTAAATATTACAGACGCAGCACTTGCACATGCCGAATCAATGCTTAAAGAGAGTGAAATTTTGTAAGCGGCAGTTAAAAGGTAATTAAGGAGAATGGCATTTTGAAGAATTGGATAGTATCCGAAATCAACAAGGATGAAGCAAAAAGAATACAAACAGAATACGGATTACCTCCAATACTTGCAATGTTGTTGCAGATCAGAGGCATTACAAAAAGAGAGGAAATCGAGGATTTTTTGCAGAACGACAGCGTTATTGCATCACCTTTTGAAATTAAAGATATGAAAAAAGGTGCTGACAGAATTTTATCTGCAATTGACAATGATGAGCTTATATGCGTTTACGGAGATTACGATGCTGACGGCGTCACTTCTACGGCACTTTTGTACTCTTATCTTGAAACGGTCGGTGCAAACGCTATGTACTATATTCCGTCAAGAGAAACAGAAGGTTACGGAATGAATAAAGGCGCAATCGATATTCTCGCTGAAAAGGGAGTAAAGTTGATTGTTACCGTCGATAACGGAATAGCCGCTGTGGAAGAAATTGATTACGCAAACTCTCTTGGTATTGACACTGTAATTACTGATCACCACCAACCGACGGGAAAAATACCCAATGCTGTTGCGGTAATCGATATGCATCAATCCGACTGCCCGAGTAAGTACAAAATGCTTTCGGGTGTCGGTGTAGCCTTTAAATTGGTTATGGCGCTTGAGGGCGAAAACTGCGATGTATCGTCCCTGCTTGACAATTACTCTGACCTGCTCTGTATAGGAACAGTCGGAGATATTGTGGAATTAAAAAGCGAAAACAGAGTGTTTGTCAAGCGTGGACTTGTTAATATTCAGGAAAGCGACAGAGCAGGTATTAATGCTCTTATTGAAACCGCAGGAATTGCCGGCAAAAAGATTACTTCGGGCAATGTATCATTTACACTTGTTCCGAGAATAAATGCGGTCGGCAGACTCGGCTTTTCGGGAAAATCGGTTTCACTGCTGCTGACCGATGATGAAAACGAGGCAATGAGTATTGCAAAACAGCTTAATGAAGATAACAACGAGCGTAAGGAAATCGAAAAAAATATATTAATGAAGATTGACGAAATGGTCAAAGCAAATCCTCATATTACAAATGACCGTGTGCTTGTTATCGACGGCGAAGGTTGGCATCAGGGTGTTATCGGAATCGTAGCGGCAAAGGTCAAAGAATTTTTCGGTAAGCCTACTGTTATTATTTCCCGTGACGGAGAAGAGGCAAAGGGCTCGGGCAGAAGTGTTGAGGGATTTTCTCTTTGTGATGCGGTTTTTGCCTGCTCGGATTTACTTACCCATTGCGGCGGTCACCCTATGGCGGCAGGACTTTCACTAAAAAGCAAAAATATTGAATTGTTCCGCCAAAGAATTAACGAATATGCCCTTAAGCAGGAAAATATGCCGTTTAATGCGTGTAATATTGACTGCAGGTTAAATCCTGCTTTAATAAGCGTTCAGCTTGTTGAACCGCTTGCGTATCTTGCTCCTTACGGTGCGGGTAATCCTACACCGCTTGTCGGGTTGTATAAAATGACTCTTTCACAGATTACTCCGCTGTCACAAAATAAGCATTTAAGGCTACAGTTTAAACGCAATAATTCGACAGTATCGGTTATGAATTTCTTTACCACGCAACAGGAATTTCCTTATAAAGTAGGAGATGTACTTGACCTTGCGGTTACGCTCGATATAAACGAATTTAACGGTCAACGCAATGTTTCCATAATATTAAAGGAAATAAAACCGTCAGTGCTTGATACCAAAGACTTCTTGCAAAGTCAGAGGAACTACGAAGATTTTAAACTCGGTTTAAATCTTACAAATGCGCAAATAACCGATCTTTTGCCTACTCGTGAAGATTTTGCAATACTATATGTATTCTTAAGAAAATCGGGAGGCTATGCCTATCCTATCGAAACGCTTGTACATAAACTTGATTATAAATTGTCTATCGGAAAAATCAGGATTATTCTTGACGCAATGAGCGAACTGTCGCTTATTGAGGTGATTGAAGGAATAAACAGCGCACAAATCAGAGTTTCCGAAGTGTCGCAAAAGGTTGATCTTAATTCAGCCGATACGGTTATAAAATTGAGGGGGATGCAGTAATGAGTAAATATTCAGGAATAGCACATTATCAGGATTTCAACGAGCTTGTAAAGTTGCTTGGCCAGTCAAACAGTACATATGATATTGACAAAATTACAAAAGCATACAAGTTTGCCGAAAAGGCTCATGGCGACCAAAGAAGAGTGTCGGGCATCCCTTATATTCTGCACCCGACTTCCGTTGCCTGTATTCTTGCCGAACTCGGTATGGATACAGACGCAATCTGCGCCGCACTTCTTCACGACGTTGCAGAGGACACGGACATAACACTCTCTGAACTTGAATCCGAATTTCCGTCGGCTGTTATCGATGTGTTAAAACTGCTGACGCATAAAGACGGCATTGACTATTTCGATTACATCCGGGCAATACGCAGCAATCCGACAGCAGTCCGCGTCAAACTTGCGGACATTGCGCATAATTCAGACGAAACACGTTATGCGGGCTGTTCCGAAATCGATGCGGAGCAGCTTGCCGCGCGGCGCAAAAAGTATGAAAAAGCAAAAGCCATTCTTCAAGCGAAAAATTAAAACGCTACTTAATGTGTGTTTTGCCTTCGACAACAGATCAATTGCCGATTCGGGAACGTTGACCTTTTCTCCGCCGTCCCGCTTTTCCCGTCAGCAGCAATGCCGCCGCGATACCGCTAAATCCTCCCAAAAATTTTGTCAGCAAAAGCGGAAGCCGATGTTCCTTTTGTCCGAAAAATTGCGATTTCGGAAACTGCGGTTACCCCGCAGGGATATTCTAAATCCGCAATATACGGTTGTCAAGAGGCTGCATCGAAACGGGGTTCGTTTAAAAGCCCCTTTCATTTGCACAAATACCCCGCCCCCTTGAAAATCCCCTGTGTGTGCTGTATAATATTATTGAATTTAAATCACATTGCATGTGACTCGAATTCAATTCAAACACGGAGGAACAAAAAATGTTTTGCCCAAATTGCGGAAACCACATCCTTGATGCAAACGCATCGTTCTGCCCCAACTGCGGTGCTCAGTTGAACAGCTTCACCCAAGGCAATGATCAAAGTTCCGCTCAGCAGAATTCACAGCAGGATTTTCAGCAGGACTCGCAGCAGGATTTTCAGCAGGATTCGCAGCAGAATTCACAGCAGGACTCGCAGCAGAATTCGCAGCAGGACTCGCAGCAGTCGTGGTACAATCAATTCAACTACACCCCGCCGCAGCAGGACTGCACGCCGTGCGCGCCTTCCGCAAATTATAACGGACTCAGCATTGCAGGCTTCTCGCTTTCCTGCGCTGCAATTCTTTCTAACATCTTTCTTTTCGGCCTGCCCGGCGTTGTGGGGCTTATTCTGTCCATTGTCGGACTTTGTCAATGCAATAACCGTTCGGAAAAAGGACGCGGCCTTGCAATTGCGGGAATTGTAATCGGTGCAGTTCTGACCCTTCTTATGATTTTAACGTACGCCGGTCTTATTCTTGCGTTCGACAACGCGTTAGACAACGTATGGAATTCCGGACCTCGCTATTATTGATTTCACGGTTTTCAACCGTCAAACATAAAAATCGGGAGTTCCTGTCAGATTGACAACCTTCCGATGAAAACGCCGATTTAAGCTTATTTTCGCGAAAAAGGATGAAGATTCAACCTTTTTTCGCAGTAAATCGAATCGTTTCGAAAAAAACAAATATAATTTCATTGCAGCCTGTGTTGATTAAGCCGTTTTTTCCGATTCGGCAATTCGACAGGTTTCGCGGGTCTGCAAACAAAGTTGAAGGGAGAGCCTCCGCTGTTCGGGGGCGAACAAAAAATGAACGCTTTTATTGCAATTATCCTGGGCCTTGTTCAGGGACTTTGCGAATTTCTTCCGATTTCAAGCAGCGGTCATCTCCTGCTGCTTCAAAAAATCTTCGGCATATCGGACGGCGGACTTTTCTTCACCGTCATGCTGCATCTCGGCACTTTGGAAGCGGTGCTTGTTGTTTACCGCAAACGCATCATTGAAATGCTGCTCCACCCGGTAAAGCAGGCAAAGTATTGGATCTGGATGATCGTTGCGACACTCGTAACCGCGGTTATGGCACTCGTATTCAAGGATGTCATCGATGCGGCGAACGAAGGCAGTCTGCTCGGCTTCTGTTTCCTTTTCACGGCGGCGCTGCTTGTGCTCTGCGATTTTATACGTCAGAAAGTCGAATGCAAACTTACCGTTCCTTCAATGAAGTGGTATCATGCGGTGTTTATCGGTTTTGTTCAAGGCGTTGCCATTCTGCCCGGCATTTCAAGATCGGGTTCAACCATCACGGGCGCAACGCTTTGCAGCATGAAAAAAGAAGACGCTGCGGAATTCAGTTTTCTGCTTTCGATTCCGGCAATTCTCGGCGGTGCGGTGCTTGAAATTCCCGGTGCGGTCAGCGCAGGCGCAGCAAACATAAACTGGCTTTCGGTCGTGCTCGGCGTTGCCGCTGCCGCCGTTTCGGGCTATTTTGCGGTGCGTTTCATGATAAAACTCATCACAAAGCATTCACTCTGGGGTTTTGCGATTTACACGGCGATTCTCGGAGCTTTCATCGTGCTTGATCAAAATATTCTGCACCTTATCGCTTGGTAAGTCTGCGGCGCAAACGCTTCATTTTTTACAGAAAGGCAGCAAAAAATGGATTGCACACAAACTGAGGAAAACATTCGCACGCTGTCCGCTGCAATTGCCCGGCTTGCAATTTTCCGAAACGAACTGCTCACTCGTCCCCTCGGAAAACTTTCCGAGCTTCTTCGCTTTGCCGATATCGGCAACGTGCAAAACGCTGCGGACGCACTTTCCGCTTTGACTTCGGAGCTTGTTTGCTGCGGCGCACGCAGAGTAAGCGGCAATATCTGGCACGATTACATTCTTGATACGGTGTTGCTGACCGACAACGTGTTTTCATGTGCCGCTGCTTCCGGAAAGGCGGACGATGCCGTCATTCACGCAATGCAGCTTGAGCTTTCCGCGCTGAAAACTCTTTCGGAGGCAGATGAAAACGTTTTGCACTCCATAATTTGCAATTGCACGGAGCAAAAGCAAAAAAAGAATTCAAAGGATGCCGCCTCCGTGATTGCCTCCGCTGCGTGGGGCGGCGCCCCCGTTGCACCCATGCCCCGTGAATTCAAACCCAAACAGCCGCCTGCAAAAACCGAATTCCCGCCGCCCGTGTGGCAATACGGTGAGTTCGGCATTCGCGACAGTTATTATGCGGACGTTGCTCTTGAAGGCATGTATCGGCGTTTTCTCGAGTCTGATGATTGGTCCGAGCTTGTGAACGACCTTTGGAATTTTCACTCTTCGTACGGAAGCGGAATCTTCCTCAAATACCGAAACTTCATCTTTGACGGTGCGCTGAAACCGCTTCACGAGCTGCGGGCGGGTGATTTTGTTCCGCTGATGGACGCGGAATACCGTATACTGTTGAACAATGCGATTGCATTTATGCGGGACGAAAGCGCACATCCGATGCTTCTTTGCGGGCAGCAGGGAATGGGCAAAACGACCATGATGCTTGAGCTGACGGACGAATTGCCCCAGCTCCGCCTTGTTTACACACTCAACGGCAGCCTGAATTGCATTGATTTGCTTGCAAAATTGCGTTGTCAGCCGCTCAAATTCATGCTCCTCTGCGATGAGCTGCGGGAGGATACATGCGAAACGGTGACAGAACCTTTGCTGCCGATGAATGTTTTGCTTGCGGCCTGTTCAAAATCACCCGTGCTCCCGAGTCTTTTTGAAGTAGTCGTTGATCTGCCCGTTTTGCAGCTTAACGAATTCGTTCGTATTGTAACGGCTTTGCTTGCTGCCGAAAACGTTGACGCAGCGCCCGAAATAATCCGAAGCGCATGCGTTGATTACCAGGTGGATACAAGATGTGAATTCAACGTGGCAGCCGCAGTTCGCGTGAAGGAGCTGCTCCTGTCATAAAAGTCGAAGCCTTTGCGCATAACGCATTTTTTGCTGCATAAAATTATTGACGAAAAAGATAAAACGCATTGCCCCCTGTTTGCGGCAATGCGTTTTGTTTTAAAAGCCGGTATCAAATTCAGTCAACGCGCTTCTTTCCCCAGAAGAAAAGCGCAACGGTTCCGGGCCCCGTATGGCTTCCGATGGTTGTTCCGATTGAAGTTATCAGCACCTTGCCGTTAAGCTTCGGGAAAGTCGCTTCAACAAGATCCGCAACCGCACGTGCATCGTCATAGCAAGCTGAATTGCAAATGAAGCACTTTTCGGAATAATCAAGTCCGTTCTCCGCATTCTCGACCATTTTTTGAACGATTTCGTTAATTGCGCGCTTTTTCGTGCGTATCTTGGCGCGCGGAGTAAGCCTGCCCAATTCATCGCAGTTCAGCAGCGGGCAAATATGCAGAATCGAGCCGATAAATCCGGCAGATTTCGAAATTCTTCCCCCGCGCACATAATATGTCAAGTCGGTTGAGAAGAACCAATGATGCATGTTAAGCTTGTGTTCCTCCACCCAGTCATGAAGCGCGTCTATATTCATGCCGGAATCGCGAAGCTCCGCCATCTTATCGATTATAAGTCCGTACCCCGATGATGCACCGAGAGAATCGACGACATAAAGCTTTCTTTCGGGATATTTTTCGCGCAAAACCTGTGCTGCCGCGCATGCGGAATTAAACGAACCCGAAATTCCGGAGGACAGAGTAACATGCAAAACATCCTTTCCTTCTGCAAGGAAGGGTTCAAAAAATTGCAAATACTGATCCATGTTCACCTGCGAAGTGGACGTCATTGCGCCTTCCGCCATGCGGCGGTAAAACTCATCGAACGGGATGCTCTGCCCGAGATCATCCGGATACGTAACTCCGTCAATCGTGTAGTTGAAGCAAACATAGGAAACTTTGAGCTGTTCGAATCGTTCCTTGGGAAGGTCTGCAGTTGAACAGCAAGTGAGGACAAATTCGTTCATGACATTAAGAACCGTTGACTTACGGAGTCCCGCAAGTCCCTTTCATATTTCATAATTCGATACACAAAAAACACCTGATTTGCAGTCGGCACATACCGACCGCAAAAAGATGCAGTCTGTTTTATGAAATTCCCCCACACATTCATCAGCGCGTATCGAACCCGCGCGCTGCATGTGCAGGTCAATAATATAAAAATTTTATTAAAAAGTCAACCGCTGTTCAACAAATCAAATAAATATATAATACGCGGGCGCATTTCCTGTCAACACCTATTTCCTGCCGGACGATTACATAAAAATACCCCCTGCGCATTCGGCAAGGGGGCATCGGCTGATATGAACTTTGAATCGGTATGCTGTTTGAAGTGTTTATTAAACTTGCTGTGGATTATGTGTCGGTTAAGTGTTATAATGCATATGAAGCTGTTTAAGCTCGGGTTCTGCTTTCAGCAAAGCTGAATCCGTTAATTGCCGCTCGCAGACGATGAATGAAGTTGAACATGCGGGTTGGGAGTACAAGGAGAGAAACAAACATGAGGAAACGCAATTTCATTTCATTCATCGGCTGCTTTGCGGTCGTCATTTCCGCGCTGTGCTGTGCAACGGCATTTGCGGAAGGAGCAAGCTCCGCCAAAACGACAAGTTTCGGGACGCTTGTGCTTATCTGCGCCGGCATTGCGCTGCTCGGTATCATTGCAGGCATTATTTTAAGGCGACGCTGATAAAGGTTCTGTTCGAAACGGATTATTCATCCTCTGTATCGCTTGTATCGCTTGAAAAATGTGCCGAAAGCCTCGACAGAATGTCTGCCGTACTGTCGTTCGTGCTGCCCGATTCTTCGGTGTCGTCGTCCGCGCCGTCTCCCAGGTCATTTTCACACATGCTGCAAGCTTTTTCGGGGTCAATATCCGAATACAGCACCTTCAGCAAGCCGTCGCCGTACCTGTCAAGCATCATTGCCGGCACATATATGCTGCGGCGAATAACATCGGCGCAAGGGGCTTCTCCGCCGCACGGAACGAAGGTTTTGTAGCGAATTTCGCCGTCGTGCATATCCATTTCGAAGTTGCCGAAAACAAGTCCGTAGTTCGCTCGTGTCAGGAACTCTGCCGTGCGCTTCATCGTTGCGGTATCGCCTTTACCCGGGCCCAGAGGTGAAAAAACGTAGATAAGATAGTCTTTCTCGCGCACATCAACAATGTACCGAACCGATTTGAGCTTGCAGCTCAGGCCGAGGTTGAAAATGAACCTGCCGCATTCGCTGTCAAAGTCGAAACGCCATTCGTCCTCCTTAAGGAAGGCGTTGATGCTGTCCGCAATTGCTGTTGAATAAGTTTGTCCTTTTCTTGCCATTTTAGTTTTCTCCTTTCGGTTTCTGTGTTTTTAGTGAATTTTCAGTTCTGCTCACTCTTCATTTACTTTATCGGGCTTTTTTGTTTTTTCCCCACGGTTTTCAATGATATATTTTCATCGCCCGCGGGAAGAAAACCTGCTTATCCGTTCGGGAGGATTTCAAACGCTCATGCGCTGTACGCTTCGGCGTCAGCCGCCGCGCATCAAACGCATGTGCATTCGTTTTTCCCTTACACTTTATTTATCGGGAAAAATTGCTTTTTCCCGGCAGCAACGGCTAATATATTTTCAATATCCGCTGCACCGCTTTTTCGATCAGTCCCATACATCGGTGTCTCCGCTCAGTTCGGGCGGCTTCAATACATCCCCGATTCGCCTGCGCTTTTTTTCTTTCTTCGGTTTTTGCGGCGCAGAGCGCAGCTCCGTCCCCAATTTTATCGGATAATCAAAAATCAGCGGAACATCCTCTGCAAGATACGGGCAGCATCTGCCGTGGAAGATAATGGTTTCGTTTTTTTGCAGCCTTTGCAGACGGGATGTTGAAATCAACGGTCTTCCGTACTCGTTGTTCCCCGCAAGTCTGCTGATATACGTCAAAAAATCCATTTCCCGCGTGTGAAGATAGATCATGTTTCCGCAGTTGTCGAGAATGGCGCGGCTTACATTTTCGCCGTACTTTTCAACAAGCTGTCCGTACGACTGAATGACCATGTGCAGCCGAATATTGCGGCTCCTTGCCGCCGTGATCATCGGAACGATATCGCCGAGCGCGGGCAGGTTGCAAAACTCCTCAAGTATGATATTCGTCCTTCGCGGCAGCGACCCGCCATGCCTTTCCGCTGTTTCAAGCAGGGTTGTGTAACACTGGCTGATAAAGAGCGTCGCCAGAAAATGAAAGGTTGTTTTTTCATCCGGGATGACGATAAAAACCGCCGCTTTTGCCTCCCCGATCCGTTCAATATCAAATGACGTATCATTCAGCATCTCAGTCAGTGCAGGTGCGGACTTGAACACGCGCACAAGCTGATCAAAGGTTGACCTTATGCAGGACTTTGTGTTCTCGGCCGTCATACCCAAATAACCCGCAAGGTTTTGGTAGATCTCGCCGTCCGTCGGCAGATTTCGGAAGCATTTATCAAGCGTTCCGTCGGCAAGCTTTTCATATCGCCATTTCAGCAGATTCTTCATGTTCAACTTTTCGCCCAATGCAAGAAGCAGCAGGCATATGCCCAGAGCAAGCTGCCCTGCGGACTCGTTCCAATAGGGATCCTTTGTATCGACTCTTCGAAAGAAAATGTCGTTCAGCATATCATTAAGCTGCAAAACGGCCTTTTGCTGCCCCTCTTCCCCGCTTTTGTACGCCCTCTCTATAACCCCCATCGGGTTCCATGTGTCGGGCGAACGCTGCGGATCCCTCATGTTGATGATAACTGTTTTATAGCCCTTCGCGGAAAGAAAACTTTCGGATTTCCGCGCAAGCTCGCCCTTCGGGTCAACAATAACCATTGATTCATCCGCCGCCGCACAGGAATAAATGAGAGGAAGCACGAATCGCAACGTCTTCATTGAACCCGTATCCCCGACTATCAACGAATGCGAATCACTCGGATCCGTATAAACCGTGTCGCCGTCGCGCAGCAGCACCGGCCCGCCCTTGGACTTTGCAGCCGCATCATGCAATGCGAACGGCGCAAGATCCTGCTTCATCTCTTCGCAAGTCGCCATCCTTGAATCCTGATACTTCAATCCATCACTCAGCATATTGTGTTCCTCCTTATTCCTTTGCAGAAAATCCGATGCGGCCTCGCCTTTCACACGTCCTTTTTTGAGGCATTATATCCAAATCGCCCGCTTCAATAACAGGGTTGGCGTTCTTGACTTGTTTGTTCAGCTTTATTTGCTGCACCGTTCGAAGAACAACCTGATCAAGCGGCAAAACGGAAACATCGGCATTTTCAAGTGTTTTTTTAAGCTCTTTTGAAGCGGCATCCGAAACGGTCATTCCGACTTCCTTCGCCGTTTTGAAGAAAAGATTTATGCATTGCCCTATTTCCGCCGTTTTCATGCGTATATCGATCCAAATCGTGCTTCCGTTCAAAGCTCTCCTCATATCGTCAATCGATGCCGACTCTTTTTCCGCTTCAATAATGACAATGTACGAAATGCATTTATGCATTCCGATATAGCCCGGCAGGCATGAGAACGCATCGTTGATGCCTTTCTTTGCCCATTCCTCCGAAAGTTCAATTATCACAACACCTTTGAACTCGCTGTAAAAGTCCGCCGCTGTGTTCATGCTTTCGTCAAGCCGCGCAAGGAAATTTTCCGAACCTGCCATATCCGAAAAATAGGGCATTTTGATTGAAAAATACTTAACGATTCCGCGAAAATACATGTTTTCGCATCTTTTCAGCGTCTCTGCGGTTTTAACTGCCTCGGTTTCCAGCGCAAACACGGATGAACCGTGAATGAAAAAAGAGGGCGGCTGCTGCGTTGTTTCCACTGCGCATTTAACGGCTGCATTGATTTCTTTCGTGTCCATGGTTGTATCTCCTTATTTTTTCTTTCACTTGTGTTATCGTGAAATGACCCGATTATCCCGCGCTTTTGCCGTTTTCCGTTAAATATATTATTATGTTCAATTTGAACAGGTTTCGCTTTCTGTTTCATTCTTCGTTTTCCGTTCCCTCTTGCCGATATTGGTATCGTATGGTACAATTGACATATATTCTTCATCCGTCCGTCTGCGCGTTTGACTGCTGCAATTTACGGACGAAAGAGGAATCCGTCCGCATATTGAACCGATCGCAAAACGGATTAAATCAAACGGAAAGGAGCGCACCGTATGCAGTCAGCACCCACTCCCCACGCTGTTTCCCCCTGCGATTTGCGGACTGTTTTCCGAACGACAGCCGCCGATTACGGATTCTTACAGGTGTTTTTTACAACGCCGCGCAAATTTGACCTCGGCCGCAATCGGTTCAATCTTACCGCCGATGCTCCGACAGCATATCCATGGGCAAACAGCATTGCGGTGCTTGTGTACCCCTATGCGCCGTTTACGGCTGACGAACGTATACCTGCATACTACATTGCATCCAACCGCGCTTATCACAGTGCAAAAAAACTGGCGGAAGCCCTGACCGCTGCGGGAATTCACGTCGAAAAAACCGATATTCCCGTCAAAATGCAGCTTGAAGCGGAAGGCATCGGCATTAAATGCCGCAACTCATTGATTGCACTGCCCGAATTCGGAACGCGGATCGTTCTTCTTACGTTTGCGGTTCGGGAAATTCCGCCCGAAACACTTTCCGAATTGCTGACCGTCCTTCCCTCGTTGAACACTCGGCAAAGCGAATGCGGCAATTGCTCCCTCTGCATGAAAGCGTGCCCCACCGGTGCAATATCCGAAA
>OHHO01000658.1_pt1 | contig 12491 bp, 10 predicted proteins | sample 1568071 | NCBI WGS metagenome assembly OHHO01 (sample SAMEA3879582, study PRJEB24766) | human gut metagenome | biome: human-associated habitat; feature: feces | place: USA | collected 1985/1987
AAACCATACATCAAGTTTCTGGTCGAGTGCATAGTTAAAACATGAACGGGCAAATGAAGAAATACTCTTGTCAAGGTTGTGCATACCCTGAATGATACCGTCTGTCTTGAAATCAAAGATTGTACTTCTTTCTTCTGTACCGTCAGGCTTGGTAACGCAAAGTTCAGCCTTGCTGCCTGCCTTAACAACCATTTCTGTATTTTTGTAAACATCACCGTAAGCGTGACGGGCAATACAGATTGGCTTTTTCCATGTAGGAATGTATGGAGTGATACCCTTTACAAGGATAGGACTTCTGAAAACTGTACCGTCAAGGATAGCACGGATTGTGCCATTTGGTGATTTCCACATCTGCTTGAGGTTGTACTCGTCCATTCTTGCAGCGTTTGGTGTGATTGTAGCACACTTTACGGCAACGCCGTATTTCTTTGTAGCCTCTGCACTGTCAACAGTAACTTGGTCATCTGTTTTGTTTCTGTTTTCAAGACCGAGGTCATAATACTCGCTCTTTAAATCAATGTATGGGTAAATAAGAATGTCTTTGATTTTCTGCCAAAGAACTCTTGTCATTTCGTCGCCGTCCATCTCAACGATGGGGGTGGTCATTTTAATTTTATCCATTAGCTGTTCTCCTTTGTATAGTCAAGCAAACCGCCTGCAAGAATGATTGCTCTTGTTCTGTCTGAAAGCTCACAGTCGGCAATAACGGTTTCGCCCGTTGTTTTGTTTACAACCGTTACGGCAGAGCCGTCTGCAATTTCTTTCTTAACATTAGGAAGCTCAAGCATATCACCGAGTTTAATTTTATCGTAATCTGCAGGATTTTGGAAAGTAAGCGGAAGAATACCTGCGTTAATGAGGTTACTCTTATGGATTCTTGCAAAACTCTTTACAAGAACTGCCTTAACGCCGAGGAAGAGCGGAGCAAGTGCTGCGTGCTCTCTTGATGAACCCTGACCGTAGTTTTCGCCGCCTACGATAATGCTCTTGCCGAGAGTTTTTGCTCTTTCAGGAAATTCCTTATCACATACTGTAAAGCAGTGCTGTGAAATAGCAGGAATATTTGAACGGAGCGGAAGAATCTTTGCACCGGCAGGCATAATGTGGTCGGTTGTAATGTTGTCGCCAACCTTAAGTGAGCAAGATGCCTCTATAGAATCTGTAAGAGGGCTTGTCTTAGGATATTCCTTAATGTTTGGTCCTCTTAAGATTTCAACATTGTCCATTTCCTCAACAGGAGCAGGAGCAATAACCATATTATCATTGATGAGGAACTTCTCGGGAAGTTCAATTTCTGCGGCAGGACCGAGTTTTCTTGGGTCTGTAAATACACCTGCAAGTGCCGATACGGCAGCTGTTTCAGGAGATACAAGGTAAATCTGACCGTCTGCTGTACCGCTTCTGCCCTCAAAGTTACGGTTGAATGTACGAAGTGAAATACCCTTGCTGTTTGGCGACTGTCCCATACCGATACATGGACCGCAGGCACTTTCAAGAATTCTTGCGCCGGCAGCAATCATATCTGCAAGTGCGCCGTTCATAGCAAGCATATTAAATACCTGCTTACTGCCCGGAGCAATAGCAAGCGACACGCCGTCTGCAACTGTTTTGCCCTTTAAAATGTGGGCAACTCTCATAAGGTCAAGATAACTTGAGTTTGTGCAAGAACCGATACATACCTGGTCAATTTTCTGACCCTCAAGCTCGCTGATTGGCTTAACATTGTCCGGTGAATGAGGACAAGCAGCAAGCGGCTCAAGCTCTGAAAGGTTGATTTCAATAACCTCGTCATAAACAGCGTCAGCGTCAGCGCTAAGCTCTGTGTAGTCTTCCTCTCTGCCCTGAGCCTTGAGAAATTCTCTTGTGATTTCGTCAGAAGGGAATACGGATGTTGTAGCGCCGAGCTCTGCACCCATATTTGTAATTGTAGCACGCTCCGGAACTGTAAGTGTTTTGACACCTTCGCCGCCGTACTCAACAATTTTGCCGACGCCGCCCTTAACGCTCATAACTCTTAATACTGCAAGAATAATATCCTTTGCAGAAACCCATGGGCTGAGTTTACCCGTAAGATTAACTCTTACCATCTTAGGCATTGTGATGTAATATGCACCGCCGCCCATAGCAACAGCAACATCAAGACCGCCTGCACCGATAGCAAGCATTCCGATACCGCCGCCTGTAGGTGTGTGGCTGTCGGAACCGATTAATGTTTTGCCCGGCTTACCGAATCTTTCAAGGTGTACCTGGTGACAAATACCGTTGCCCGGTCTTGAAAAATAAATGCCGTGCTTTTTACATACAGACTGAATAAATCTGTGGTCGTCGGCATTCTCAAAGCAGGGCAGCCCGACGGGCACCTCACGCACGATATACGCCTTCGTCGCCGCTGCAAGATCGCCGCCGAGCGTGACGGTCACTTTGCCGCCGCTCTCTGGGCAGAAAGCCGCCTGAAACGAGCTGCGCTCATTTTTTAGCATTGAGAAGCTCTTATATTCGGGCGCGGAGGGCGCTTCGTCGTGAAAGACCTTCTCAAGTGAGCTTAAAGCGATTATTTTCATTTTGTTTCTCCTTAAAGATTATTGCGCCGCCATTCTTCTGTCCTTTTCGACGGTTTCTTCAACGGCGGTGATAACTGACGCCTCGAAGCCCGTCTTTTTGAGACTGCACAGCCCCTCGACGGTCGTGCCCGCGGGCGAGCAGACATTCTTGATAAGCTCGTCGGCAGAGAGCGGACTTTCAAGCAGCATTTTGGCGCTGCCGTAAAGCATTTGAGCCGCAGTCTCCTTCGCCTCGGCGGCGGTCATACCGTATTTTATGCCCGCCACGGCAAGAGCATCCGCAAATAGATAGGCGAATGCGGGTGCAGAGCCTGCAACGGCGGTAAACACCGAGAAATACTTCTCGTCGAGCATTATCGCTCTGCCGAAGCAGCCGCAAAGCCCAAGCACGAAATCCGCCTGCTCCTTTGTGACAAATTCGTCGGGGCAGACTGCCGTCATTGCCTCGCCGACGGCGGCATTGATATTGGGCATTATCCTGACCACGCGGACGTCGTAGCCAAAAAGCTCCTTGAGCCTTGAGAGCTGAGTGCCTGCGGCGGTCGAGATGAATACGGGGTCATGCTCCCTGCCCTCGGCGGCAATGCTGCCGATAAGCGACGGGATATCCTTTGGCTTCACGGCGACAAACACATATTCAGCCGAGGAAGCGACCTCGGCAGCGGACGAGCCCGCCTTAACTCCGAGCTCCGCCGTGAGTGAATCAACGACAGCGGAATTGATATCATATATGATGATATCGCCGCTCCCGACCTTGCCCGAGGCGCAGACACCCCTGAGTATGGCGGAGGCGAGCTTGCCCGTGCCGATAAATCCGAGTTTCATATTATCACACTCCATAGTGAGAATTTGTATATTTATGCCTCCGCGAGGGCAACGCCGATCTCACGGCGCACCTGCTCAAAGAGCGCATGGTCAGAGGTATATTCGGTCGACGAGGTGACGACCTTTGCTATCTTTTCATTGACCCATTCTTTGCCAAATTTTTCCTCGGCAAGGGCGAAATAGTCATAGTCCTCCATACCGTCGGCGATATTCATAAGCCTGAGTGAAGCGATCGGGCCGTCAAAGCCTATGTAGCCGCCGGGATAGATGATCATACCGTCGCCGGCGCTATTATAATCATCCCATGTCTTTGTGCTCTCCCACGGATTTGCCTTCTCGCAATAGGTTGTCGACCAATAAAGCAGACCTGAAATGTCAAGCGACCTCTGCTGCCACATAAGGAGCCGGTGCTTTATGCCGTCGAGAAATTCAAAGAAGTTGCAATAGTCTCCGCCCGGAGCGCAGCAGACATACCACCATGCGCGGCTGCCGTTTTTAACTTCATTTTGCATTTCTTCAAGAGTCGTTCCACTGTTCAAGACCTCGCTGAGGCCGCAGAGGATGGAGCTTTTGCCCGTCTGAAGCTGAACTGAGGACATCTCCTTGCCGTCGATGGTGACCTTATCGGTGTTGAACGGCGTGACCATATTGTAACCGGGGCAAAGGCGGCTGAGGCGGTCGGTTATCTCGGTATATTTTGCATAAGCCTCGGCATTGCCCGGCTCGTCGATGGGGTAAAAGTAGCCTTTCTTTGCCCAATCGGGGTTTGACGTAACCTTGGTGTAGTATTCGACCAGCAGATCGTCGTCCTCGGAATATGGAATGACAAAGGACGTCACTCTCGGGTCGCTCATATAAGCGTCGGCGCGCTCATCGAGAATATCGTAGGGCAGATTATAAGGAGAAAGTCGATTCTCGAGAAGCATATTATAAACTTGCAGCCTGAGCTTCTCGGCGGCTTCATCGTCGCCGTCCCTGACCCCGCTGAGGGTATAGAAGGTACCGCCGCCGTTGCCGAACGCGCTCTCGTTTGCGGGAGCGTCGGGCAGTGTAAAATTCCAAACGGTGGCTTTTATTTCTTTTTCAAGTATAACCTCGTCCTTCTCGTTAACGGCCGTGACGGTCGCTGTATATTCGCCCGCCGAGGAATCCTTCTCGGCTCTTGTTCTGATAAAGAACGCCTGCTGAAGCCCTTTTTGAAGCTCGGCGGCGCCGCCCCTGTCGCCCGTGTGGGTCACGGGGATAAGAGCGTCTGGGTATTCGCAGTTATAGACGTCGCCCAAGCCCTTGACCTCAAGATAATGCTCTTTGAAAGCCTCGGTCTTGAGTGTGTCGCCGTTTGAATTTTTGAAATCGGTGACAGAGACATTGACTTTCTTATCCTTTGCGGCGGTGGCAAAGACGACCTGGAAGCCCTCCCACTCGTTTTTGGCAAGAGCTATGTCGATGGTTTCATCCTTACCGAGGGCTGTGTTACGCACGTCCTTCTCGGTAGCATAGGCGAAATCGTAAACGATATCGGCGTCCTTTGTCGGGACTCCGCCGATATCGCTCGAGGCCTTTGATATCTCATAGAAAGGCTTGAGGAACGAGTAATCGCCTATTGCACGGTAAGTAACAGTGAGACCGGAGCATATGAGCGAAAGGGCGCAGACCGCCGCGGTCAGCTTGGATACGACCTTGTGCCCCCTGCTTGAAAGCCCGTTAAAAAATATCGCAAGCGCAACGCCGAACGCTATGCAGGCGTAGCCCGCCGCCACTCCTCCGCCAACGCCGGGCGAAACAGCCTTCTGCACGCCGAAGCCTATTGCGGGGTAAGCCGCCGCATTGAACAGTAATGCGGCGATCGGCACTATAACTTTATTTGCGGTCGAGTGGCTGCGCTTTTTATCGGTCAGTGTATAGAGCAGCATTATCGCCCCGTTGCACAGGGCAAGCAGCGCCGTATAGAGGATTATCTCGCCGACGTTGCCTCTCTTGAATGTCCAATAAGCGGAATAGAGCGAATAGATATACAGCGCAATGGTAATGAATGCGGTGACTGCGAGGGTCGCAATTTTGCTTTTTTTCATTTCGTTACCCCTTTCTTGATTTACAAAGAAGGATGTGCGTTGCGTATATTTAACGCCTTTTAGGCGCACCTGCCCGTGTTTAATTAGCAAAATGAGCGCAAATCACCCTGCGGCGTTTGCGCTCCGATTTTTATTCCTCAAGCGAAGATGTGCAGTGCGGGCACTTCGTAGCTTCGATGTCGATCTCGCTCATGCAGTAGGGGCACTTCTTGGTGGTGGGAGCCGCCGGCTCCTCCGCCTTCTTCGTCTTCTCGGCAAGGGTATTGATAGCCTTGACAAAGAGGAAGATGATGAATGCCATGATGATGAAATTGATGACGGCGCTGATGAAGTTGCCGTAGCTGATGACAGCCGCTCCCGCCTCCTGAGCCTGAGCCAGCGTGCCGTATTTGTTGCCGTCAAGGGCGATGAACCAATTCGAGAAGTCGATGCCCTTGGTGGCGAGCGAGATTATCGGCATAAAGATGTCGTCGACCAGCGACTTGACTATCGACTGAAACGCTCCGCCGATGATAACGCCGACCGCAAGGTCAATGACGTTGCCGCGCATGATGAACTTCTTGAATTCCAATAAAACCTTTTCCTTTTGCCATACCATTAACCTCCGACAAAATATCATAAAATTGATACATATAATTTAACAGAAAAAGCCTCAAAGGTCAACACCCTGAAGCCCGAAATCCGGAATAAATATTTCCTCCGCCGCGTCCTTGCCCTGAAAATAGCAGTTCTCAAATCCGAGGGCGAGTATCCGCTGCTTCGCAATGGCGTATTCCCTCGAGGTCAGCCGTCTGTCGATCGGCGGCATCTCCTTCGCCTTGCCGTAGGGCACATACTGCCGCATAAGGCTGATATATGTATCGGGCGGCAGATTTTCGCTGACCCATGTGAATATCTTTATCGCCTGCGAGACGTTGCCCGGCATCACGAGGTGGCGGATGATAAGCCCCCGCTTTGCGACGCCGTCCTCACCGAGGGTGAGCGTACCGACCTGCCTTTGCATCTCGAGCACCGCCTTTGAAGCGCAGTTAAAATAATCCTCGGCGCCCGAATATTTCTTCGCCGGGGCGGGGTCAAAATACTTGATATCGGGCAGATAGATATCAACCAGCCCGTCGAGCATTTTAAGCGTTTCGACGCTCTCATAGCCCGAGGAATTATAAACTATCGGCACGGGCGAGCGATATTTCTCAAGGGTTTTCGCCAGCATAGGCGCATAGTGGGTCGGTGTGACGAGGTTGATATTATTGACCCCCTGCTCAACGAGTGAGTCAAAGATACGCATCAGCTGCTCCTCGCTCACCTGCCTGCCGCAAGCGGCTCGGCTGACCTCATAATTCTGGCAAAAAACGCAGCGCAGATTACAGCCGGAGAAGAACACAGTCCCCGAGCCTTTCTCGCCGCTGATACACGGCTCCTCCCAAAAATGCGGTGCCGCTCTCGCAACGACATATTCATTGCCTACCCCGCAGAAGCCGACTCCGCTTCCTCTGTCCGCCGAGCAGTTTCTGGGGCAAATGTTACATTTCACGCTGTTTCGTCTCTCCTTTGCCTACACCTGAAAACTCATAAATATATTATACAACTATAATTTACAAAAGCAAGAGAATTTTAACGGCTTTTATAATTGCTTTTTGGGCGAAGATGGAGTATAATGAAAGTAATTATTTTCGGGCTTGCCCCAAAGCGAAGGATGATAAAATGTTTTTGGCAATAGATATCGGCAACACAAATATAACCCTCGGCGCATATGACGGCGACGAGCTTATCTTTGTCTCACGCATTGCAACCGACAGATCAAAGACACCCGACGAATACGCAATTGAATTCAAGCAGATATTCAGCCTCTATGAAGCACCGCTCGGGGGCTTCAACGGGGCGGCAATAAGCAGCGTGGTGCCCGAGCTTTCCTCGGCGATGAGCGCTGCGGTCGGGCGCGTGACGGGCTGTAAGCCGATGATGCTCGGCCCCGGGATAAAGACCGGCATGAATATACTTATAGACAACCCCGCTCAGCTCGGCGCAGACCTGCTTGCGGGCGGCGTAGGCGCGGCGGCGCTCTATCCCCTGCCCTGCCTTGTCATAGACCTCGGCACGGCGAGCAAGATAAGCGTTATTGACGGCAACGGCTCCTTCTGCGGCTGCGTTATCGCCCCGGGCATCGGCATCTCGCTCGACGCTCTCTCAGCCAAGACCTCGCAGCTGCCGAACATCAGCCTCAAGACCCCCGCAAGGGCGATAGGCAAAAATTCTATAGACTCTATGCAGTCCGGCACGGTATTCGGCTTCGCGTCGATGATAGACGGGCTTTGCGAGAAGCTCGAGGAGGAGCTGGGCGAAAAGGTGATGACCACCGTTGCGACGGGCGGCCTCGCCAAGGATCTTGTAAAAAGTTGCAAGAGAGACATCATCTATAACGGCGAGCTGATCCTCTACGGTCTCAAGGTGCTCTACGATAAGAATAACAAATAAGGAAGTTAAAACCTATGAAAGGCCAAAAAGCAAGCCCCCGTTTTTTGGGCGGAGCCGCCGTGGCTGCTGCATATGCCTCTTGGGGCACGCTGACGATATTTTGGAATCTGCTTGCGGACGTCAATCCCGTATATATCCTCGCTCAGCGCCTTATTTGGTCGATGGTATTCATGGGGATATACATGGCGGTCACAGGCAAGGTAAAAGACATAGCTCCCGCGTTCAAGGATAAGCGCACCTTCCTGCTCTGCCTTGCCTGCGGCGCTCTCGTGACGGTCAACTGGGGCGTTTATATCTACGCCGTCAACAGCTCCCATGTGCTCGACGCCAGCCTCGGCTACTTCATCGAGCCTGTGATAGTCGCACTCATCGGAATGACGGCGTTCAAAGAGAAGCCCAGCAAATACGAAAAGATCACATTCATCCTCGCAGCCGCAGGGCTGATATACATGGTGGCGGCAAGCCGCACATTCCCGACCCTTGCGCTGCTTATCGCCGGCTCCTTTGCGGTATACGGCGCTGTCAAAAAGAATCTCACCCTGACCCCGCACGCCTCGCTCTTCGCCGAGACGCTGCTGATGACGCCGCTTGCTATCGGCTTCATCATTTACGCCGCGGTGCGTATGCCGGGCTGCACAGGCTCACTCAGCGGGGCGCAATTCCTGCTGCTGCCCGCCTGCGGCATAGTGACGAGCATACCGCTGCTGTTATTTAACATCGGCGTGCAGAAAATACCCTACTATTTCTCGGGCATACTTATGTATATAAACCCCACGCTGCAATTCCTGATGGGGCTGTTTTACTTCCGTGAGGAGCTTGACCGCAACCGCCTTATCGCATTCATACTTATCTGGATAGGAGTGCTCTTCACCGTATACGATAAAGTCAGAATGATAAAAAGCGACCGCAGACGCGGCAATAATGTATGCGCCTGAGGTCGTAAACAAGCCTTATATTTGCCAAATATGCGCTGCACCTCACCGAAAATTTTCAGAGGGCAGCAGCAAGGAGGAATATATATGTCAAACAAGTCAACCGTGGGAGCAAATCTCACAATCGCCCAGCTCGCTCTTTTGAGCGCGCTGATCATCGCCATGACCTTCGTGCCGTATATCGGATACATCAGCTACGGAGCGCTGAGTATCACACTGCTGCACCTGCCGGTCATTATCGGAGCCTGCGTGCTCGGAGCCAAGGGAGGCGCAATACTCGGCGGAGTATGGGGCGTTACCTGCATTATTAAGGCTCTGCTCGCCCCTCCGACCCCTCTTGAAGGCATAATCTTCAGAAATCCGCTCGTGTCGCTGATACCCAGAGTGCTTGCGGGTCTTGCTGCGGGCGCGGTATTCTCGCTCATCTCAAAGCACAGCGGCAAAAAGAATCTCGCCGCGGCTCTTGCCGCCGTCAGCTGCTGCCTTGTCAACACCGTTCTCGTAATGGGCGGCATCTATCTTTTCTATAGCAGCGAAGTCGGCGCGGGCTCAGTCAGCTTCGGCGGGCTTACCAAGTACATTCTCGCCGCATTCGGCATCAACGCCCTCGTTGAGATAGCCGTCGGCGTAGTCATCGGCGTGCCCGTGAGCAACGCCCTGAGAAAAGTCAAAACAAAAGCATAATCGAGCTTCAATGCAGTCGCAGCCATACCCAGAGGCACAGCAGCGCAGCCTGGAGAGCTATCTCGAGCGGCAGACCGACCATGAATTTCATGTGCTTTGTCTTGTGGCGTATCACTTTCATCGTCACGAGCATTGCGGTCGCCCCGCCGAATAGGCCTACAAGCATCAAGGTAGCCTCCGGGACCCGCCATTTGCCCTTGACTGCGGCTCGCTTATCCTTGACGGTTATCACGACCGCCGCAAGCGAGATAACGGCGAAATAAATCAGTATCGGTTTGATATAAAGAGGCATTTTTACCCGTCCTTTGCAGTATACTTTTAATTCAGAGGATAACGACATGAAGAAAAAGATCATTTTACTGACAATTATTATATGCACTCTGCTCTGCGGATGTCAACCCAAAAATCCGAACGCCGCCACGGCGACGGTGACGGGGAGCGAGCCGCAGGGAGGCGTTACGGATGAATATGTCTCCCCCGCCGACGAGGAGCCGCCGCCGTATGACATTCCCATGACGGACGGCACCGAGGCATCGTCAATTTTCGCCGTCCCGACCACAGGCGCCGCCGCAACAGTCACAGTCACCGCAGGCTCACGGGTCACTTCACCCGCGACCAAGCCGCATACCACGGCGGTGAAGCCCACCTCCCCCGCGCCGAAGCCCACCGAGCAGCCGCAAACGGCCTCGGGCAAAAAAATATACGGCGTTTGGATATCCTGCTACGACCATCCGAGCGCGGCGGGTAAGACCGCAGAGGAATACGCGGCTACGGACGCAATGTTCAAAAAGATAAGCGATTTCGGGCTGAACACCGCCTTCGTCCACATGGTTGCATTCTCCGACGCATTTTATAAATCCGATATCTACCCCTATTCATCATACATAGCGGGCAAAGAGGGCGCCTCGCTCAGCTTCGACCCCTTCGCCGTGCTGCTCTCAAGCGCAAAGAAATACGGCGTTGAGGTCCACGGATGGATAAATCCCTTCCGCGTTTCGCACAAGAACGACCCCTCGCTGCTCAGCGCAAAGAACCCCGCAAAGCTCATCCTTGACTCCGGCAACGCCGACGGTGACGTCTGCATCCTGCCGAACGGGATATACTATAACCCCGCAAGCCCCGCAGTCCACGCCCGCATAATATCGGGCGTCAAGGAGATCCTCGGCAAATACGACATTGCGGGCATACATATCGACGATTACTTTTACCCCTCGACCGACAAATCGGTGGACGAGAAGCAATACTCCGCATACACCGCAAAGGGCGGCAAGCTGAGCCTCAAGGATTGGCGCATATCGAGCGTCAACGCCTTTGTCTCCTCGCTCTACTCCGCCGTCAAGGCGGTCGACCCCTCGCTGACGGTGAGCATCAGCCCCGCGGCGCAGAGGGATAAGAATAAAAACACCCTTTACGCCGACTGCGACCTGTGGCTCTCGACAAGCGGCTACGCCGACATCATCATACCTCAGATCTATTTCGGCTTCAGACACGAGAAATGCGACTTCAACTCCATGCTCGCTCAGTGGGGCGGCCTTAAACGCCACTCAGGTATGCGCCTGCTGTGCGGCCTAGCCGCCTACAAATGCGGCAAGGAGGATAAATACGCCGGCAGCGGCTCAAAAGAATGGCTCGAGAGCAGCGACATAATGCTGCGACAGGCTCAGAGCATCGCGGCAAACAAAAATTACGACGGATTTGTCGTCTACTCTTACTCCGACCTCAGCCGCAAGAGCTGCTCGGAGGAGATGAAACAGCTTCGGGAATATATTAAAAACAACGGGAATTAAACGGGGACTGAAAGATGAAGAAAAACAAGGTTTTGGCAGTTGTAATAGCCTGCGTGGCGGTGATAATCACGGCTCTCGTGATAACCATGGCCGCAACGGGCAAATTTGCATCGCTCAAAAAGCATTTTTCCGACGAAACGACCACGAGCGCACCCGCCGATGAGACGACCGCCGTTCAGGCGAACGCAAGACCCAAGACGGCGAAGCCCGCTCAGCTTGTGGCGGCGCTGATAGAGGATTGCGGCGAGGAAGCGTCGCAGAGCCTCTCAAAGCTCGGCAGCTACGGCTTCAACACGGCGATATTCGACCTCAAAGGCGATAATTCCGCCGCCGTCAAGGCGCTTATCTCCGAGGCACAGGCCGCGGGCATCTATTCCGGCGTGCGCGCTGACATTTCGGGCGGCGACACGGTGACGGCCTTCCTCGAGGAGGTCAACGCCGACTTCGTGATACTCTCGGGCGCAGATGAAACTCTCGGCGATTACGTTTCAAAGGTAACCGCCGTGTGCGAAAAAATTACGGCAATCGACTCCGCCGCAGAGATAGGCGTTGAGCCGGTCTACTGCTCCAACATCTCCGCAGGTCTGGACGAGCTTATATCGGGCGGCAGCATAGATTTTGTTTTTGTTGTGCAGAGCGGCAACGACGACTCGGCATTCTCGATATTTGAGAACGCTCAGACCATATGGAACGAAAAGGCGATATCCGTATGGATGTGCCATTGCCTCAAGGGGCTGGATTCATTCTCGACGGAAAAAGCCAAAAAGACCGTTTCCTCCGTCTCCCGCTCGGCGGATATGTCAATGTGCGGCGCTTTGGCTTTCTATCCCCTCTCGGATATCGAATCCGCAAAGAGCACGGCCGCCGAGGTAGTGCTGAACTACATAAAGAAGCGCGACACCTATCTGCTCGACAAGGAATTCAGCGTATCGAATCACAGCAAGACTTCGTTCACCACCGAGCAATCCACGGTCACATTCAGGGGCACGAGCAGCCCCGCATACGACCTCAAATGCAACGGTGAGAAGCTGACCGTCGCAAAGACGGGCGATTTCTCAGTCGACTGCCCTTTGAAAGTCGGCAAAAACACTATAAAATTTGAACATAAGGGCAAGACCTACACATACACCGTGACCTACAAAATAAAGCTGCTTAAGA
>OHHO01000661.1_pt1 | contig 12443 bp, 5 predicted proteins | sample 1568071 | NCBI WGS metagenome assembly OHHO01 (sample SAMEA3879582, study PRJEB24766) | human gut metagenome | biome: human-associated habitat; feature: feces | place: USA | collected 1985/1987
ATGCCTTTCCTGCTTTTACACCATCATCCTTATAATAATCTACCGCAATTTTTATCAACGAATCCGACTGCATGCTATCCAGATAGTTCTTATCACGGGCTTGTGTCAACAGCAGCACATAGTCTGCCCGCTGCTTTCCACGAAGCTTCTCCGGATGAGGAATTTGCTCCAACAGCAGCAATGCACTGTCAGAATATACATCCATATACCTCTCTACCTTATCAAAAGCATTGAATACGTTCTTCTCTACGCAAGAACCTAACAGTACGCAAACGGACAAAAGTCCAAGATATAGCAGTTTTTTCATATGAACATGTTCTTTACCAGATTATCATTACGTATAACTCCTATGCCCACAGAATCCTTTTGGAGATAAATATTCACACCAGCCAACGGCAATCCTTTTTCCCCATCAGTCACAATGCCATTTGTCTACGCATTAGAAACAACTGCACAGCAGAATGTTATGAACAGTACTATACATCGCTTCATAATTCATGTATATATAATTAAACTTTGGATGAGAATAAGCTTTTTTACGGCCTCTCCCTTCAAAGATACAAAAAACCGCTTCAACAATGTACAAAAACAAGATAAATGTGGCAAACAAAACAAATAGCTCAGAGCTTGTTTCCCCTTACATAGGCTTCCTTTCCATTTTCTGTACGGAGTTATCAGCGCCTATCGGCCGTGATGCGCTCTGCCAACGGCCGTCAACCACTCGACTAACGACCGTCAACAAGGTGCTTCATAACCGTTGAACACCTATTATACTCATAGTTTCCCCATACTGTGCACCTATCTTATTCCTATTATGAGCCCAGCTGCAGTCTATCGGTAAACGGTCTTTTACGAAGTTAATACCGTGTTTACACGAAACGCTTATCGTGTAAACAAGATATTTGCAAAATGCTGCACATTCTATTAATACACTAACAAACAAGATATTAACTTACCTTCCGGCGTATTTCCGCTGTGGAAGCAAAAGTTGCTTCCACCTTTTTGAGTTGCTTCCACAGCACTTGTAATGCCGATGAATAAAGGGATGCAGGAAGTAGGTGGAAGTGTGGAAGCAGAAATGATAAAACTAAGCAGAGATAATTTTCCCTTAAAAGCAATAAAACTCCAGAATCTGCTGGAGCAAAGCATCCTGCTTTCCCAGACCTTTTTCCAACTCCACACTTTTCAGGTTATAGAGTTGTGCCAGCAAAGCTGACGACTGCTTCTCGCAAAGACGGGAATCATGTACCTGCTCCATCCAGCAGACGGTCTCTCCCCAAACATCTACCGAAAGATGTGACAAGACTTCTGTCGGGGCTCCCCCCTTCTCCACCTTACGGAAGATTTCGACCAAAGCACACAACAAGCTGGACATTATCTGTTTACAACGGGAATGGGAACGGGATTCCCGGTTTCTGAAACGTAGCAGGAAATAGTACCCCAGCCATAAATAAACGGTGGTGACTTCTGCATGGATTTTCTCTATCCTCTTCCAATGCGCAACCAAAGCAGCATCAATTTCTTCCAGAATCGCATCCGTATCATCTTCTATGTAGTATTTCTGCGCAAGACACTCTATCACGCACCCCCATTTCGCCATATCCACACACTCTTGCGTACGCCCCATCCATACATGGGCTTCCTCCAATATCCGGAATGCCTTTTCTCCACATTCTGGAGCATCATAAAACCGATACTGACGAAACAACAGAAGAGACTGACATAATAACTCATCCAAAGAGTACTCCGCACTTTCCATATTTAAAATAAAAGTAATCATTTCCTAAGAAAATCACGCTGTTTCAGCACAAAAACCGGCAGGAAAAAGAAGATACCGATGACGGACATCACCAGTCCGCCAATGGTACCCGCCGCCAATGGAAACCAGAAAGCCTCCTTGTCCTCACCTATCATGAAAGGGATAAATCCCAGAATGGTAGAAACTACCGTGAGGAAAATAGGAACGACCTTCGCATTCCACGCCTTGACGTAGGCACGAAGAGCGGAAAGACGGGGGAAACGACGTCGGATGCTGTTGTACTCGTTCAGGACATAGATGCTGGCATTCACCGTGATGCCGCACAGCAGGACGAACGAGGCAAAACCGCCCTGGTCGAAGTTCAGCCGGAACCAATAGAAAGTAAGAAATACCCCGATATAAGAAACCGGAATCACAAAGATGATGGCAAGCGGCTGCTTCAGGGAGTTGAACAGAACGCTGGTCGTAAAGAAGATGATGGCTATCACCACCAGCAGAAGCAGGTATTGGCGGTTGTCCTTCTCGCCCCATGACCAACTGTTGCTGTCCGACTCGGCTGTATAACCCATCGGCAACAGTTTGTTGAACTCCTCCAGGTCACGTTTCTGTATCTTGTTGCCCATCTCATTGGAGCCGATATATTCGTATTGCAGGCAGAGGCGGTACTGCTGGTTTTCTTTGGCAATCTCCTGCGGCATCTGTCCCTTTTCCACAGTAGTCAGTTCGGAAAGCTTGTAATGCTTGCCGTTTCCTACTCCATAGGGAAAGAACTGCATCGCCCAGATGTCATATTCGGCAGACTGGCGGGAAGAGAGCTTGATTTTCTCCGTTCCCTGCTCGGCCGCTACCGAGCCAATCTCCAGATTCTTGCCGAAGATGGGGCGCACCGCAGAGAAAAGCACTTGCGCGTCGATGCCCTCTTGCGCCATGCGCTCCTTGTTCAGGTTGAAGTAGAATTCCTGATAGTCATCCTTCCACCAGGAGAACTCCGAATTGATGAGCACTTCCTTGATACGCCGGTGCGTCAGCAGCTTGGCCTTCAGCTTCTCCGCCCACTCATAGAGTTCGTCGTAGTTGTAGCCGTACATCCTGATGCGGTAGGAGCCGGCACTCTCGCGGACGTCATTACTGAACCCCTGGTCCTGCAATCCGTAGATGCCCCAGCTGCCGCCTCCCAGTTCCAGTGCCTTGCTTATCATATTGGCTTTCAGTGTATAGGGAAAACCGCTGTTCCGGGCTTCCTTCTTGAAATAAATCTGCATACTGGCACGCCGGGGGCTGTAGATGGAAGTATGAAACTGCCTGATTTCCTTGAACCGGCTGAGGTAGGTCTCCATACGTTTCATCAAAGTGTTCATCTGCTCGAGGGTGCTGCCATTGGGAAGGTTGGCGTTGGCATAGAGCACCACCTCCTCATTACGGGTGAAGTAACTGCCTTCGTACACCTTCTGTATGAAAAGCCGCAAGCTGCCGCCCAGCGCCTTGTCCACAATGGGTTTCACCGACTCCTTATAGGTATTCGAACCGAATACCTTATTGTAAGCAGCTTCCCATTTTCCCCCTCCTTCCAGTTTGTCGGGCAACAGAAAAACGGGCAGACCGAAACCCAACAGTAACAGCAGGCATACAGCCCAGCGCCAACGGCACAGAAAACGGATGAGAGCAGAGTAGCAGCAGGAGAAATAAACGGGGAAACGTCTGAAAATCCGTCCCAACCTTGTTTTGAATGTTTGCGTCAGCCCCGGCAAGACAAGACGCCTCTTCTTCCCCGTAATCCGCCTCACCAGTCCTATCTTCTCAATCATCGACGGAACAAAGAACAACGCCACCATCAAGGAAACAGCCAGATTGATGATCACTACCGCTGCAAAGTCCTGCAGGTTGAGCCGTATCTTCTCGTCAAGGAAGAAAATGATAACAAGCGCACCCATCGTAGTGAGGGTTGCCGCCAACACCGACAGGAAGGCCTTGAGATTACGCCGATGCAGAATGTGGTCGGTCATGACAATGGTGCTGTCTATCACCAGATTCAGCGAGACAGTGATACCCGCCAGCGAATAAAGCTGCATCTCAAGTCCGAAGAGGTAGTAGAAGATAAGTGCCACCGCTATATTTACAGCCAGGCTGGTAACTATCAGAAAAAGATATTTCAACTTACGAGTAATGAGCCATACGAATACAAGCAGGATGAGTACCGTCAAACCGGTACGGAAGTAAATCTTGTCCAGTTCTTCCCGTATGTACTCGGTCGCATCATAGCTGGTATGCACTTCATATCCGACAGGAAGTACCTGCCGAACAGCTTCCATCTCGTCCATCACGGCACGGTTCAGTTGCAACTGGTTGGCAGTTTCTTCCGCAGTAATGGATAGATAGACGGAATTCAGCCCATTGATGCGGTAATAGCTTTGCGGCTCCTCCTCCATACGGACAGCCGACACCAGTTCGTCCAAGCGGAGCAGTTTCCCGTCGGTAGCCGTCACGGTGATGGCAGCAGGATTAAAACCAAGGGAGTTGCTCTCCGGCACCAGTGCCAGGCGTATCCATTCCCGGCTACCGTTACCTGTATCCACATTGTGCGTACCCAGAAATTCCTTCCGGTAATGCCGCTGTACTGCCTCGCTGATGTCCGATAGGGTCACACCCAGCAAGCGCAACTGTTCACTGTCATATTCCAGTCTCCACTCCATGGGCGTGGCACCGCTGAGTTCCACCTTATAGATACCCGGAATATTTGCCAGCCGCGGCTTGATATGCTCCTCGGCATACTGCTGAATCAATATCGGAGTGGAAGGGGCATTCAGTGTGAAGGACATGAAAGGGCGTGAGGCGTTCTCGTCGGGCACTTTCATGTGAATGGTGGGATAGCTGACACCTTCGGGCAATTGGGGCCACGTCTGCCGGATGATGGTGGAAGCTTCGAAGCGGACTGCCTCGACATCGGCATGCTTGTCCAGCTCCACAGTAATGTTGCCGTAGCCGTTGCCCGAGGTGGAGTTCAGCCGCTTCACTCCGCGGATACGCGCCAGCATGGATTCCAGCTTGCTGGTCACTTCCATCTCCACCACCCGCGACGAAGTGCCAGGCATGCTGAAACCCACCGTGAAGCCGGGCAGGCTGCGTGACGGATTCAGCTTGACGGGAAGCAGCGGTATCAACGCCACCCCTACCAAAGCAAGGCAGACAAACGCCACTATGACGGTGAAGGAAGAAACTCGTTTCATCAGTTATTATAATCAAATTTTTCCGACAGCGAAAATCCGCTGGCAAAGTCGTGCAACGTCAGTTTCCGTATCTTGTAATAATTCAGCCAGTAGTCCTGCAAGGCGGAGATGTAATTGCGTTGCGCTTCCTGCTGGCGGTTCAGCGAGAGGGTCAGGCTGTTGATGTCTGCCTTGCCGATAATGAAGCGCTGGCGGGTTTCGTTATACGCCAGGATGGCAAGGTCGAGGGCCTCTTCGGCACTGGCGACGAGGGCTTGCTGGACGTTGAAGTCGCTGACGGTCATGATAACCTCCTCCTCAATGCTGATTTCACTCTGCCGGGCAGAAGTCTTCACCACGTTCAGATTGTTCCTCGCCATGTTGTATTTGCCTTTCCTCACGCCCCAGTCCACCAGTGGAATGGAGACACTGACCGACACCATCTCCTGCTGCATGGGATGCCTGTATGCTTCACCGAATTTCTCTGCCACCTGGTTGAAGCCGACGCTGGCGTTGATGCTGGCGTTGAAGCGCGATTCCTTCTTCGTCTTGTCTACTGTCTGCTCGGCTTCCAGCACTTCCTGACGAAGCCCCAGAAATTCCGGATTGTTGGCTTGAGCGGCCAGCAAAGCCTCATCAACCGGTATGGTCAGCGCCCTCGGACGTCCCGGAAGCGACACCCTGATATCCGTGTTCTTCTCCATATTCAGGAAAGATGCCAACGAAAACATGGCGCGCTTCAAGGCACTGGCGGCATTCTGCAAAGTATTGCGGGCGTTCACCACGTCGAGTTTCAGCGTCAGCAGGTCGGCACGGCTGATGGCGGCTATTTTCAAGCGCTGCATGCCGATGCGGTAGAGGGTATCGGTGGAGACGGCATTGTCCTTGGCCAAGTCATATTCCGCCTGTGCCATGGCAAGCGCAAAGAAATAGGTAGTGGCCTGCTCGGATACTCGCTCTGCATTGTAAATATACTCCTTCTTCACCTTTTCGTACTTCAGCGGCTCAATCCTGCGTTCCCAACGGAAAGGATTGTAACCGACCAGACTCTGCGAGTAGCCCAAACGAACCGGAACACTGGTGAACTGGGTATACTTGTTTCCACCGAAGCTCCGCATATAGCCCAGCTCCGTATCCAGATAGAACGTACCGCCCGTCAAGTCGAAATTCTGTCTGACGGCAAGATTGCCGTATGCATAGAAGGATTGCTGGCTGCGATAGATGTCAAGGTCCTGTTCGGAGTCGTAACGCTTGGTGATATCGCGGTTGTACTGTGCCGGAGTCATGTTCAGCGTCAGGCTGGGAAGGCGGTTTGCCTTATAGGTGCGGTATTCCCAATAACCGGCCAGATACATGTTCTTGGTGCGGAAGGCTTCCAGCGAACTGTCATTCGCCAGGGCAATGGTCTGCTGCAAATCGAGCGTTATCCGCTGTTGGGCAAAAGCGGAAAGGGCTCCCAGACTGAACAAAAGTATAAGACTTAATTTCTTCATGCTCTTTCTTTTCTATAAATAAACCAATATATCAACGGGATGATGAACAGACTGACCAGTGTCCCCACGAACATCGCCCCAATCATCGCTATGGAAAGCGGCTTCTGCAGCTCCGAGCCCATGTCGAACGAGAACAGCAGCGGAACCATAGCGAAAATGGTGGTGAGCGATGTCATGATGATGGGCCGGAGCCTTCTGCGCCCCGCCTCGTGGATGGCCTCGAGCAACGGCATACCAGCCCTCCGTAATTCATTAATGGCATCCAGCTTTAGGATGGAGTCGTTGATGATGATACCGCACGTCACTATCAGTCCGATGGCAGACATCAGGTTCAAGGTATGCCCGCATATCCACAACAGAAGCAGGGCAAACGCCACATCTATCGGAATTTCCAGCAGCACGATGAGCGGCTGCACGAAGCTTTCGAACTGGGCGGCAAGAATGAAATACATCAGCAGGATAGAGATGAAAAGAATCACCACCAACTCGTCCAGCATCTGGCGGTTGGAGAAGAAACTGCCGGAGAAGGCCGTATCCCAGTCACCCGTGGCATCTGCCTCCCGCTTCACCTTTTCCATCAACTCCGGAGCATCGTCCACTTCATAGAAACGGAACGGTATATATTCACCGTTGCGTCCTGCCGTAATCGTTTTCAAATCCTCGGCCGGACGCACCTTTACCAGCTCCCGAAGCGGAATATGCTCCACTTCGCCCTTACTGTCCGGACGGGTCTGTATCAATGTCTGCTGCAGCACCTCATTCACTGTCCGATCCTCGCCCACAATGCTGATAGGCAGGTATTGCTGGTAGGAATGGAGCATAGCTACGCTGTTCTCCTTGAACGCTGTCCGCAGCGTACGGTAAAGCTCGTCATACGAAACGTCATAGAGCAACAGCTTTTCCTGCAGGATGCTTATGTCAAGTTGGTTCTCGAAAGCGATACCTACGGGCGCTGTCCCCGTAAGCTCCGCAAACTGTTGTTCCAGTCCGCGCAATTCTTCCGCCGCCGGCGCCTTCTCCTTATTGCGGGCATAAAGTTCCGCCACCACATCGGCCTCCCCGGTCACGAAAAGCTTCTCGAACACGGTTTCGGGTGGAGAAAAGGAGACTGTCGCCAACGGATATTCCCGTGTCAGCCACTCGCCCGCCTGCTTCTGCAAGGGAGCAATCCCGTCAGGCGAGGAAGTCTTGAAATACAATTCTGCCTCCGAAGAAGAGAGAGCCTGCTCACGGTTCAGCAGATAGTCCTGCTGGCCTATGGCAGCCGTCTGTTCCACAGTCTCGTCCAGCAACTGTCCGAACAGCACATTCACACGATGCCGGTTCTCGTCCACATGTATGTTTTCGTTCCATTCCACGTGGACTATCAGTTCATTCTGGTCTATCTGCGGCATACGCTCCTTGCCGACGGAATAGAACAGAAAGACACAAAGAGGTATAGAAACCACACAGAATACGCTACTTACCGTCTTGTGGGAAAATACCCAGTCGATGCCCGCATCATAAAAACGGTCCAGCGTATGTTCCTTCAACGGATTGTTGATGCGGATGCGGGAGAACCACGACCTGCCGCGCAACCCTGTCCGGTAGACCAGCATATAGAGGACCGGCAGCAGCATGATACCCGTGAAGTAGGAAACCAGCAACCCTACCGTAACAGAGAATGCCTGGTCATAGAACAACGCCCCTGCAATGCCGCTCATAAATATCAGCGGCACAAATACGGCAATAGTGGTCAGCGACGAACTCAGCATGGGCGTAATCACCTCACTCGTTCCCGTCACGCAAGCCCGCCGCAACGAATAGCCCCGTTCGCGATACTGCGAAATGTTCTCCGTCACAATGATGCTGCTGTCAATCATCATACCCAACGCCAGGATTAATCCCGACAAAGAAATGATATTGAGTGACATCTTGAACAAGTAGAAGAACAGGAAGCAGATGACAATAGATACCACCATACTCAACCCGATGATGAACGGTGATTTGATGTCACCCAAGAAGAGTACCGCCACAATGCAGATGAACAGGAAACCCAACGACAAATTTTGCTGAAGATTGGAGATGGTATAGTCCAGCAACTCCGTCTGGTTACGGCTGATGCTAAAATCAATGTCGGGATATACTTTCTTGAAGTAGTCCATCGTGCTGTTGATGGCAAGCTTCATGTCTTCCATATTCTCGTCCGCCTGCTTGATGACGGCAAGGGTAACGGCACGCTTGCCATTGCTCATGGAGACACCTTTCTCCTTGGCAGGAACAATCTCTACCCGGCAGAAGTCTCCCAAGCGGATGATACGTCCTTCCTTGCGCAGCAGGATGCCCTTCACGTCCTCCTCTGTCCGCAGCAGGGTGGAGAACTTAATGTTGTATTCGTAGTAGCCGTCGCGCACGGTCATGCTGCCCGGCTCCACGTTGTTTTGCGCCAGCACGTTTTCTATGTCTTCAATGGAGAGCCCCAACACAGCAAGCTTATCCGGGTCGGGCACAATCTGTAACTGGCGTTCGACCAAACCCGTGACATCCACCATTGCCACTTCCGCCAACTGCTCGATGCGACGCTTTATGACATTTTCGGCAAACTCGCACAAATCAAGAAACGCGCGTTCGTCCACCTTGCCGTATGCACTGTCATTTTTTAGAGTCAGATTGAGGTAGAAGACAGGAATGTCCGTCGCACTTGCCTTTATCACCTTCGGGCGTTCGGCATCCTTGGGCAGATAGTTCATGGCGGCGTCAATCTTCTCATTCACCTCGATAAAGGCAAGGTCGGTATTCGTACCGAAGTCGAAGCCCAGGCGGATGATGCCTGCACCATCGCGCGTCTCGCTGTCCATGTCCTTCAGTTTCGCCACCTGGATGAGCTGCTGCCGCAGAGGTTTCACCACCGTATTCTCTAATTCACGCGCCGAGGTATTCTGCGCCGACACCTGCACTGTAATTTCCGGGATGGCAATATCGGGCAGCAAGGATACCGGCAAGGTGAAGTAAGTCACCAGCCCGACAATGAAGCATGCTGTAAATGCCATCAGTACGGCAATAGGCCGCTGTATCAAGAACTTTATCAATTTTCAATTATGAATTTAAATTGTGAATTATGAATTTTCTACTTTCAATTCTCATCTTTCAATTTTCCACCACCTTCACCGGCGCCTCATGTGCCAAATTCACATTTCCCGTCACGATGACCGTATCGCCTTCTTTCAGGGCATCGTCGGCCATGCTGTAGCTTTCCGCATTCTCCAGTCCGGTCTGCACATAGTTCCACTGCGCCTTTCCGTCTTTCAGGGTAAAGACGACTTGCTTACCCGAACGCAGTACGACGGCACTTTTGGGTATCACGAGCTGACCGTCCAGAGAACGGTGTACATTTACCCTCACGTTCATCCCACTGAACAGCCGTCCCTTGCCATTGACGGCAGCCTTCACCTTAACCATCCCCTTGTCATCCACCAGAGGATTGATTTGGGTGATGCGGCCCTCTTGTTTGGAACCGGCATCCGAATAAGGGGTAACAATCACCTTGTCGCCACTCTTTATCAACGGCAGTTCGCTTTCCAGCACCGTGAAGTCCACCTCCATACCTTGAGTGCCGATAATGGAGCAGAAGGCTTCCGAGGTACTTGCCTCGTTGAACGGTTTGGAGAACAGGTTCGCCACTACCCCGTCAAAAGGCGCAACCAGCGTGGCGTGTTCCTCTTCATACGCGGCAAGCTCATACTGGGCGAGGCTCTGGTCGTAACCGCTCCTCACGCGGGCCAGCTTCATGATGTCAGCAGGTACTTTGGAGGCATCCCCCACCGGATAGCCTTGCCCTATCAATACATCCTGCAGCTCAAGTTCCGCTTTTTCCAAGGCATCCTTGGCCTGCGCGGTCTTGTTCTTCAGGCGGAACTTATCCAGTTCGGCAAGTTTCTGCCCTTTGCGCACCGGGTCACCGTTCTTCACGTAGATGTGTGCCACTACACCGGTGGTCTCAAAACGCAAATCCGCCATGGCACCGGCGGTTACTTTTCCGTTGCTCACCAGTTCATGCTCAAAGGTCGCCCGCTTCAGGACTTTCACGGTCACTTCATTGCTTTCACTTGGCAGGACGGTTGCCACCCCTTCCTCGGACTCTTTTCCCTTTCCGGCATCGGAGCAGGCGGCAAGCAGGGCAACGGCCATGCATAGCAGGTATCGATAGTTCTGTGTCTTCATATTCATACTCAATTATAAATTGATAAAATTAATCGTTTCAAAAAAACGAACCGATATTTGCATGTGGACACTTTTTTCATAGCACTTTAGCAATTAGTTCGCTCATTATTAACACTTTCCGTTTTTATTCATCTTTTTTAATATGGACAAAAATAAGCTGAATCTTTTTTATTTCCTCCCTCATCTGTCGTATTGCCGTAGAATGCACTTTCGGCTCTTTCGTCAATACCATCCACTTCATTTTTTCAAACTTGTCCGGTTGTCTGAATCCTGGTTCCGCATAAAGCTTCGCAAGCAGATAATAGGGATAAATACGTCCCGGCAAACGATGGGTGGAACGGATAAACCAGTCTTCCGCTGACAAGCAATCACCCATCTGCTGATAGTTCTTGCCTATCACATTCAGTATCATGGGGTCACAACTACGCTGTAAAGCTTCTTTCAAAATACGGTTGGATTTACTGAACTGCTGCTGCTTGTGCAATCCATGCCCATATTCGAACAAGAAAGATGCCCGGTCCCTCAACAGAGGATAAAGGCGCCCGTACTCTTTCTCTGCCGATTGATACGCACCTGCATTATACAGCACCCGCGCATTCATCCACTCCCGACAGGCCTGCTCCACTTGCAAGTCATTCTTCAGGCGAAAACCGCCAATGATGCCTACTGATACAGCCAGCCCCAACCATTGCCAACGGTCGGCACCGGACAAGCACGCCACAAGCAATCCTCCAAATGTAACGATAAATACCGGAAGTTGTAGCGGATAGGAGGAAAAAGAGAATATCATCAAAGAAAGAATAGCCCCACAGATACCATAACGTCCTTTACGGACTCCCCTATACAAACACAGCACGACCACAACCAATAGACATACCGCCAAAGGAATGCCCAGTTCGACCGCAGCCTGCAGATATTCATTGAATGCATATTCCGGACTTCCCGCCACACGTTCCTCCCACGGTTCATAATCACCTGCTGCAAAATAAGTTTCCTGTGCATTTCCATAGGCTGCTGCGAAATTATGAATCCCATATCCGGTCAACGGCTTTTCTGCAATGGCACGACAAGTTATCTTCCACATGAAAAGACGGCCACGTGCAGAATCGGGTTTCAAGACAAACAGTAAATAGCCCGCCAATAGCAAGACACAGAATCCACCGACCACTACCATCACCACACGCTGCCTTTGCTGCTGCCATAATAATCTGAACTTATCCGTCCAATCCATATGCCAAGCATATACACACAGACAGGAAACTCCTGCCGCCAACCATGCCGAACGGCTCATTCCTGCCGGAAGCACACAAAGGATAAGCAGCATCACACCACCAGTGACCATAGTTCCAGCCTTATCCATCACCTTTTCCCATCTTCTTCCATCATTCCGGTCAGAGCAGAGAATCTCCCCCCTCTTGGTCAGCCATTGATACAGACAGACCGGAAGTATCATGGCCAAATAGCCGGAATAAGGCCCCGGATTGAAGAAAGAACCTGTCAATACATACAAGGAATGGTTGGACACAGCATAACCATAAAGCTGACTCAATCCCCAAACAGCCTCAATGCCCCCCAGCATTACCAATACCCACGAAACCGGTATAAAAAGAAAATACCTTTTTTCCATCATCAATCCAGCCATCAACAGACATCCTGCAACTACCAATGCACTTTTATCGAAATAGAGCCATTGCCCTATAACATCAGCTACAGGAAGTCCGGAAGAAACGTTACATGCCAAAGACAATAAAACTATACAAGCAATGTAGACCAAACTTCCAGTCAATA
>OHHO01000684.1_pt1 | contig 12153 bp, 8 predicted proteins | sample 1568071 | NCBI WGS metagenome assembly OHHO01 (sample SAMEA3879582, study PRJEB24766) | human gut metagenome | biome: human-associated habitat; feature: feces | place: USA | collected 1985/1987
CGGCCAGCCGATATCATCCGTGTCGTCGTCGTAGCCCTCCGCCGTCACGGTGAGCCATCTGTTGCACTCGTCGGCAAAGGTGTTGAAGCCGTCGTCATAATTGCTTTTGCCGAAATCCTCAAGCACGCCGGCGTCATTCATTATGCAGCTCTGACGGTAATCGGTGAAGGTTCTTATGGCACTGCCGTAGGTGGTTATTGCCCATTCCCTTGTATCCATAGCGAGCAGCAGGAGAATGCCGTCGTCATTCTCACCGTAGCCGTAGCCGTTGTAGTCATAGAAATCATCGGCGTATTCCTTGACTCCCTTGCCGTCAAGGGAGTTGACCGTCACAACCGCCACCTCGACCTGATGAGCGTTGCTGATGTCGGCGAGCTTATTGTTGAGCGCCTCCCACTCGTCGGGTGTGAGCAGCTCGGCGTTATCGACAAGCAGCTCAAGCTGCCTCTCCTCGGGTATCACGGACACAGGCTCGCTTGCAGCCTCGGTCCGGCCGGGCATTGCAGGCATGGTCCTGCTGAGGCCCTCGCCGCCCTTGAGCACCTCTTCGAGATAATAAACAACCAATCCGAAATAAATATTTGCGCCTTCATAGACCGATTCGGCGTTGTATACGCCGCTCAGAATGAGCCGCTGGACGTCCTCGGTGATGATATCGTCCGCCTTGCCCGTGATATAGAAGCCGCGGTCGCCGTTTGAATTATTGACGCAGAAAACTATACCGTCCGCGCCGCCGTGCTCCTCGCCGTAGACCTCGCGGGCGAATTCATCTGCGTCCTTGCCGCCGCAATCCTTGGAGTAGGCAACGATAACATCGACATTATATCGGTCTCTGATATCTCTGCCGAGGATATTCAGCTGCGCCGTCTCATCCTCGGTGAAAACGGAAGCATCATCATAAACATAGAAAGTCGCCGCAAACGCGGGCACTGCCGTAAGCGCAAGCAGCGCAAGTGTCAGGAGCAATGCAAAAAATCTTTTTCTCATAATACTCCCCCCCAGAACAGATATGCAAGGCCGGTGAAGGCGGCGGAAAGACCCGCGCCGAGGATGCCGAACCACTTCCAGAAAGCGCCCTTGTCAAGCGGCAGGTCGCCGACCAGCTTGCCAGTCTGACCGTTCATTGCGAATATATATTTGCTGCCCTTGTAGGTGGTGTTGAGTATCCACACAGGGTAGAGCGCGTAACGCACCTTGCCGCCGTTGACGGCGATATTTGTGCTCTTGGGCGTGACGGATAAATACTCCCTCGTCGTCTCTCTCATCGACTGTATCATGCTGTCGCGCACCCTTTCGTTTGCTCTCGGAGTATTCTCCTCATACGAAACGTCGTATCTGTCGGCGAGATAGCCCGCAAGGTAAGCTGCCTTGAAGTCGACCGCCTCGCTGAGATTAAAAGGCTCGATGGATTCCATCAGATCGTCCGCCATCTTGGACGAGCCGTCGACGGGGACCGCTCTGAAGGCTGCCTGACCGTTCCTGTGAAGGTCATAATAAGAGGTTCTCGTGTAATCATAGTCGTCGTCGCTCCAGTGCTGGACCTGAGTTCCGCTGAAGGTTACGGAGCCCGAGGCGTCGCAGTCAAAGAGCCAGTAGGGCACATATACGCCCTTTATCTCGTCGATATGATTCTCTTCCTTGAAGAGCTTCGGCAGCAGCTTTTTATTGCCGATATGCTTCTTGTACGCCTCCTTTGCGGCGTTCTTATCGAGCTTGAACGGGATTATCAGATCGGGGCGCAGGTCGCCCGAGAGCTGACCCTTCATCGTCACCTGATTGCCGCAGTAAGGACATTGAGTGGCGCTCGTGGTCTCATCGGCGACTATCTCGCCGCCGCAGGAGTTGCAAACATACACCCTCATGCCTGCGGCTTCGTCCTCGCTCCACTTCTCCCCTACGGCGCCCCAATTCATATCGTCGGCAGCTTTATTCTGAGCCTCATTGGCAGCCTCGATGGCAGCAACGTCGAATTCGGAATCGCAGTAGGGGCACTTTATCCTCTGACTGCCGCTGTCAAATTCGACCGCACCACCGCAATTAGGGCATTTATATTCATTCAAAACAGCCAAATAATTCACCTCTCGGTCATATATACGAAGGGCGGGATCGCCGCCCTTCGTGCAAAAGTAATTCGTCAGTTGGTTATATCGCCGTCGTCAAACGGGTCGCCGCATTCGGGGCAGAATTTGGGAGGATTCTTGGGATCCTCAGGCTCCCAGCCGCATTTATCGCAGCGATACTGCGGAACGCCCGCGGGCTTCTTGGTGCCGCAGTTAGAGCAGAATTTGCCCTTGTTGACCGTGCCGCAGGAGCACTGCCAGCCGTCGGTGTCGGCGGGCTTCGGCGAGCCGCACTCGGGGCAGAATTTACCCGTGGCAGTTGCGCCGCATTTGCATTTCCATGCGCCCGCCTGAACGGGCTCCGGCTTCTTTGTGCCGCAGTTCGGGCAGAATTTGCCGCTCACGGTCGCTCCGCATGAGCATTTCCAGCCGTCGGCTGCCGGGGCGGGGGCGGGGGCTGCCTGCTGCTGTTGCTGCTGACCCATCGCGAACAGGTTCTGCGCGTTCATTCCGCCGCCTGCGTTCATCGCCATACCCATGCCCATGAATCCCGTCATTGCTCCTGCTTCGTTGGAGGCCGCCGCCTTCATTGCGTCCGCCTGTGCGCCGACGAGGGTCGCCGCCGCCATGGTGGGATCCTTCATAATAGCCGTGCGCTGAGCCTGCTTTATCATCTCGGCGTCTTCCTCGGGCAGCGTGACCGAGCCGAGCGCTATGCTGACCACCTTGAGGCCGCGCAACTCGCCCCACTTTGCCGAGAGGGCCGAGTTCATCGCTTCCTCAAGCTCGGTGTTGTGGGTGACTATCTGATTCGGGCGCATCTCAAGGTCGGAGAGCCTGCCGAATGCGGGCTGCAATGCGCTGATGAATTCTGTCTTGAGCTGACCGTCCAGCTCGTCGCGGGTGTATTCCCGCTCCACATTGCCGCACACGTTGGTGTAGAAGAGCAGAGGATCGGCTATCTTGTATGAATAAACGCCCGAGCAGCGCACCGAAACATCCACGTCAAGGCCTATCTTTGAGTCCACAACGCGGAACGGAATGGGATTCGGGGTGCCGAATTTGTTATCGATAAGCTCCTTTGTGTTGAAATAGTAGATGCGCTGATCCTTTGCGGTGTCGCCGCCGTAGGTGAAGCGCTTGCCCACCGTTGCGAAGGTCTTTTTGATGCCCTCGCCGAGAGGACCCGAGAATATCGACGGCTCGGACGAGGTGTCGTATGTAAATTCGCCGGGTTCTGCGCAGACCTCGACGACCTTGCCCTGCTCGACGATTATCATGCACTGACCGTCCGCAACGGCGATTCCCGAGCCGTTGGAGATTATGTTATCGTTGCCCTTGGTGTTGGAGGAACGGCCGCTCACTCGCTTCTGTCCCTTGGTGACGAGCACCTCTTTAGGCATTGATTCGCAGTAGAAGAATTCCTTCCACTGGTCAGCCAAAGTGCCGCCCAATGCTCCGATTCCTGCTTTTATGAGTCCCATAATATAAGCCCCTTTCAGATCATATTTTGAATTTGTATATTATATTTTTGTTATCCCGCGCCGAGAACGAATCATGCGTCGCCTTCGGCGTCGTAGGAATAGACAAGGTTATCACAAACGGCGTAATAGCGCTCGCGCACGAACTGATCGTCGCGGTCTGTGCCGAGGGCGAACACCATGCACGGTTTGCCCTCGATGACTTCTGTCTCGCCCGTATACTGCACGCTCATGCCGGAGTTGATGTTATCCTGCACCTCGTTATACTCTAAAAGAACGCCGTAAGCGATGGATACGTCATCCTGCACGCCGCCCTCGCCGCCGTAGATCGAGAAATCATAGCAATCGGCGGTGCTGTCTTTTGTATCGTCGGTCGGCTTTGAGCCGCAGCCCGCAAGTATAGCGAGTGCCATGGTCAGCACGAGCTCCGACAAAAGAAATCTTTTGAATTTCGTTCGGGAAGCCTCCCTTTTTTCTGTTAAAACAGCAACGGCCGCTCCGTGATTTCTCAAATAACAGAGCGGCCTTTGGTCAATTGTGTTTTATTTGCCGATTATCTGCTTGAATGCGCTGATGATGAATTCGACCGTGCCTTTCGTTGCGCCGATAACGAAATCCTTGACGCTGATGATGAAGTCGATTATCCAGCAGTGACCGAGCGTGGCGGGGATGATCGTGCCTGCGTTGCGTACCGCGCCGCAGACGGAGCATTCCTCGTGCTTCGAGCCGTCCTTAAACTTTGTGGCTTCCTTATCGGTCTTCCAGACATAGGAGTGAGCCGCTACATCGGCCTTGTCGCCGCACTCGCACTCATGCCAGTGATTGGTGTCGTCATACTTCCAATCCGTGCCGTAGCTGTGGGGATGGCTGGGAGGCGCATCCTTATAGGTGGCCTCAATCTTCACAGCACTTGCGGGCATGGTGAAGGTGGTGGTTGCCTTGGTGGCGTCTGCCAGGGTGACATTGCCCTCCAGCACGACCCACTTATCAAAGACCTTGCCTGTCTCCGGTGCGTTCGCCGTAACGGTCACAACGGTGTTCTGCTCGATCTTGTCGGTGATGGGGGTGCCGGCGGTAACGGAGGCCTTGCCCTTGATGACCGTGACCGTGTACTTGGTCGCAGCAGAGTTCCTTACGAACCTTGTCTCGCCGCAGTCGGCGCGCTGGCAGGTGTAGAGAATCCCTTCGCTCTTGCCCTGTGTTGCAGGTTTGCCGCCGTCCCAGTCGTGGCTGAGCTTATCAATGACATGACCGTAGCGGAAAATCTGTCCGCAGTCGCCTGTGCACTGCTGGTCGCCGCTATAGCCTGCGGCGGTGCATCCGGGCTTAACCTCATTGACCAGCTTGTAGTTGCCGGCAATTTCGTGGAGGGACGGGGTAGAGCTGCCCTTCTGCGCGATCCTGTCGCACGCTGTGCAGTATTGGTTACCGGAATAGCCCTTCTCGGTACAGGTCGCCGCTCTTTCATCCCGCAGCTCAAAGGGACCGCTGTGCTTGAAGTCGCCGGTCTCGCCCTTTACGGTGCCGCCGCAAGCCGTGCAGCGGTAGTCGCCCTCATAGGCGCGGTGCCGGCAATCGCCCGATCTGGCGTTATAGCGTTTGCCTCCGTGGCTCGCGTCAGTCGTGGCTGAGTTGTTCGTGCCGTAGTAGTACAGCGGCTGCAGTGTACCGGTATGACCGGCGTTTGCAGGTGGGTAGATATCCGAACCGGCACTGATGACATGGTCGCAGTCTGCGCAGGCGGTGTCGCCGGTGTAGCCCTTGCGGTCGCAGACCTGCGCCTTCGCATTGAGCACCGTGGTGCCGCCGCTGTGGTCACAGCCTGCATAGACAGGCTCAAAGAAGAAACTGCCGCCGCCGGGGGCACCCATGGCGCTGAACTCTGGGATCGTGCAGCCCCACTCAAGGGCGGAGCCGTTGGTCACCAGCTTGAACTGGGACTTCGCCTCGTTGGCACTCCAATTTTTATGAACCGGTGCAGTGCTGTCAGACACGTTGTATTCGCGGAGATACTCCACCTTCCAGCCGATGGCTTTCTGACCGTTTCTCTCCTCGGGATAAAGCCTGATCTTGTCGCCGGGCTTGACGATCATACGGGTTGCCCGGCCGTTTTTCACCGTCACAAGGGCGGTGTCCTTTGTCCAATGATCGGCTCCTCCGTCATTATCCTTGTCGATTTTCGTCTTTGTGTACTCGCAGATGCTGCATTCAGCCTCCATGCCGCCTTTGCCGCCCGTGGTGTCGGGACACAAAACCACATTCCAGCGGCCCCAGCTGTGGGGAACCATGATGAACTCCTCGCATCCGGGAACCTTGCACTTTTCGGGGTGGGCATAGTCGGACTCAAGGATGAGCTGCTCCACCGTCTTGGTCGAGCCGCCGATGTTGAAGGTATATTCATAGATGCTGCCGAAGCCGGTGTAATCCCAGTTCCAGCCGTAATCATGGACATGGCTCTTCACGGGAACGATATAGTCGCAGACGGAACATCTGAGCACATCGACTTTGCCGCCGCCTACCGCTTCAAGGCTTCTGTCAAGCACAAAGGTATGCGGGAAGATGCGCTCCTTGGAGCCGGTGGTCATATAATGCGCTTCGTATTCGCCTGCTTCAAACAGGCACGGGAGCTTGTGGCCGTCGCATTTCGGGTTGCCGCCCACGACACCGTTATGGGTATTCCCATTCTTATCGACCCAAGTGACCTTGTATTCCGGCGTTCTCTCGCTGTCGTCCGTGGGCACAGGCACACCCGCCTGCTTGTGGCTGTAGGCATGGGCGGCAGTCAGCTTTGCCTCCGCCGTTTTCATGGTGTCCGAAGGGTCGCCCTTTCTGCCGATGACGCAGTAGTAGGAGTAGTCCTCCTGGCAGGCCTGGGTGGAAACCGGCATCTTCAGTGTGGAGGTCGTCACACCCTTGTAGAACCCATCCTCCTGCAGCTTGCGGGGCGCCGCCGTGGGATTCTCATTATCCTTCCGATACCACTGATAGGTCAGCTCGTCGCCCTTCAGGCTCTTTGCCGCGACGGAGAAGGTGACCGGGTTATTTTCATAGAACAGCAGGCCGTTTTCCGGCTCTTCGTCATAATCGCCGCTGCCGTAGATGGAGGTCTTGCACTTGACGCCCTTGGGCTGGCGGGTGATGACGATGGAGCTGCCGCTGATGTAGCCGCAGACCTTGCACACGCCCTTGGCGTCAGATTCATGGCCGGCAGGATTCAGCTTTTCACCGTCGCAATAGCGGCAGGGGTGCCAGTGCTGCGTTCCGTCGGCTGACCAGGAGGCAGAGGCTATGTGGGTATGCCCGGCGCCGGAATGCTCCGTCTTCAGATGATCCTCAAAATCAGAGTCGCTGAAGCACCAGTCGTCATGATCGCAGCCCATAGCGCTTACGGCATCTCGGCAGCAGTCCTTGCAGCGCTGATCGCAGCCGTCCTCGCAGGGATCGCTGTCGTGGAAGCACAGGCCGCAGTCCTCGCAGAAGTGATCCGCATAGTCCGTGTCCATTGCGCACATTCCCTCGGAGCAGTCGGAGTTACCCTCGCAGCACTCCTTGCACAGCTCGCAGATTTCGCAGAACTCGTCCTCGTCCTCCTTATCCGTGACCCAGCCGTCGCAGCCCGGGCAGATGTGCTCGTCCCACTCGGCGCTTTCCACGCAGGTCTCGCCGTCCGGGCAGCCGCCGCCCTCGGAGTTGTCCCTGCAGCACTCGAGGCACAGTCCGCACTCCTCGCAGGACTCCTGGTTCAGCAGGCATTCATCGCACTGCTCGCAGGCCGTGTGGCAATCGACGCAGTGGATGACGCCGGTATCATCGTCGTCCACGCACTCGTCCACCGAACCGAAGCAGGCGTTACACAGCGAGCAGTGCATCGGGTCGCTGTCATCGTTTGCGCAGTCGTCGCAGAAGCCGCAGGAGTCGCAGATGGTTATAGAGCAGCAGGGGCCCTTATGGCATTCGCCGCACAGCTGGTCATCCTCGCCGATGTAGCACTTGGCGCAGGTGGAGCAGTGCGTATCCTCCATGCACTCCTCGCACTTGTAGCACGTCTCGCACCAGTAGGGCGTGTCTCCAAAGCACACACCGCAGTCGTTACAATGGGTCTCAACCCAGCACTCGTAGTTGCAGTCGATGGTGCAGAACAGGCAGTCACACATATAATCGCTGCCAAAATGGTAGTGGTCGCAGTTAGGACAATCGAAGCCGTCGTCGTAGTCGTCCCAAAATGCATGGGTGGGAACCACCAGACTCGGTATCAGTGAGGCCAGCATCACAAGCGTCAACAGGATGCTGACGACGCGCCTTCGTTTGTTCGTTTTTATCATACTTCATTTCCTCCCTCAAAATCATTTTGAAGATTTGTCTATGCGTTTTTTGTCGGTGCATAAAGCCATATTGCGTTTTGTCGTTGTCTGATTTAAACGCTGTCGATTACCGAAGCAAAGTAGTTTTCGGATACCGAGCCGAAGAGAAAAGCGTCTATCAGACCCTCGCGCTTTGCCTGCCGTACCTTTTCGGTCAACTCGCCGTCTGTGTCGTCATCCACAAAGAGAATGACCCGGCAGTTTTCCATGTTCCGTTTTACCTTGTCACGGATTGCCATTCGTTCATTGAACATCCATGGCGAATACGCCTTGACCTCCATTAAAAGAACATCCGGTCGATGCGTTTCGCACCACTCGGCGGTTGCGTCCGGCGACTCGGAGATCACAACCTGGCAATCATCCAATTTTTGCATCAGCATTCGTTCCATGGTGTGCGCATGGATATCGCTCTGAATGTCCAGAACGATTTTTTTCATCATTCATCACCACCTTCTAAGAGTACAACCCTAATCTTACAGTATCTATTGTACGGATTTTTTGGCGCTTGTCACTGGCACTTGCGCCAGTAACAGAAGAAAAACTCGATTTTTTCAAAAAATTTTTTCCTTTTGGGCGTGAAAAACCCCTTGACCGTACAGCCAAGGGGTTCGTTATCTCTTATTCGTCTTTTAATGTGGTTACCATGAGCTTGTTTTCAATGGCCGTTGCAACCAGCGATTCTCTGCTTTCAAAGCCACCCTTTTCCACCATATCATCCAGGTTCCAGCGAACGCCGTTTTTGGAGATGCCCAGTTTATCGGCAATTTCCTGATAGGTAAAGCCCTTTATATATAGGCGCAGGATATCGAGCTGGCGCGGAGAGAATTTATCCGACATTGTACCCTCCATCTCGACGGCGGGGGAGGAGTTTGGGAAGACTCTTTCGCCCGCAAGGGTGCGCTTTACCACGCTCATCAATTCCTCTGTACCGTGGTCCTTATACCACAGGCTGTCGGCTGCGCCTAATTTGGCTCTTTGCAAAACTTCGGGATCGACAAGCGAGGTAGCCACAACGATTTTGATCTGCGGAAAAGCCTTTTTGATACGCTCTGCGGCGGCAAGACCGGAGTGCTTGTGCTGCGTCTGCACATCCATAAGGACGAGCTTTACGGTGGCATTGCAATGCTTTTCCGCTTCAAAGGCGTCACGGAAAACGCCGACAAGATGAAACTCGCCGTCTGCCGCAAGACGATCGACAAAGTGCTTTTGGATGTATAAATCATCCTCTACAAGTATGGTGTTAATCATAGGCTGATCTCCTTTGCGGGAATCGTAATCAGAAGAGCAAATCGTGGATTATGCGAAATATGCATTTCGCCGCCGGAGCTTTCAATACTGCGGCGAAGCGTTGACAGGCCGCTGCCTTCCTTGATCGGCTCTGTGGGTATTTTGCCGTTGTTGGTTATGGTAACATCATAGCGTTCGCCGCGCTGGGCAATGCGGATATATACCTCATTCCCGTCTGCGTGCTTGATGCAGTTGGTCACGCACTCCTTGGCGGCGGCAACGGTCAGCTCCTCGGCTGCGGTATCACGGGGCAGGTAGCCGTCGATTTTTACAGCCACGCCAAGCTGCCGTGCGGTTCTTTTTACCTCGTCCATTGTGCTGACAGAGGTGACACGGTTGCTTGCCAGCATACCGATGGCATTTTGCAGCGCCTCAAGCTTTCGCTGGGTATCCTCTCCGCTGTCTATGATGTCACGGATGGTCAGGAGGCTTCGCCCGATGGTATCGTGAATATAGACCTTCAGGTCAAGGCTTTCCTTCTCCTTGACATCGTCCTCCATGCGAGCGTACATCTTCCTGAGCTTTCGATTGACTTCTGCCAGTTCTTTATTTATTTCCTCTTGCTTTTGGTAGCCGTTATACAGCTCGGTTACATTGTGCGCCGTTATCTGCTGCCAGCGGTTATCGCTGTCCACGGTGATATTTTGTGTGCGAAACTGCCAGACGGTCTTGTCGGGCAGGATGTAGCAATCATCCTTGACGGTTACGGATCTGTCCGGCACGCTCAGGGCATTTTCTATATCGCTTTTGATTTGCAGCTCGTGGCCGCAAAGGGCAAAGGACAGCCTTCGCATACGGTTGTTGCATAGGATGATCCTGCCGTTCGGATCGGCAAAGCAGATGCCCATAGGCAGCTTATCCGTTGCTTCCTTAATGGAGAACGGCGAGAGCTCGTTCTTTTTACGGCGGTATTCCCTCGGCAGAGCAACGGCAAAGTGAACTGCCGCAAGGGAAATGGCAGCGGCAAATATCAGCCACGGTGCGCCCAGCAGAAATGCGTCCCCGATATTGTCGGGATCTGCCTGGGAAACGGAGAACAGCAGCGGGATCATCACCGCCATAACCGCCAGGCTCAGCAGGCTGCGCACCGGCTTATTGCTGCGAAGAAGCTGATACATAAACAGCCCGATTTCAAGGACGATCTCCACAAGCATGATAAACGGCAGCATGGTCTGCCAAAATTCAGAAAGGGAAGAAAATGCACTCATTTCCTGTCACCTTCTTTCACTTCAAATACAAGGCGCTGGTATTCCTCGTCATCCTCTTTTTCACAGCGGATACTGTCTCCGCTTACCAAAGCGGAAAGGTCGGCTTTGCAGCACACATTCAGTGACAAGCGCAAGCCGTCTGCCTTTATGAGGCTTACTTGTATGCCTGTTAAATTCAAAATATCGGCTTCAATAACCGATTCGTAAAAATCAAATACAGCGGTCGCCGTTTTGCCGGAGAGCATGGAAAGAGACTCGTCCACATAGAGTGAGCTGCGGACACCCAACAGCTTCAGCGTTTGGAGCGACTCATTGAAGGCACGGTGGAGTTCCGTTGCCGATATTTTAATATCTCGGTCGGTAAGGAGCGTCAGATGTTTGCGGCGCTTAATATAGCTGCACAGCACGGCAATCTCGGCGAGGAGCGTTTTGGCTCTGTCGGGATCGGTGCTTGAGATTCGGCGGTATTCCTTGGTGAGCTCTGCAATGCTGTCTATCTGCGTCTGTGTAGCGGAACGCAAAAGATCATACAACCGGTTTTGCTCCTCCACTTTGCGGCGCTTAGCTTCACGCTTGTATTCATAACGGAGTATTTCGTTCCTGTCGGCAAGCTCGTCTGCAAGAAGCTCGGAGTCCTCCTTGATGTCACGCAGAGCCGACACATCCTCTGTCCATACGGCATAGCCGCCGTCAATGGGCATGGTGTGAACGGTCAAGCCGCCCATCGTGACCGGGCTTTGCTCGGCTTTTTTCATCGTTTCCTTTGAGATAGGCGCAGTGTTTACAGCCGCATACCGAACGGTAAAGTCCTTGTCGGTGATCTCTGCCGATGTGCCGACAGATGAGTCAAACAAGTCCACATAATGGCTGTTTGAATGTATATATCCGCAGGCGATGCAAAGCTCAAATGTCAGAATATACATCACACTTTGGAATGCGGCAATATCGCCGAACAAGTGGAGCAGCCAATCCGCACCCGCATAGTAAAGTGCGCTGTAAACAATCGTCAGCAGCATAGGAACAATGGGCAGAAAGTGGAGCCTTCCTTTTTGCACGCGGCATTTGAAGAACATAATAACAAGTGCGGCAAAGGCACACAGCACCTGCCAGCCTGCAATAATGAAGTAGCCTGTCGAGTAGCCGTAGTTTTTGTCTGTCCACACAGCGGCGTCCTTCGGAAAGGTAAATACGAATTGGTGCAGGTCATTTGTGAGCACGAGCAGAAGCAATACGCCGGAGATGATCCACAGAGTCGACATTCCCTTAGGAAATTTGTATTCGTCCGGTTTCCCTAATGACATGGCAATCAGCAGCGCCATCATAGGCACAAACAGCATGGGCAGATAGAACAGATACCACAGGTACCGGACGGCATCCGGCTGCCAAAATATAAAATACTTTGCCGAACGGACTACCATCCAGATGATGAGCAACACTGCGGTGCCCGTCATAAACCGGCATACCTGCTTTTGCACGATCCGCTGACGGACGGAGAGCCCCCAGGCGGCGAACAGGCCGATATAGATAAAGCTGCGCAGATAGGAAAACAGCATCGGGTAGAAGCTGCCCCTGCCCACAATTCGGAAGCAATATGCCAGTATCACGGCAAGTACAGCGATGCCGCTTGTTATGATAGTATTCTTTTTCTGTTCGGTCATAAACAGACCCCATTTCGCCTTCATTCGTTTTTGTTTACCTTTGGGTAGCAAAAAAGCCCGATATATTCGGGCTTTTCGCAGGAGACATCTTTTTTGTC
>OHHO01000699.1_pt1 | contig 11991 bp, 10 predicted proteins | sample 1568071 | NCBI WGS metagenome assembly OHHO01 (sample SAMEA3879582, study PRJEB24766) | human gut metagenome | biome: human-associated habitat; feature: feces | place: USA | collected 1985/1987
GCGGAAATTCTGAATAATCTGAGAAAGAAAGGGGCTGATCTTACGCAGCAATCATATTTTTTAGGCTCGAGCGGAAAAAACGGCTTTTTCTCCTGCTTTTCGGAGCTTATGCCTAAAATTCCCGGGAGATATACTTATATCTTAAAGGGCGGGCCGGGCACGGGCAAATCCTCGTTGATGAAAAAAATCGCCGACGATATGGAGCAAAACGATATCTCGTGCGAGAGGATCTATTGCTCCTCCGACCCCGAGTCGCTGGACGCCGTTATATTCCCGTCGCTGCGTGTCAGCGTGGCGGACGGCACTTCTCCGCATACCCTAGATCCGGATTACCCCGGTGTCACCGCCGAGATAGTCGACCTCGGCGAGTGTTGGAATAAAGAAAAACTGCGTGAAAAAAGTGAAAAAATAATCGAGCTGACCGATAAAAACGCCGAATGTCACCGACGCAGCAGGCGGTTTATAGACTCCGCATTCTCCGTCTACGACGACGGCGAGAAGATCTGTGCCGACTGCCTTGATGAAACTCATCTGTCGAGATATGCCGCGCGGGTCGCAAACCGCTGGTTCAAGCGCCCGTCGGGCAGGATAGGGCTTGAGACCGTGCGCCTGCTTGAGGCAATAACCCCGAGAGGCTGTCTTTTTATGAGCGAAACGGCAATGTCACTGTGCGATAAACGCATCGTATTTGAGGATGATTTCGGCGTTGCGGCGTCAAAGCTCATCGGCGAGCTGCGGGCATATGCGCTGGCAAGCGGATTTTCCGTGATATCAAGCCCGTTTATCGGCGACGGAAAAAGTATCAGGCATATTATCATCAAAGAATTATCGCTCGGGTTTTTCACCGCCGACAAGCTATTCCCGTTTGAGATTGAAGCGACTAAAACGGTCTCGCTGCGCCGCTTCTATTCGGCGGATAATATTTCGGCTCACCGAGCACGCCTGAATTTCGCCAAAAAAGCGTCAAAGGAGCTGCTCCACGAGGCGATAAATTCTCTCGCCTCGGCGAAAAACATTCACGACGAGCTGGAAGTGCTCTATATCGAGGAGATGGACTTTGATAAGGTCGAAAAAATACGGCAGCGCATCTGGTCGTCAGATTGGTGGGGCGAAGAATAAATGAAAAAATCCTGCTGAATTTCAGCAGGATTTTTGCTGTATTGAATTAATAGTCCTCAGGGTTGTTGACCTGCCAGCGCCATGAATCCTCGCACATTTCGTCGATCCCTCTTGTCGCTTCCCAGCCGAGCTCTTTCTTAGCCTTTGAGGGGTCGGAGTAGCAGGTGGCGATGTCGCCGGGTCTGCGGGGTGCGAAGACGCATTTTATCTTTTTGCCGCAGGCCTTTTCATAGGCTCTGACGACGTCGAGCACGCTATAGCCCTTGCCGGTGCCGAGGTTATAAGTATAGCATCCTGTGCCGCCGAGCACCTTTTCGACCGCCTTGATGTGGCCGAGCGCCAGGTCGACAACGTGGATGTAGTCCCTCACGCCGGTGCCGTCGGGCGTGTCATAGTCGTTGCCGTTGACATTAACATGGTCGAGCTTGCCGACTGCGACCTGAGCAACATAGGGCACGAGATTTGCGGGGATGCCTTTGGGGTCCTCGCCGATCCTGCCGCTCTTGTGCGCGCCGATGGGGTTGAAGTAGCGCAGCAGGCAGACGCTCCATTCGTTATCCGCCGCATAGATATCTTTTAGAATGTGCTCAATGTAGAGCTTGGTGGTTCCGTAGGGGTTGGTGGGCTTGCCCTCGGGCATATCCTCACGCAGCGGGGAGACATTCTCGCCGCCGTAAACGGTTGCCGAGGAGCTGAAAACTATCTTTTTGCAGCCTGCGTCCGCCATTGCCTCAAAGAGGGTGACGCTGCCGCCTATATTGTTGTCATAGTATTTCATGGGCTTTGCGATGCTCTCGGGCACGCTCTTGAGACCCGCAAAATGGATGACCGCCTCAATTTTGTTCTCCGCAAAAACTTTATCGAGACCTGCCCTGTCACGGATGTCGCAATTGTATACTTTGACATCCTTGCCCGTAATTTCTTTCACACGTTTTACACATTCGCTCTTGCTGTTGCAGAAATTATCGAGTATAATAGGATCATAGCCTGCATTCAGAAGCTCCACGCAGGTGTGAGAACCGATGTATCCGGCGCCGCCGGTGACAAGAATAGACATAATACGCCTCCATCAATCTGTTTCCGATTTCCATATATATTATAATGCTAAAATATTTGAGTTGTCAACGGAAGTGTAAACAATTTTAGGATAAAGGATGTGTGTTTTTTTGACAAGTTACGAAAAACTGCGAAAAGATGAAGAAATAATCAGTTACATAAACGCCGCAAACAATGTGCTCGGGGCGCTCGGCTTCACGGAGCACGGGCTTGCCCACGCCGCCAAAACGGGCGAGGACGCCAGCAGGATTCTTAAAATTCTCGGCTATGACGAGCGCACCTGCGAGCTTGCGAAGATAGCGGGTCTGCTCCACGATATAGGCAACACCGTCAACCGCTGCGACCATGCACAGAGCGGCGCATTCCTTGCGTTTGAGCTGCTCAGAGCCAGAGATTTCCCGGTAAGCGAGGTCACCGCGATAGTCACGGCGATAGGTCACCACGATGAAAAGACCGCCGCCGCAGTTTCGCCGCTCGCCGCAGCGCTCATCCTCGCCGACAAGAGCGATGTGCGTAACTCGAGGGTACGCAACAAAAAGACAGTGCAGAGCGATATTCACGACCGTGTGAATTACTCCGTCGTCAGCTCGTCACTCGATATTGAGCCGGAGAAAAAGCTCATCTGCCTGACTCTCATCATCGACACGCTCGTGTGCCCCGTGATGGAGTATTTTGAAATTTTCCTTGACAGAATGGTGCTCTGCAAGAAATCCGCCGAATTTCTCGGTTGCGATTTTGAGCTTATTATTAACGACACGAGGTTGCTGTAATGCTTGAACTTACCGATATCGGCACGATAAAAGCCCTGCTTGCCCGCCACGGCTTTCATTTCTCCAAGGCGCTCGGACAGAATTTCATAGTCAACCCCTCCGTCTGCCCCAGAATGGCGGATGAGAGCGGCATAGACTCCGAGAGCGGAGTTATTGAGATAGGCGCAGGCATCGGAGTGCTCACCGCCGAGCTTGCAAAGCGGGCAAAAAAGGTGGTCTGCATCGAGCTTGACTCAAAGCTGCTGCCCATTCTCGATGAAACTCTTGCTGATTTTGATAATATAGAAATAATCAACGCCGATGTGCTGAAAACCGATCTCGCCGCCCTGATAGAGGAAAAATTCGGCGGGATGCCCGTCTATGTCTGCGCCAATCTCCCATATTATATCACCTCGCCTGTGATAATGACCCTGCTTGAGAGCCGCCTGCCGCTCAAAGCTGTGACGGTCATGGTGCAGCGCGAGGCGGCGCAGCGCCTTTGCGCCCCCGTCGGCAGCCGCCTGTCGGGCGCGGTTACGGTGGCGGTGGATTATTACGCCGAGGCGAGGAAGCTCTTTGACGTCTCCTCCGGCTCGTTCATGCCTGCGCCGAAGGTGGACAGCTCCGTGATACGCCTTGATATCCGCGAGAAGCCGGGCATCGAGGTCAGTGATGAGAAGCTGTTTTTCTCAATGGTTCATGCGGCGTTCAGTCAGCGAAGAAAGACCGCCTCAAACTCCATCAGCTCGGGTACGGGCATACCGAAAGCCGTTGTCGCCGAAGCGATAGAGCGCTGCGGATTCCCGCCCTCCGTCAGAGCCGAGAGAATGACCGCCGAGCAACTTGCCGCCCTCTGCGAAGCCCTGAATGAGCTAAAATAAATTGTGAAAAAGTTGATAAATTTAAAAATTCAGCGCACTTGTCAGTCCGAGACAGGTGCGCTGTTTCCGTTATTTATTCAGTTTTTTCTGATAAAAGAGCACGTCGAGCCACTTATCCATCTTGAAACCGACCTTTTCGAGCTTGCCGACCGGCTCAAAGCCGTGCTTGCCGTGGAATGCAACGCTGACGGCGTTTTCCTCGGTGATGAGGGAGAGAATATTGACTATCCCGCGCTCTTTTGCGGCTTTTTCGATCTCGGCGAGCAGACGGCTGCCGACCCCGTGTGACACACAGGAATTATCGAGATAAATTGAGAGATCCGCCGTGAAGCGATACGCCGACCGCTCGTTGTATTTGTCAAGATAGGCGTAGCCGACGACTTTGCCGTCCTCCTCGGCGACAAGATAGGGGTAATCCGCCGAGATGCGCTTAACACGCTCGGCAAACTGAGCCTCGGTGAGCGGCTGCTCCTCAAAGGTCGCCGTGCTGTTGATTATATAATAATTGTATATCTCCACGCAGTGGCGGATATCTTCTTTTTTGATATTACGAATTATCATAGCGCCCTCCGAATCAGAAATATACACAAGTATATCACCGTCGGCGGCAAATGTAAATGCGCTTAACACTCAAAATGGGGCGAAATCAGCGCGAACGCTTGTTTATCTTTGATATTTCCTTGAATTTGCGCTCCTGCGATATCACGCGGCCTACGGTGAGATCATTCGCTTCAGCCATTGTCCATACCTTCCCATTTTTGTAAAAATCTCTCGAAATGAGCGTCAGCGGCGGCGATTATCGAGGATTTGTCCTCCGCCCCGTCATAAAGGCTGTAGAAAAGAAACATCGGCGCATAGAATTCCATCGCTTCACGCTCGGCGTTCGGCAGACCGTGAGCGCCCAGAATATCCGCAACATACCCGAGCGGCCCGCCCGCAAGATATTGCTGATACATTGCCCGCATCTCGCCGTCGCGGTATTGCTCAAGGGTGAGCAGCCTGCGAAAGGCCGAGGCAAATTCGTCCTCGGTCCAATATCTGAGCTGTGCTTTGCTGAATTCGATAAGCTGACGGAGCGACGCGGCGGAGTAATCCTCGCCGCCCTCGGTCATGGCTTCCTCAGGCAGCTCAAAAAGGCGGGAACGCTCGGCGTCCCGCTGCTCCATTCGGGCGGTGATGCTGTCGAAGATGTCACGCTTGTTTTTATAGTGCTTATAGAGTGCGCTTTTCGTCATGCCGAGCCGCCCCGCAATGTCGCTGACCGACACCGCCTCGTAGCCGCTGCGGGAAAAAAGTTCAAGCGCCGTCAAAAGTATGTTTTCCTTTGTACCGTTCATAATTTGCCCTCCAAGTGAACGCTCGTTTACTGTATTATATCCTTTATCTCGCAAAATGTCAAGGAAAAGCGGAGATGCTTTGATCGGACGAATGCAGTTTGTCCCTACGGGTGCTAATAATTACGGGCTTCTTTTGAATGTAGCCGACTTGACTGCAAGCAGACAAAAAATCGCCCTCTCGCAAGGAGAAGGCGATTATGTTTTAAGTTAATTCGGGGTCGGGCTGCGGGTCACGCAAGGCCGTATACCCGATTGTCAACTACAGATCAATATTTGAAATCGCTGTATCTGACGTGTGAGGAACCGGTAGCGGTGCCCTTGCCGATGCTGATGTCGATGAAGACCTTGATATCGAAGTCAACGGAGAGCTTCTCAAGGTGGCCGGTAGCGCCGTCGATGACTGCGACGACCTTGGCGTTGTTGTAGCTTTCCTCAACCTTGGCGCCTGCATAGGTGCCCTCGATGGCGTCATAGATGACCTCGGCGGTCTTGTGGTCGTAGTAACCCTTATCTTCGTTGCCTACGCAGATGCCGCACTTATCAAGGGGAGCGTTGGTGAATTTCTTATCGGAGGATCCGACGCTGTTGCCGCCCTTAATGTTGAGGGTTATGGTGTATTTGCCGTTAGCGAGGGTGCAGGTAGCGCCGGTAATGTCGGAAGCGGTAAGGGTGCTCTTGCGAAGATAATATCTTCTGGTGTCGGTGTCCCACTTGCCCTTGGTGACGGTCTCGGAGTACTGATTCTCTGCGCCGATGCCGATGAACTTATAGACAAGGCTCTTGAATGCCTTGAGAGCTACGCCTGCGTCCAGCACTTCGTTGTCGGTCGAGCGGGTCTTTTTGAAGCCGGCTCTTGCGTTGTAAGCGGAGTTGACGGCGTTGTTGTAGATGTTAAGGATATCAGCCGTTGCGGTGGGAGCGACAAGCTCGGCAACGTTAGCGGTGGTCTCGGGAGCGGTGGATTCCTCGGTGGCTGCGGTGACGTCGGAAGTCGGCTCGCTTGCGTCGGGTGCGACGGTAGCGTTTGCATCCTCAGAGGCTGCGGTCACGTCGGTGTCGGCTGCGGTGGTCTCATCGGAGGCTGCGGTGGTGGTTTCGCCGTTGTCCTTATTCCCGCCGCAGGCTGCGAATGCAAATGCCATTGCGAGGACGAGAAGCAGGGCTACAAGTTTTTTCATCGGAAAAAACTCCTTTCAAATTTTAATTCGGCGCAGCTCCTGTGCGCCATAGCTTAAACAGTATATCACATAATCTTCATTTTTGCAACAGAAACATTAAACTCTGCCGCAGCAGTTCTTATATTTCTTGCCGCTGCCGCAGGGGCAGGGGTCGTTGCGGCCGACTTTCTCCTTTTTGCGGACGGTGCGGCCCTTTTCGCTGCCGTCTGAGGCGCCGCTCGTGCCGGTTATTTGAGCAGCCTGCTCGCGCTTGGTGTCCTCCTCGCTCTTGATGACGATGGTGAGGATCTGCCTTGCAGTGTTTTCACGGATCTCTTCGGTCATGCAGTCAAACATCTCCGAGCCGACCTGCCTGTAGGCAACGACGGGGTCGGTCTGGGCATATGCCCTGAGGCCGATGCCCTTGCGGAGCTGATCCATGGCGTCGATGTGATCCATCCAGTTGCGGTCAACGTTGCTCAGCAGCACTCGCTTCTCAAGCTCGCGCATGACGGGCACGCCGTTTGCATCCTTGCCGAAAAGCTCCTCGCGGTCGTGATAGCTCTTGTGGGCGCGCTCAAGCAGCAGCCTTCTTGCCTGCTCCTTGTCGAAGCCGTCGCGGAAATCCTCCTCGACGGTGAGCCAGCCCTTGAATTTATCGCGCAGGCCGTCGATATTCCAGTCGTGCTTTGAAGCATGGTCGGAGCAGAAGCCGTCAACGGCCTCATTAACGCAGCCGTCAATCATCTTCAGGATTATCTCGCTGATATCGTCCTCATTGAGCACCTGATCGCGCTGGCTGTAGATAAGCTCTCTCTGACGATTCATAACGTCGTCATACTGAAGAACGCTCTTTCTGATGGCGAAGTTCCTGCCCTCTATCTTCTTCTGAGAGCTTTCGACCACGTTTGAGAGCATCTTGACCTCAAGGGGCATATCCTCGGGGGTCTTTAGGGTGTTCATCATGCTTGCGACTCTTTCGCCGCCGAAGATCCTGAGCAGATCATCCTCAAGCGAGAGGAAGAAGCGGCTGGCGCCCGGGTCGCCCTGCCTGCCGGAACGGCCTCTGAGCTGGTTATCTATACGCCTTGATTCGTGGCGCTCCGTGCCGATTATGAAGAGGCCGCCCGCCGCACGGACCCTATCCGCCTCGGGTGCGATTTCTTCATCGTATTTTTTCTCAAGGGTCGAGTACTCGACTCTTGCGCGCAGGATCTCCTCGTTGTCCGTCTCGGCGAAGCCCGTAGCCTCGGCGATTGTCTCCTCGCTGTAGCCCATGCGGCGCAGCTCGGATTTTGCGAGATATTCGGCATTACCGCCGAGCTTGATATCGGTGCCGCGGCCCGCCATGTTGGTGGCGATGGTGACGGCGTTCTCTTTACCCGCCTGAGCGACTATCTCGGCCTCTTTCTCATGGTGCTTTGCGTTGAGCACCTCATGCTTGATGCCCCGCCTCTTGAGCATGGCGCTGAGCAGCTCGGATTTCTCGATGGACACGGTGCCGACCAGCACGGGCTGACCCTTTGCGTGGCACTCCTCGATAGCGTCGATGACCGCGTCGAATTTCGCCTTCTCGGTCTTATAGATAACGTCGTTGAGATCCTTGCGTATCATCGGCTTGTTGGTCGGTATCTCGATAACGTCAAGGCCGTATATCTGGTTGAATTCGGCGGATTCCGTCATCGCCGTACCGGTCATACCGGAGAGCTTTTTGTAAAGGCGGAAATAATTCTGGAATGTGATGGTCGCCAGGGTCTTGCTCTCGTGCTCGACGCTGACATTCTCCTTTGCTTCGATAGCCTGATGCAGACCCTCGTTGTAGCGCCTGCCGAGCATGATACGGCCGGTGAATTCATCGACGATGAGCACTTCGTTATCCTTGACAACATAGTCAACGTCGCGCTTCATAACGCCGTTCGCCTTTATCGCCTGATTGATGTGATGCTGTATGGTCATATTCTCGGGATCCATGAGGTTATCGAGGTGGAAGAATGCCTCCGCCTTCGCGATACCGCTCTTGGTGAGGGTTGCGGTCTTGGCTTTTTCATCCACAACGTAGTCAACGTCGCTGCCGACGATATCCTCAATGTTCTCCTTGGAGTTTGCCTCCTTGACCTTGACCGCTTTCAGCGAAACGGCAAAGCGGTTGGCCATTTTGTAAAGGTCGGTCGATTTCTCGCCTCTGCCGGAGATGATGAGCGGAGTCCTCGCCTCATCAATAAGGATGGAGTCCACCTCGTCGACGATGGCGTAGTTGTGGCCGCGCTGCACCTTCTGCTCCTTATAGACCACCATGTTGTCACGCAGATAGTCGAAGCCCATCTCGTTATTCGTGCCGTAGGTTATGTCGGCGGCGTATGCCTGCTTGCGCTCGTCGCCTTCTTTTTCGTGAATGATAAGGCCGACGGTCAGACCCATGAAGCGATAGACCTTGCCCATCCATTCGCTGTCGCGGCGGGCAAGATAATCATTGACCGTGACGATGTGAACGCCGTCGCCCGAGAGGGCGTTAAGATAGGCGGGGAGGGTCGCCACAAGGGTCTTACCTTCACCCGTTTTCATCTCGGCGATCCGGCCCTGATGCAGGATGATGCCGCCGATTATCTGCACGGGGAAGTGCTTCAGCCCGAGCACGCGCCACGAAGCCTCACGGCAGGCGGCAAACGCCTCGGGGAGAATATCGTCAAGGGTCTCTCCGTTTGCAAGTCTCTGCTTGAATTCGGGGGTCTTTGCCTGCAATTCGGAGTCGGTCAGTTTGGAAAACTCCTCATCGAGGGCGAGCACCCTGTCGCAAAGAGGACGGATACGCTTGACCTCTTTGGTGGAATAGTCGCCGAAGATTTTTGTCAGAAAACTCATGTTTGCACCTCGTTATTTGAATTTATAAAAATTAAAGTTGTTTTTTAGGCTTTTTCATGTTAGAATTAGTAAAGAATTGCAAAGGAGGCCGCACTATGCCTAAGAGAAAAGACTACATTTCATGGGACGAATACTTCATGGGGATAGCCATGCTTTCCTCTTACCGCAGCAAGGATCCGAACACCCAGGTCGGCGCCTGCATAGTCAACGACCGCAACAAGATAATGTCCGTCGGCTACAACGGGCTGCCCTCAGGCTGCAGCGATGATGAGTTCCCATGGGAGCGCACGGGCGACGAATACGACACCAAATATCCCTATGTCTGCCACGCCGAGCTGAACGCCATTCTCAACAGCGGCGGCTCAAATCTCGAGGGCTGCAAGGTCTATGTGGCCCTTTTCCCCTGCAACGAATGCGCCAAGGCGATAATCCAGAGCGGAATCAAAGAAGTAATATATATATCCGATAAATACGCCAACTCTGTCGGGGTAAAGGCTTCAAAGCGTATGTTTGACGCCGCGGGAGTGAAATACACTCAGATAAAGATGCAGCGCAACAGTATCGTGATAGATTTCTCACCTGATAAGATATAAAATATGTAAGATCCGGTCGGAGCAAAGGCTCCGACCATTTTTTATTATTTAAAAGGTATATACTACCGAGCCGGCGGTTGCGCCGCTGCCGTCAAGAGCCCTGACGCTCATCACGCTCGAGGAGTCGAGCCACACGAAGCCGCAGCTCTCCTCAAAGAGCAGAGGCTCGCTGAATGCGGCGGGATCCGAGCCTTCGGCGGAGCAATAGATAAGGCTCTGCACCTTTGTGCCGTTTGAGTTCGCCTCGCCGTTGAAGGCAAAGACGAAGCGGCTGCCGTCGGGGTTAACGCTGACGAGGTCCGCGCCGTCGAGGTCAACGCCGCTGAGCGTGACCGCCGCCCCGGTGAGCAGGTCGGTAACGGTCAGGGTCTTTTTATTGACGAGATATTTGCCGTCCTGAAGATAATCGGCGAAGTAATCGCCCTCAAACTCGGCGAGCACCGTCTCCGAGCCGTTGTTGACGATGTTTGCGAAGCCGTTTGCGGTCTTTTTGAGGTAATGCATACCGTTGCCGTCATTGACAAACCAAAGACCGAGTATGTCGGAGACAACGACCTTGGGTCTGTAGGCGTTCGAGAGCACCATCACGTCGGCTCGCTTGCCCTTGTCGTCGGAGGTGTAGTATCTCGAGGAGAGGAAATACTTTGCGTCGCCGAGATTTGCAATGAAGTCGTCGGTCAGCAGAGTCCAGTCGCTCCTGAATGCGCCGTTTTTGTCGATAAGGCGGGTGTTGTTTGAAACATAGGTCGAGGTCGAGCCGTTGTCGAGATTAAACGAATATATCTCGGAGTAGAGCTTGGCGGGCTTGTAGTGGTCGTTCTTGTCGAAGTCGGCAAGCAGCAGGTAGCCGTCGCCGTAGCCTGCGGGCTTCTTGATGAGCTTGACAAAGGCGTAGGAATAAACCTCCACGGAGGAGTCCATATCCGAGGTGAAAACGCCGCAGCCGAATACCTTGCCGTCTTTGCTTATACAATTTACCGTTACGGGGATCTTCTCATAGCTTGCGGAGAGAGTTGCCTTGACCTGCTTTTTCTCAAGCGAACTCGGGGCGAATGCGCCGCCTGCATACTCATAGAATGCGACCTCGCCGTTCAGAGCGGCGGTGTAATAAACGCCGTCGATGCCCGTGGGCAGATAGATCTCGCCGTTTGCGCCCTTGACGCTCAGCGAGGCGCTCGTCGTATATTTGCTGTCGGCGAACGAGAATTCCTCGGGCTTCACGATATCGGGCAGTATGCCGCCGTCCCCGCCGCCGCGGGTGATAAAGAATGCCGCTATGCCCGCAACGGTAGTCACGGCAAGGATTATTGCAATAATTTTAAGCGTTTTGGAGTTCATTTTTGTTCCCCCTTATAATTCGATATCCAGCTCGACAGGGCAATGGTCGGAGCCGAGCACTTCGGTGTGTATTTTTGCGTCCCTGAGATTTTCACGCAGCTTGTCGGAGACAACGAAATAGTCGATCCTCCACCCCACGTTCTTCGCCCTCGCCGAGAAGCGGTAGGACCACCAGCTGTAGATATTCTCGAGGTCGGGGTAAAAGTAGCGGAACGAGTCGATGAAGCCGCTGCCGAGCACGGCGGAGAATTTATCCCTCTCCTCATCCGTGAAGCCGGGGTTGCGGCGGTTCGTCTTGGGATTTTTAAGGTCGATCTCCTTGTGGGCGACGTTCAGATCGCCGCAGTATATGACGGGCTTTTTCTCATCCAGCGAGCGGATGTAGGCGAGAAAAGCGTCCTCCCACTCCATGCGGTAGTCGAGGCGCACCAGACCGTCGCGCGAATTCGGCACATAGACCGTTATGAAATAATAGTCGGCGAATTCAAGAGTTATCACTCTGCCCTCGGTGTCGTGCTCCGGGATGCCGATGCCGTAGGCGACGCTCAGCGGCTCCTCCTTTGAGAAAACCGCCGTGCCGGAGTAGCCCTTGCGCTCGGCGTAATTCCAATACTGATGATATCCGGGCAGATCCAGTGCGATCTGTCCCTCCTGCAATTTTGTCTCCTGTAAGCAGAAAATATCTGCATCCGTTTCCTGAAAGAAATCCAGAAATCCCTTCTGCACGCAGGCTCTCAGCCCGTTCACATTCCATGAGATCAGTTTCATATTTTCCCTGCCTCTTTCCTGATTTGTCTTATGCCATCTTATCCCGGTCATAATTTTTATCCGCTTTTCTGTCATCTATTCGTTCTATCCGCCGTGCTTTTCCATCCATTCACATTCCTTCCGGGCAGCCTTCA
>OHHO01000704.1_pt1 | contig 11956 bp, 9 predicted proteins | sample 1568071 | NCBI WGS metagenome assembly OHHO01 (sample SAMEA3879582, study PRJEB24766) | human gut metagenome | biome: human-associated habitat; feature: feces | place: USA | collected 1985/1987
CGGCCGGAGTAGTCGACACGCTTACCGAGCAGGTTCTGTCTGAAACGTCCCTGCTTACCTTTCAGCATATCCGAAAGGGACTTGAGCGCCCTGTTGTTGGGGCCGGTAACGGGTCTGCCTCTTCTGCCGTTGTCGATAAGGGCGTCAACGGCCTCCTGAAGCATTCTCTTCTCGTTCCTGATGATTATCTCGGGGGAGCCGAGCTCCATAAGCTTTGCAAGACGGCTGTTTCTGTTGATAACACGTCTGTAAAGGTCGTTAAGGTCGGAGGTGGCGAATCTGCCGCCCTCGAGCTGAACCATGGGGCGGATCTCCGGCGGGATAACAGGGATAACGTCGAGGATCATCCACTCCGGTCTGTTGCCGGACTGTCTGAAGGCTTCGACGACCTCAAGGCGCTTGAGCGCCTTTGCTTTCTTCTGGCCGGAGGTGCTCTCCATCTCGGCTTTAAGCTCCTCTGAGAGCTTGTCGAGGTCTATCTCGGAGAGCAGCTCCTTGATAGCCTCGGCGCCCATGCCTGCCTTGAAAGCGTCGTCATATTTAAGGCGATACTCGTCGTAATCCTTCTCGTCGAGGGTCTGACCCTTCTCAAGAGGCGTATCGCCGGGGTCGATAACTATGTGCTTTGCGAAATAAAGGACTTTCTCAAGCTCTCTGGGGGAGATATCAAGGATAACGCCCATTCTCGAGGGTGTGCCCTTGAAATACCAGATGTGTGAAACGGGGGTCGCAAGCTCAATGTGACCCATTCTCTCACGGCGCACCTTGGAGCGGGTGATCTCAACGCCGCAGCGCTCGCAGACCTTGCCCTTATAGCGGATCCTCTTATACTTACCGCAGTGGCACTCCCAGTCCTTCTGCGGCCCGAATATCCTTTCGCAGAAAAGACCGTCTCTCTCGGGCTTGAGGGTTCTGTAATTTATGGTTTCGGGCTTCTTGACCTCGCCGTATGACCATTCTCTTATCTGGTCGGGCGAGGCAAGGCCGATTTTTATGGATTCAAAAGAAAGATTGCTGTTGGCTTCTACGTTTTCCATATAACGATGCCCCTTCCGTTAGTTTGGTGTGAAACGACGATTACTCGTAATCGTCCTCCGAGGGTTCTAAATCAAGACCGTAATCTTCATCGCCCATTTTATCACGGAATTCGTCGGCGAAACCATCATCGTCGTCGCCGTCGTCTCTGATGAAGATATCGTTCTCCTCGCTGTCCTCGTCAACGATGAAATCGTCGCTGCCCTCGGCGTCATTGACGCTCTGGAACGCCTTATCATCCGGTGCGAAGCCGGCGTCGTCGTTGTCATAGGTCTGGCGGAGATCGACTTCGTCGCCGTTCTCATCAAGCACCTTGATGTCGAGTGCGAGGGACTGGAGCTCCTTGATAAGGACCTTGAAGGATTCGGGGATACCGGGAGTCGGGACATTCTTGCCCTTAACGATGGCCTCGTAGGTCTTGACTCTGCCCACTACGTCATCCGACTTGACGGTAAGTATCTCCTGAAGGGTGTATGCTGCGCCGTATGCCTCGAGCGCCCAAACTTCCATCTCGCCGAAGCGCTGGCCGCCGAACTGAGCTTTACCGCCCAGAGGCTGCTGAGTGACGAGGGAGTACGGGCCGGTCGAACGGGCGTGGATCTTATCGTCAACAAGGTGATGGAGCTTAAGATAATACATGACGCCGACGGTTACGGGGTTATCAAACTTCCTGCCGGTTCTGCCGTCGGTAAGGATGGACTTGCAGTCCATGCGGAGCTGCGGCACCTTGGAGGGGTCGAATTCAACGCCCTTCTCCTTGGCCTCCTGCTCAGCCTTTTCCATAGTGCGGCGGTTTGCCTCCGCAAATGCCTCGGTGATATCCTCCTCATGGGCGCCGTCGAATACGGGGGTCATTATCTTGTAGCCGAGCGCTCTTGCGGCAAAGCCGAGGTGAACCTCGAGAACCTGACCGATATTCATTCGGCTGGGAACGCCGAGGGGATTAAGAACTATATCAAGCGGTGTGCCGTCGGGCAGGAAGGGCATATCCTCCTGAGGAAGGATCCTTGAAACAACGCCCTTATTACCGTGGCGACCCGCCATCTTATCGCCGACGGAGAGCTTTCTCTTCTGGGCGATGTAGCAGCGGACAACTTTGTTTACGCCGGGCGACAGCTCGTCGCTGTTCTCCTTGGTGAATACTTCGACATTGACAACGATGCCGTATTCGCCGTGGGGCACTTTAAGGGAAGTATCTCTGACTTCCTTGGCTTTCTCGCCGAATATCGCGCGGAGCAGTCTCTCCTCGGCGGTCAGCTCGGTCTCGCCCTTGGGCGTTACCTTGCCGACAAGTATATCGCCGGAGTGAACCTCTGCGCCGATGCGGATTATGCCTCTGTCGTCAAGGTTGCCGAGGGCGTCCTCGCCGACGTTGGGGATATCTCTGGTTATCTCTTCGGGGCCGAGCTTGGTGTCTCTGGCCTCGGTCTCATATTCCTCGATATGGATAGAGGTGTAAACGTCGTCTCTGACGAGCTTCTCATTGATAAGAACGGCGTCCTCGTAGTTGTAGCCTTCCCATGTCATGAAGCCGACAAGGGCATTTTTGCCGAGGCTCAGCTCGCCGTGGTCGATAGCGGGGCCGTCTGCGATGACCTCGTCCTTCTCGACTCTCTGACCGACGGAAACTATCGGGCGCTGGTTGGTGCAGGTGCCCTGGTTGGAGCGCATGAACTTGATAAGCTCATAGTGCCTGCTTGTGCCGCCGTCCTCAAGGATATCAACGCTGTCGGCCGCGACCTTGGAGACTACGCCGCCCTCTTTGGCGAGCACGACGGAGCCGGAGTCAACGGCAGCCTTATATTCCATACCGGTGCCGACGATGGGGGCTTCGGTCTTGAGAAGAGGAACAGCCTGCTTCTGCATGTTGGAGCCCATCAGCGCACGGTTTGCATCGTCGTTCTCAAGGAACGGGATAAGAGCCGTTGCAACCGAAACGACCATCTTGGGCGAAACGTCCATGTAATCGGCCTTGGTGTTGTCGATCTCAAGGAATTCGTCTCTGTGCCTTGCGGTGATCTTCTTTCTGACGAAGCGGTTATTCTCATCGAGGGGCTCGTTCGCCTGGGCGACGATGTACTCATCCTCGGTATCGGCGGTCATGTACTCGACCTCGTCGAGCACCACGCCGGTCTCTTTATCTATCTTTCTGAACGGAGCTTCGATGAAGCCGTATTCATTGATCTTGGCGAATGTTGCAAGATAGGAGATAAGGCCGATGTTGGGGCCTTCGGGGGTCTCTATCGGGCACATACGTCCGTAGTGCGAATAATGAACGTCGCGGACCTCGAATCCGGCTCTGTCTCGTGAAAGACCGCCGGGGCCGAGGGCGGAAAGACGGCGCTTATGGGTAAGCTCGGCAAGGGGGTTGTGCTGATCCATGAACTGTGAGAGCGGCGAAGAACTCTCTGACGGCGACCATGACGGGGCGGATATTGATAAGGCTCTGCGGAGTTATCTTATCCTCATCCTCCTGCGCCTGGATGGCCATTCTCTCACGGACAACTCTCTCCATCCTTGCAAGGCCGATCCTGAACTGATTCTGGAGCAGCTCGCCGACGGATCTGATACGTCTGTTGCCGAGGTGGTCGATATCGTCGATGTTGCCGACCTTCTTGGTCAGGCAGTTGACGTAGTTGACCGAGGCGAATATATCGTCGACGATAATATGCTTCGGGATAAGGTCGTCGCAGCGGAGCCTCATCTCCTCAAGCAGCGCTTGTTTATCATCGCCGCACTTTTCGAGGACTTCTCTCATAACGGAGAAGCGGACCTTCTCATTGATGGCTATCTCGTCAAGCTCTTCCCTGGTGAAGCCCTCGGGGAGCAGAGCCATCGGGTCGACCATGCCGTTTGAGATGACGAACAGATCGCTGCCGTCCTCGCATCTGACGACGACCTTCATAACGCCTGCCTGCTCTATCTCAATAGCTTTCTGCTTGGTGAGCACCTCGCCCGGCTCGGCTATAAGCTCGCCGGTGTACTCGGATATAACGGGCTCTGCGACTACGCAGCCGGGGAGACGGTTGAGCATCGAGAGCTTTTTGTTGTACTTATATCTGCCGACACGGGAAATATCGTACTTGTGGGAGTCAAAGAAGAGGTTGTCAAACTGCTGCTGAGCGGCCTCAAGGGTGGCGGGCTCGCCGGGGCGCAGCTTTTTGAACACTTCGATGAGCGCTTCCTCTGTGTTGCGGGTCTCGTCCTTCTCCATAGTAGCTTCGAGCTTGGCATCCTCGCCGAAGAAGCGGCGGATATCATCGTTGGAGCTAAGGCCTAGGGCACGCACGAAAGCGGTGATATATATCTTGCGATTTTTGTCTATGCGGACGTAGAAAATATCGTTGGCGTCGGTCTCATATTCGAGCCATGCGCCCCTGTTGGGGTTGATGGTGCTGGTGTAAAGCTCGATACCGGTCTTATCGTGGGTCATGCCGTAATAAACGCCGGGCGAACGAACAAGCTGAGAGACAATGACTCTCTCGGCGCCGTTGATGACAAAGGTGCCGCTGTCGGTCATTATTGGGAAGTCGCCCATATAGACCTCGGACTCCTTGATAACGCCGGTCTCCTTATTCTGAAGGCGGACTGTCACACGCATGGGCGCTGCGTAGTTCGCGTCTCTCTCCTTGCACTCGCGCACCGAATACTTCGGCTTGTCGTCAAGGCGGTAATCAATGAAGCTGAGCACCCAGTTCCCGGTATAGTCCGTAATATCGGCCATGTCGCGGAAGACCTCTTTGAGGCCCTTCTCGATGAACCAATTGTAGGACGCCTTCTGAACCTCGATGAGGTTGGGCATATCCATGACCTCGTCGATCTTACCGAAGCTCATGCGTTGGCAGCTTCCTCGTGTAACGGGTTTCACTTTCAGCATAGGCAAAATCACTCCGTTCTTTTGAATTTCCGTTTTTCTCTCGGAAAATCGAAATTTTGCGGGATCTCCCCATATATTTTATAATATTAAGCGCAAAGATAAAATAAATTATAGGGGTATTAATCCATTATAAATAATACGGAACGATATTATACATTTTGAGCGGCCGTCTGTCAAGCGAATAACGGCAAATAAAATTTCTTTGTGCATCCATATGAAATTTCAATGTTTTGCCATAATTATTTTGTGGATAATTTTTTCACTTTTGTGTATTATGCCTATCAAAAAGCGTCAAAAAAGCCGCTGCCACTCGGGCAACGGCGGTAACGGTAAAATTTTCACTTTATTATAATAGGGCGAAAACGCTTCTCCGCGCCGCATTCGGCGGCATTCGTCAGGCAGAGGGCATAGATATCCCCCGCCCTGCATTCCGCGGCAAAAACAGCCTTTGCTTCTTCGCTCAGGGCGGCGATATCGGCTGTTTTGGCGAGAATAGGCAGCCTTGCGCTCAACGCCGCCTCACGCAGCAGCTCCGCCCCCCTCGGGGTGAATCCGCCGACTCTGATATAAGGCGGGTCGATCGCGGCAAGCTCGGCGGTAACGCCCAAAAAGCAGTTTAATATTATTCTGCGTATGCGTGCGTGCGAATACCTTTTAGTTTTGGCAAGCGTATACAGCTCCTCAAGGCTGCGGGCCTCCCTCGCCGCCGTGAGGATCCTGTTCTCTATCCCCTCGCTGATGTCGGGCGCCGACGCCAGCTCCTGTGCACCGACTGTCCTCATTTTATAGAGGATAGCCCGCTCTATGCGGCTTATATCCGCCTGCTCCGCGCTGCGGTATATCTCCCCCGCCGCCGCAGGCACAAGGCCGCTTATATCTCCGCCGCTGCGGATAAGCTCCCTTATCTTTGAAGCACCCGCAAAGCCGTCGGCTATCTCGGCGCTGTCATGCCCTGCGCCAACCCTGCCTACCGCAAGGGGCTTCATTCGGCTGCCGATACGCTCAAGGGCGGATACATATTCAACGGCAAGGATGTCGTTCGGCGAAGCTATCAGATCGGCGCTTGCGGGGCTTATGTGCCTGAGAGCGCTCTCCCTCGCCGAAGCAAAGGATACTCCGTGCGCCAGCTCCTCCTTGAGCAAAGAGGGGAATTCGGGCGAAGCAAGCAGCCCCGCCGCCTCGGCTATCCTTGCGGTGTCGCCGCACTCGGAGCCGAACACGAGCGTATCAACGCAGCCGAGCGCATCAAGCAGCTCGACCCCCGCGCCCGCAAAGCTCTGAGCGCCCGACACGGCGTAAATGCTCGGCAGCTGTATCACGAGGTCGACCCCGCACAGCAGCGCCGCTTTTACACGGGCGGAGAAGTCAAATATCGCAGGCTCGCCCCTCTGGACAAAATTGCCGCTCATCACGGCGACAACGCAGTCCTCCCCCGCCTCTCTCGCCCGACGGGCAAGATAAGCGTGCCCGTTGTGAAACGGATTGTATTCGGCGACGATGCCGGCTGCTCTCATATTCGCACCTCCGATAAAAAACTCTTGAAAAAATCATTTAGTAAGTATATAATATAACAGTTACAGGCTTTAATCAAGCTAAAAATCACGATTTGGAGTGTTAAAATGAAGATTTTGGTTATCAACGCAGGCAGCTCATCGCTCAAATATCAGCTCATTGATACCGACGGCGACAAGCTCCTTGCAAAGGGCATCTGCGAACAGATAGGCGACGCAAATTCGTCCTTCACCCACAAGGTGCCCGACGACGCAGGCAAAAACATAAAGGATCTCCTCTGCCCCATCCCCGATCACGGCGCAGCCATCCAGCTTGTGCTCGATACGCTCGTTGACGCCGAGCACGGCGTTATCGGCTCGACCGATGAGATAGGCGCTGTCGGTCACAGAGTGCTCCACGGCGGCGAGAAATTCTCCGGCTCCGTGCTCGTCACCGAGGACGTCAAGGCCGCTATCAAGGAGTGCTTCAAATTCGGTCCTCTCCACAACCCCGCAAACCTCAAGGGCATCGAGGCCTGCGAAAAGATAATGAACGTACCTCAGGTCGCCGTTTTTGACACCGGCTTTCATCAGACCATGCCCGACTACGCATATATGTATGCCCTGCCCTATGAGCTTTATGAGGAGGAGGGCATCCGTCGCTACGGCTTCCACGGCACCTCTCACCGCTATGTCTCCATGAGAGCTATTGATATGCTCGGCGGCAAGGCGGAGGGCACGAGGATAGTCACCTGCCACCTCGGCAACGGCTCCTCCATCTCCGCTGTCAAGGACGGCAAGTGCTTCGACACCACCATGGGTCTCACCCCGCTTGAGGGCATCATCATGGGCACCCGCTGCGGCTCGATAGACCCCGCCATCGTCACCACCGTCATGGCGGCAAGGAACCTCTCCCCCGCCGAAATGGACACTCTTATGAATAAAAAGAGCGGTATGCTCGGCATCGCAGGCACCAGCGACAACAGGACCATCGAGGGTCTTGCAAAGAACGGCGACAAGAAGGCTCAGCTCGTTGAGAATATGCTCTGCCACCAGCTCGTCAAATACATAGGCGGCTTTGCCGCTGCAATGGGCGGCGTTGACGCGGTCGTATTTACCGGCGGCATTGGCGAGAACAACCCCCACTACCGCACCAGAGTAGCTGAGAAGCTCGCATTTCTCGGCACCGCCATTGATGAGGAAAAGAACTCCGTCAGAGGCGAGGAGATAGAGATATCCGTCCCCGGCTCCAAGGTCAAGCTCCTTGTCATCCCCACCAACGAGGAACTCATGATAGCCAAGGATACTCTTGAGATAGTTTCCGCACTTTGATTGTAAGACGGTGATCGTTTGGATTATTTTGCCCCGCTCTTTATGAGTGAAAAGGCTGCCGAGCCGTTTCGCGCCCCGGCAGCCCCTATAGACCTTTTCAACTGGGAAAAGGACGGCTACTCACGCCCCGAGAGTTATGCACGGCTCTACGGGGTCGAGAATGTCGGGCTCTTTGCCCGCCTGTGGTCATTTGAGGACTCGGTGCGCTGCGAATGCACAAAGCGTGACGACCCGGTCTACACCGACAGCTGCCTCGAAATCTTTTTGAAGCCCGTTACGGGTGACGAGCGCTATGTGAACTTCGAGGTCAACCGAAACGGAGTATATCTATCCCAGATAGGCGAAAAGCGCGAGGGCAGACGATTTATCAGGGAGATCACCTCCCTTGAGCCGACGATAACGCCGTTCACCCTCCCCGGCAGCGGCAAAAGCGCCTGGGGCTATGATATCTTTTTGCCGGACGGCTTCATCTCCGAGGTCTACGGCGCACCCTATCGCACGGCGGAGAACATTATCAAGGGTAACTTCTATAAGTGCGCCGACCTCGCCGAGGCCCCGCACTACGCCGCCTGCTTCCCCGTCGACTCCGCCGAGCTGGGCTTCCACAACCCAGCCCGCTTCGGCAACATAATTTTAAGAAAGGCGTGACTTCGTTGCACAAGAAAATAGATACGGTATCTGAGCTTGTCACGGCGTTCAAATTCAAGGGCGAGCTGAAGAACATCTCACAGCTCTTTGACGGCCATATCAACGATACCTATATATTTGGATTTCTTGAGGAGAACGGCCACACTAATAAATATCTCGTTCAAGAGCTTAACACATATGTGTTCAAAGAGCCTGACGCCCTGATGAAAAACGTGGTGAGCGTCACCGACTACCTCCACAAGGAGGTCATCGCCGCCGGCGGCGACCCCGAGAGGGAGAGCCTCTATGTTTTCTTCACCAAGGATAACAAGCCCTACTACATAGACAGCGAGGGCAGCTTCTGGCGCTGCTACAACTATATATACGACGCACACTCATGTCAGTGTGTGGACTGCCCTGAGACTTTTTACAACGCTGCGAAGGCATTCGGCAAATTCCAGCGTATGCTGGCGGACTACCCCATTGACGATCTGACCGAGACGATACCGAACTTCCACAACACTGTCTCCCGTTTCGCCGACTTCAAAAAGGCCGTTGCCGATAACCTCTCCGGCAGAGCCGACGATGCCCGCAGCGAGATAGATTTCGTCCTGAGCCGCGAGGCGGACTGCTCCGTGCTCGTCGACCTGCTGAACGCAGGCGAGCTGCCGTTGAGAGTCACCCACAACGACACAAAGCTCAACAACGTCATGTTTGACAACAAGACGGACGAAGGCATCTGCGTTGTCGACCTCGACACCGTAATGCCCGGTCTGTCGCTCTATGATTTCGGCGACAGCATCCGTTTCGGCGCCAACACCGCCGCGGAGGATGAGAAGGATATCTCCAAGGTGCAGCTCAGCCTTGAGAATTTCAAGGCGTTCACCCTCGGCTACCTCTCCACCGCAGGCGAGAGCCTGACGAAGAAAGAGATAGAGTATCTCTCGTTCTCGGCAAAGCTGATGACGCTCGAATGCGGTATGCGCTTCCTAGGCGACTTCATCAACGGCGATGTCTACTTCAAGACCGACTACCCCGAGCACAACCTTGTGAGGTCACGCACCCAGTTCAAGCTCGTGGAGGAGATCGAGAAGCACTATGACGAGATGCAGCAGATCGTTGCGGATTGCTGCGCCCGTCTCGGGCTGTCAAAATGACCTCGGAGCTACTCAGCGAGCATGAATTCCGCCGCAAGGTGGCATTCTGGCTGCTCGACAACGACCGAGGCGCCTGCCTGCCGTACGGCGTTGACCGCGAGGAATACGCCGAGCAATTTCGCCTGCCAGACTTCGACTACACCCACACGCAGTCCTGCTGCGATAAGGAGGGTGACCTGATTACGATGCTGCGTGGCGAGATAAGCCTCAGCGACTGGCAGACAAGGAACGGCAGAGAGCCGAGAAAGCTCGTCTTTTATAAAGTGCTCAAGACCTTTATCGACACGCCGGAGGTCGAGCCGTACCCGATGGGTTATATAATTGTATTATAATATGAAAAAGCCGCTGCACGGTTCGTTTGAGCCGAGCAGCGGTCATTTTTTTCTTATTTGATTATGTCAAGTATCTCTTTCGGGTCGCTTACGATGAATTCGGCGCCGTTATCCTCGAGCACCTTCCTGCCGCGGAAGCCCCAAGTCACGCCGATACACGGCAGCTTTGAGTTGTGAGCGGTCATGCAGTCCACCTCGGAGTCGCCGACATAGACAGCCCTGTCACGGCTCACGCCGAGCTTGTCGAGCGCAAGCCAAACGCCGTCCGGCTCGGGCTTCTGCGCCACGCCGTCGACCTGACCGATGATAACATGGATGCTGTCGCCGAAAAAGCCTCTGACGATATCCACGGCGGCGTCCTGCATCTTGTTGGTAACCACCGCAGTCTTAAAGCCCGCCGCAAAAATTGCTTTCAGCAGCTCGGGGATGCCTTTATAGGGCTTGGTTTTGTTGCGGGAATTGTGCAGATAATGCGCCTTGAACACATCAAGGCACTTCTCGCTCACATCATCGGGCGTACCCTCGGGCACGCTGAGATAGACCAGACGGCGCACTCCGTTGCCGACGAAAGTGCGTATCTCCTCGTATGTGCGTGCAGGGAAACCGAACTCGGCGAGCGCATAATTCACGCTGTCCATCAGGTCCTCAAGGGTGTCGATAAGAGTGCCGTCCAAATCAAAAACTACAGCGTCGTATTTCATGGTATTTCTCCGTCCGAAAATTAGTTTTTAAATTTATCAAAGAAGCTGCTCTTCTTGGAGCTGCTGCCGACCGGTGCGCCTCTCTTGACGCCCAGCTCCTTTTCAAGCTCCTGAAGCAGCTCTTTCTGCCTCGGAGTAAGGTTCTTCGGCGTGTCAACGATAATTCTCACGAGCTGATCGCCCTTGCCTCTGCCGTTGACATTCTGGATTCCTCTGCCTTTGAGGTTAAAGACCGTGCCCGACTGTGTACCTGCCGGCAAATCGAATTTAACATCACCGTCAAGAGTAGGAATACGCAAATTATCGCCCAAAGCCGCCTGAGTGAAGCTGACATGCTGCTCCAGCCAGACATTGTAGCCGTCACGCTCAAAGAACGGGTGCGGTCTGACAAAAACAGCCACCTTGAGGTCGCCCTTGGGGCCGCCATTGACGCCCGAATTGCCCGCACCGCTGACGTTGAATATCTGCCTGTCGTCGATACCGGCGGGGATATTCACCTCAACGCTCGTGCGCTTGGATACTCTGCCTGAGCCGCGGCACTTCTGGCACGGGTCGTCAATTACACGGCCTCTGCCGCCGCACTTCGGGCAGGATTTCTGAGTGGATATAACTCCGAATGCAGTCCTCTGCTGCACATTGACGAAGCCTCTGCCGCCGCAATCGGGGCAGGTCTTGGGCGAGGTGCCCGCTTTTGCGCCCGAGCCGTGGCAATCGGGGCAGGTATCCACCCTCGTCACCTCGATGGTGCGCTTGCAGCCCTTGGCCGCCTCCTCAAAGGAGATGGTCACTCTCGCCTGTATGTCCTCGCCTCTGCGGGGGGCGTTGGGGTTAGCCTGACGACCGCCTCCAAAGCCTCCGCCGAAGAAGGAGCTGAATATATCGCCGAGATCGTCGAAGCCGAAGCCTGCACCGTTGAAGCCGCCTGCTCCGCCCGCGCCGAAGTTAGGGTCTACGCCCGCATGACCGTATTGGTCATACCTCGCCCGCTTGTCGCTGTCGGAGAGCACCTCGTAAGCCTCGTTGACCTCCTTGAATTTAGCCTCCGCCTCGGCGTTGCCGGGGTTGAGGTCAGGGTGATACTGCTTCGCCTTTTTTCTGTATGCTTTTTTTATTTCGTCCTCGGTTGCGCCCTTTTGGACTCCGAGCACTTCATAATAATCACGTTTATTCTCTGCCAAAGGTATTTCTCCCTCGGGAATCAGGCGTGCAGCCCACGATTCCGTTTTTTACTGTTTTATAAAAGTCCAAGTCGTCCCCGCCGTCATTACAACGACGGGGACAGCCCGATTTAATTATTTATTGTCGTCAGCGTCGGTGAAGTCGGCCTGAGTATAGCCGTTTGCGTCGGTGTTGCCGTCGGCGCCCGCTGCGCCCTGCTGAGCCTGAGCTGCCTCTGCGGCGGCCT
>OHHO01000706.1_pt1 | contig 11955 bp, 9 predicted proteins | sample 1568071 | NCBI WGS metagenome assembly OHHO01 (sample SAMEA3879582, study PRJEB24766) | human gut metagenome | biome: human-associated habitat; feature: feces | place: USA | collected 1985/1987
ATCTTCATTATGAGCTTCTTTGCAGGCTTCCACTTTCTGCCTGTAAACTTGTATGCCTTCTTGGTGCTGTTGTTATAGCTCATTGTGGCTACGCCTTTAGAGCCGAAATAATATCTGCTGCGGTAGACAGTCTTCCACATATTTTTCTTCTGCACCCATGTGTTCTTCGAGTAATCAAAGTCGTATACCTTCTTTGTACCCTTCTGATCTGTATATCTTGAGGTAACATATCCGCCGTCACATACGTAGTAAGCGGTACTTCCATTTACCTTCTTCCATCCTGATGATGTACGTCTGTTTCCATTTGCATCATAGAAGTAGTATCTGCTTCCGTTGAGCTTGTCGATCACATTTGAGACTCTCTTGTATGACTTGCTGCTTGATATGTATCTGTACAATATATTCGATGCCTGATCATACAGAATGGTACATGTGCCTGATCCATCAAAATACATCAGCTTTCTGCCTGTATTCTTCCACAGGTTCTTGTTCATATCCCAGCTCTTCTTTGAATCGTTAAATGAATACTTTCTGAAAATGCCTGATGCCTTGTAGATCCTCTCCTTTACATAGTGGGATCCACCGCCTGTTACAAATACCATATTGTCATAATTTATATGATACCAACCGCCCTTTGTGACCTTGTCACCATTTGAATTGAAATAATATGTTCTGCCATCGTTGAGAATAAGCATCTGGTTCTTCACCTGGACAAGCTTGCCGCTGCTCAGTGACTTTGCCTTCTTGCTGCTATTATCGTATATCTTTTCACACAGTCCGGAATTGTTCAGATAATAGAGAACGTTATCCACTGTCTGCCACTCGTTCTTGCAGATCGTCCAGTCCTTTGAATCAGCGCTGAATCTGTATATCTTGATGGTATCGCCAGAACGTGTAAACTTCATAGCTGCCACGCCATTTTCATCTATAAGATATCTGGTGCCATCATCGGCATCTATCCAGCCTGCAGTTTTCTGCACTTCACCATTAACATAATATCTGAAGTAACCATCCTCATCCTGTATCACTCCACTCTGAACTACATCTGATGCTGTGGCCAGAACTGCCGTGCCGTCAGCTCCCATCTCATCTGCCTGTGTCACCACATTTGTAGAAAAAATCACAATAGCCAATACAGCAATCGCCATAAGACTGCCTATAACTTTTGCCGCCATCAGGCTCTTTTCTCTCTTTGCAATATTAGTCTTCATTGTAGACATCTTTACTGTCCTCCTTTTTATTAAGCATCAGTTTCCGCAGGGAATCTGATGTTTGTGTGCATTCTGCTACGCTCGTAGTATACACGTGTTACATATTTTTTACAAGTATAACTTTTTTACAAGTTTTTTGTTACAAATGTGTTAAGCTGCCCCATCTTGGATTATTTGTCTACATATGGTAAAATAAATCCGCAAAATTCAAAAACAGACAACGAAAAATGTCTGCCAACGGCAGTACAGAGAAAGGATACATATATTATGGGAGCTATTGTTACATTAAAAAAGGGAGAGGGACGACTTCTGAAGTCCGGCGGAGCATGGATATTTGACAATGAGGTCGACACCATAGTCGGCAGCTTTGAGAACGGCGACATCGTCATAGTAAAGGACTTCGACGGTTATCCACTCGGCAAAGGATTCATAAATACCAACTCCAAGATCTTCATCCGCATGCTCACAAGACATGTGGACACCGAGATCGACGAGGCATTCTTCACAAAGAGACTTCAGGATGCATGGGATTACCGCAAGAAAACCGTCGACACCAGTAGCTGCCGTGTCGTATTTGGCGAGGCTGATTTTCTGCCGGGAATCGTCATTGACAAGTTTGAAAACGTGCTTGTTGTCGAATCACTGGCACTCGGCATCGACAAAGTTAAAAATTTGTTAATAAATATTTTAAAAAATATACTTAAAAATGATGGTATAATAATCGAGGGTGTTTATGAACGAAGCGATGCAAAAGTCAGAAAACACGAGGGGATGGATACCTACAAAGGGTTTATTGGTGACGAATTTAACACAAAGGTTCATATAAATGAAAATGGCGTTCGATATATTGTTGATGTGAAAGACGGTCAGAAGACCGGATTCTTTCTGGATCAGAAGTATAATCGTCTTGCTATTCAGAGAATATGTAAAGATGCAAAGGTTCTTGATTGCTTTACACACACAGGCTCCTTTGCTCTAAACGCAGGCATAGCCGGTGCTTCCAGCGTTTTGGGAGTAGACGCTTCAGAACTTGCTATTGCCCAGGCCAGAGAAAATGCAGCGCTCAACGGATTGGAGAGCACTGTCTCTTTTGAGTGCAGAGATGTATTTGATCTTCTTCCTGAACTGGAATCAAAAGGCGAACAGTTTGACGTTGTCATACTTGACCCGCCGGCATTCACAAAATCAAGAAATTCAATAAAGAACGCAGTCAAAGGCTATCGCGAGATTAATCTGCGTGCTATGAAACTCGTAAGGGATGGTGGATTCCTTGCAACTTGTTCATGTTCACATTTTATGGATTTCGAGTTATTTACCAAGACCATAAAACAGGCCGCCATGAATTCACATGTAAGACTTCGCCAGGTAGAGTTCCGCACACAGGCTCCTGATCACCCAATATTATGGGCTGCAGATGAATCTTATTATCTGAAGTTCTACATATTCCAAGTAATAAAGGAGAGATGACACAATGCAACTAATTCAGAGAAATAAGGATTCAGCATATTTGCAATACGACAAGTATGTAAATTATGACAATCCTATCGTCGCTGCAAAGGCAAAGGAACTTGCTGCAGATTGCAAGAGCAGTGATGAGATCATACAGGCATGTTACTATTTTGTCCGGGATAGGATTTCTCACACATATGACAGCAACTTTTCAGTAATAACTATCAGCGCTTCCGATGTACTGGAAGCCAGCACGGGCATCAGCTATTCAAAGGCCAATTTGCTGGCAGCACTGCTTCGTGCCAACAACTTATATACAGGATTCTGCTATATCCGTATCAAGCACAAGGGCGGACTTATGGCTATGCATGCACTTAATGCGGTATATCACCCAGATCTCAAGAAGTGGATACGTCTTGATGCCCGTGGCAATAAATACGGCGGTTTCAACGCCGATTACACACATAATGAGACTCAGATGGGACATGTGATTGATTCAGCAGCCGGAGAGTATGAGTTCAACGACCTCATCGCCGTACCGCTTCCATCAACCATGAGGGTTCTCGAACAGAGTACCAACTTCTACAAGATGTACTTTAACGATATGCCAGATTATGACGCTTAAAAAAATATTACCAGCGGATGACCGCTGGTAATATTTTTCTATACTATATGAATAAGAGGGGAACCGATCCATGTCAAAGACAAAATCCAAAACCATATTAAGAATATCTTTTAACTCACCTGTGGTACTTACATTTGCACTCATTTGTCTGGGAGCTTATCTCCTGAATATCCTCACAGGCGGCAAAAGTAACTTTCTTCTATTTGAAGTATACAGAGCCCCTCTCACCGATCCTTTAACCTACATCCGCATGTTTGCCCATGTGTTTGGTCACGCAAGCTGGAGTCACCTTATCAACAACATGACGCTGCTGCTTGTGATCGGCCCACTACTTGAGGAAAAATACGGCTCAAAGGATCTGCTCATCGTAACCATCACCACCGCACTGGTGACAGGAATCGTGCATTTTATATTCTTCCCTGGTACAGCATTGCTCGGCGCCAGCGGAGTGGTATTCGCATACATTCTTCTGTCTTCTTTTGCATGTATAAAGGACGGCTCCATACCGCTCACCTTCATACTTGTTGCAGTGCTTTATATCGGCGGACAGGTGGCTGACGGAGTGTTTGTGAAGGACAATGTGTCGAATCTCACCCACATTATCGGGGGGATCATCGGAGCGTTCTTCGGGTATATCTCAAATGTCAGGAGATGATATGACGAACGGACGGATGACATACTCTCCAGGGGCAGAAATTGGGTCTCTATATATGTAATCACGCTCGACTTACCTCACTTTGCTTTGCTTATATCTGCACGCGGCTCCCGCTCGCTATAAGAGCGTTGCGAGCTCCGCCTTGGCAGTAAGCAGCAAAGTTCAGGCGTCTTCGCTACCGATTACATATATAGAGACCCAATTTTATATTCCCAGGGAGTATGGCATCCTGGTCTTGTTGGATATATACTTTTCAGATCATGTTCCTGACATATTTCGCTGAAAAATATATTTTATACACCACACTATATTATAGATATCGACTCTTACCTGTTTTTCTTTTATTCAGTTCCCCAGAGTGTCATCCCACAAAAATAATCATAGATATTTAATAAAAAATATATATCAACACAGACATCTATAAACTATAAGCTACCTTTCTATCTACAGATTCAGGATTTCCTCCGGTGTCTCTACTATGTTGTCGGCGCCGGCTGCCTCGAATTCTTCCCTGCTGCCGTAGCCGTAGAGGACTCCTATGGTCTGGAGACCGCAGGCTTTGCCACCTTCTATGTCGTAGCGTCTGTCGCCTATCATCACAACCTGGTTTGATTTTATCATATCTTCTGTCAGTCCGTGATTTTTCTTGAGGCTTTCAAGGACCTGGGATATGATGTGCTTCTTGTCTGATCCTGTTCCGTCGGGATTACTTCCAACTACAACGTCAAAATATTTTCCCACACCGAACTTCTCAAGGATACGGAGTGTCGGCTCTGTCGGCTTGCTGGTTGCAACTGAGAGTATGCAGCCCTTCTCCTTAAGGGCACACAGGGTGTCTGCCACTCCGTCGTACACCTCAGCCTCGAAGAGACCTACCACGTTGTATCTCTCCCTGTACTTGGCCACCATCTCTTTCGCTTTTGCGTCGTCCATGCCGAATTCCCTCACGAAAGAATCATAAAGTGATGGTCCTATAAAGCTTCTGAATACTCTGTATTCAGGATATGGAATTCCAGCCCAGTCCAGAGCGTATTTTATACAGTTGAATATTCCTTCCTCAGACTTGGTGATGGTTCCATCAAGATCAAATAATAAATATTTGTACATATACCGTCTTCCTCCTTGCGAAAATAATGGGTCAGGCACACCAAAAAAGCGCTTACCGAAATGCCCCGCAAATTCTATGAATCTGTGGGGCATTTGTAGTATTTATATATTGAAACTACCCATGAATATTACATGATATCAACATCTGCTGAGTAATCCACACCGTCGATCTTGAAACCGAACATGTTGTAGAAATCCTCCCAGTATCCATCGATGTCTGCTATATCCTTGACATTGTCATTGTTGACTGTATCCCAGTGCTCAGCAACAACTTCCTGAACATCATCTCTCATCTCCCAGTCGTCCATACGGATGAATCCGTTGTCGTCCACCTGGGTGTCATCCAGGATCTTATCCATGAACAGTCTCTGCATCTGCTCTATGCATCCCTCGTGGAGTCCCTTCTCTTTCATAACTTTGTAGAGAAGTGTGATATACAGAGGTACGATAGGGATAGCTGCACTTGACTGTGTGACAAGAGCCTTGTTGATGGCTATCTTCGCCTTTATGTTAGGGAACTTTTCATTTATAATGTCTGCTGACTTGTACAGATCCTTCTTTGCCTGTCCGATTGATCCCTCAGCGTAGATAGGGAATGTGATCTTTGGTCCTATGTATGAGTATGCAACTGTGATCACGTTATCTGCCAGAACTCCGGCATCTGAGAGTGCCTGCATCCAGTCGATCCAGTCCTCACCGCCCATTACCTTGATGGTAGCATTGATCTCGTCATCATTTGCCGCTGTTATATGTGCATCTGTGATGGTGTTGTCCTTGAGTACAAGTGTCTTGTTGGTGTACTCCTCACCAACCGTCTTGAGTACAGATGTGTACTTTGTTCCATCCGGAGTTGTTCTTCTAGGCGCTGCTAGGCTGTATACAATCATGTCTATCTTGCCCATGTCTGCCTTGATGGTCTCGATGACCTGCTCCTTGATCTCGACTGAGAACGCGTCGCCATTGATGGACTTTGCATAGAGTCCGGCCTTGTGAGCCTCCTCCTCAAATGCTCTGTTGTTGTAGAAGCCAGCGGTTGCTGTACGGCGTCCATTTGACTCCTTCTCAAACATAACGCCGAGGGTATCTGCGCCATAGCCAAATGCAACTGCAATACGTGATGCAAGTCCGTATCCTGTTGACGCTCCGATCACCAGAACCTTCTTAGGTGCGTTATCGCTCTTAACTGTTCCCTTTGACTTGACATACTCGATCTGATTCTTTACATTCTGTGCGCATCCCACCGGGTGAGCTGTTGTACAAATAAAATCTTTAACTCTTGGTTCAACTACCATTTTCAATTCTCCTTATAAAACATAATATATTTAGTGCTCTTTGTTGGCAAACTTCGTGTATTCCTGCAGCCATACCAGATCCACAGATCCGGTGGCACCTTTTCTCTGTTTAGCTATGATTATCTCCGAGATACCCTTCTTGTCGGTATCAGGATTGTAATAATCATCTCTGTATATGAACATAACCACATCGGCATCCTGCTCGATAGATCCCGACTCTCGGAGATCCGCAAGCACAGGCTTGTGATCCGGTCTCTTATCAACCTCTCGGTTAAGCTGTGACAGCGCTATGATAGGCACATCCAGCTCCCTGGCAAGCATCTTCAACGATCTTGACATATCAGATACGAACTGCTGTCGCGACTCAACTCGTCCCGTCGTGCTCATAAGCTGCAGGTAGTCGATGATGATGAGTCCAAGATTGTTCTTGCTCTTGAGCTGTCTGCATTTTGATCTCAGCTCGGATATGGTGAGTGCTGAACTATCCTCTATGTACAGCGGTGCGGCAGCTATACTCTCCGCACTGGCAAGCACCTGATCCCAGTCGTCCTCAGCCAACTGTCCCGTCTGTACCTTCTGGGAATCAACCAGGGAATCCATGGCTATCATACGCGTTACAAGCTGCTCCTTGCTCATCTCCAGGTTGAATATCGCAGTGGCAATTCCCTTGCGCACGGCAACATGGTGGGCAATATTAAGAACAAATGCCGTCTTACCCATGGCAGGTCTAGCAGCCACCAGTATAAACTCCGATCCATGGAGACCGGTGAGCATATTGTCCAGATCTATGAATCCCGTAGGGATACCTGTTACTCTTGTGTTCTTTCTGGAAGCCTCCTCTATCTGCTCGATAACGTTCATGACGATCCTGTCGATCCCCACAAATTTGCTGGAGCCGTTCCTCTCCTTTATCAGATTGAACACACCGCTCTCGGCCTGTTCAAGAAGCTGTTCAACTCCCTCTGAATCCAGATAACAGTCCTTCTCCACTTCCTCGCACAGCTTTATCATCTTCCTGAGTATGGATTTGTCCGCCACGATCTCTGCGTAATGCTTGGCATTCACCGATGTCGGAACCGTCTCCAATATCTCCGCTATGGATTTGGTGCTTATGACCTCATCAGGTACATTGTTCTCCTCAAGCTTGTTCTTCAGGGTTACCAGATCGACCGCCTTACCCTCCTTGAACAGTTCTACCATATTCTCGAACAATATTCCGTACTGACCATAGTAGAAATCCTCCTTGGTCAGCATATCGGACGCCTCTACTATGGCGTCTCTGTCCATGAGCATGGAACCTATAACAGACTTCTCGGCATCCAGATTGTAGGGAAGCTTTTTTCTTGCAAATGCATCTTCCATATTTTATCTATACTCCTTATGCTTCCTCGACCTTTACAGCAAGCTCTGCCTGAACCTCAGGGTGAAGCTTGACCTTCACTGAAAAGCTTCCTAACGCCTTGATGGAGTCCTTCATAACGATCTTCTTCTTGTCTATATCCTTGCCGAGCTGGCTCTTGATGGCATCTGAGATCTCCTTTGTGGATACTGAGCCAAATGTTCTTCCGCCCTCTCCAACCTTGATCTTAACAGTTACTGAAGCCTTCTCAAGCTCTGCCGCAAGTGCCTTGGCATCAGCAAGATTCTCTGCTGCCACCTTCTCCTCATGAGCCTTGCGGAGCTTGAAATCATTCATATTCTTTGGAGTTGCCTCCATGCCGAGCTTCTTAGGAATGATGAAATTTCTTGCGTAGCCCTCATTTACCTCTACCATTGCGCCTTTCTTTCCAAGGCTTTTAACATCCTGTAATAATATGACCTTCATATCCTAAATATCTCCTTCCTTATACATCTCATTCAGGAGCCCAACAAGCTCCTTCTTTATATCCTCTGCTTTCGCATTTTCAAACTGAGCTGCCGCGATATTTGCATGACCGCCGCCACCCATTCTCTCCATGATTATCTGGACATTGACATCGTCAATGGCTCTTGCACTTATCTTGACATCCGCACCCATCTGCGCTATTACAAATGAAGCTCTGACACCTGCGATGTTCAGCATCTCATTTGCAATCTTGGCGGTGAGTACCACCGGCGACTCAGGGCCATCCCCAGGTGTAATGATTGATATGGCAAATGCATCAAGCACCATCTCTGCGTGGCTGACACCCTCCGCCTTCTGTCTGTAGGTCTCTATGTCAGTTCTGAACATCTTCCTTACTCGCATGACATCCGCACCGCTTCTCTTCAGGAACGCGGCTGCCTCAAAGGTTCTGACACCGGTCTTGCTCAGGAAGTTGTCGGTGTCAATGAGTATTCCGGCATACATGGCGTCCGCCTCTGTAGGCCTGAGCTTTATCTTCTCATCCATGTACTGGAGCATCTCTGCGATCATCTCACATGCAGATGACGCAAATGGCTCTATATACGACAGTGTCGCATTTGCAATGACATCCTTTGTCTGCCTGTGGTGATCGAACACCACTATGCTCTTCGCATATGCCAGCAGTTCCTCACACTCCGTGAGCGTAGGATTATTCACATCCGTCACAACTACGACCGTGTCGTCATCGACCAGACTGAGCGCCTGATCGTTGTTGATTATCATATCTGCCGGGTAGGAATTGCTCGAAGTGAAATTGCCGTATATCGGACTTATGGCCGATGACACCTCATTTACAACTATATGCGCCGTCTTGCCCAGCGCAGTCACCATCTTGTATATTCCTATACCTGAACCAAAAGCATCCATGTCCGGATTCTTGTGGGCCATGATTATAACCTTCTCTTTGGTCTCAAGAAGCTCCTTGAACGCAAGAGTCTTAACCCTCGCCTTAACTCTCGTAGACTTCTCCGTTCCCTGACTCTTACCGCCAAAGTAGGTGATCCTGTCGGCGGACTTGATAACCGCCTGATCGCCGCCTCGGCCCAGAGCAAGCTCCATGGCGGAACGCGCTGCCTCAAAGTTTTCTATAAAGCTCTTGTAATCAGTACCAAGACTTATACTGAGTGTAAGCGGAAGATCATTTCCGATATTTATAGCCTTGACCTCATCGAGCAGGGCAAATTTGTTCTCCTTGAGCTGATCCAGATACTTCTGTGGCATCACGAACATGTACTTGTCCTTCTCAAGGCTCTTGACTATGGCGTCGACATTTGCCATGTATTTGTTAATCTTTCTGTCGACCAGGGCAACAAGAAGAGAGTGTCGTACTTCCTCAAGCGACTCAAATATCTCATCGTAGTTATCAATATATATGAGACCCGCAACCAGCTTCTGGTCATGGTTCTCCTGAGCGAGCTGATTCACCACTGTCACATCAAACATGTAGAACGCAAGGAAGGTGTCCGTCTTGCCGTGGTGTCTTGAACCACCGTGCGAAGCCTTCGTATCTTTCTTCTGCTCATCAGCCCCATCTCCGTCTGTGCCGGCCTCACCCGGCTGGGCATCCGTCTCTTCCATAGCAGGCTCAACCTTATTCACCTGTACACGTCTGATCTCATAACGGTATTCTCTTCCGTTAAATGCTATCTCTCCCTCGGTGACATCCTCCTGATAAGGAAGACTCTCCTCGGTAACCTCCTCAAATACCTGAACTATATTCAGCTTCATGAGCTTTCTCTTACTGGTCTCCGTTATACCTGAGAACTCGTCGTTCACCCACACAACTTTTCCATCCTCGTCAAGCAATGCGTACGGAACCGGAAACTCCTTTATGAGCTCCTTCTGCATCTTGCCGTGCTCCATGGCAAATTCCACATATCTGTCGCGGGACAAAGCATTCATCCTCAGGAAAACAACAATGCTCACCGCTCCGTATACTGCCGTAAAAATGGTGGCTATAACGCCGGCTCCTATTCCGACAAAATACATGAACACTGTCATCAGACAGAACATTCCTATCAGATACAATGGAACCTGTCTATATCGGTTGTACAGCCCCTCTACATCTCTCTTTTCATTCATATGTCACTGCCCTTCTTATCCTTCCATTCACAATGCAAATGATCAGGCTCAATTCTGAGCCTATACACTTCATAAGTATAACATTGTGCGATTCTGATTACAAGAAATATAGAATTGCAAAAAAATGCAGGTGTGGCAAAACACACCTGCATCTCTTATATATTAATCTGTAAAGATCTATTAACCGTTGATTCTTGCAAGAAGCTTCTTGCCAAGCTCCTCGTTGCCCGGCTTGCCGAGAAGAGCGAACATGTTCTTCTTGTAGCTCTCAACGCCCGGCTGGTTGAACGGATTGACGCCCAGAAGGTATCCACTGACGCCGCAGGCAAATTCAAAGAAATAGAAGAGCTGTCCTAAGCTGTACGCATCCATCGCCGGGATCGTCACTTTCAGGTTCGGCACACTGCCGTCGGTATGTGCCAGAATCGTGCCGTTCATCGCACTCTTGTTGACGAAATCCACGCTCTTGCCAGCCAGATAGTTCATACCGTCCGTGTCAACATCTTCTTTCTTCAAAATGATCTCCGCCGGAGATTCAGCCACTTCCAGAACTGTCTCAAACATGATTCTCGCGCCGTCCTGGATGAACTGACCCATCGAATGAAGATCGGTCGTTAAATCAACCGCTGCTGGGAAAATACCTTTCTGATCCTTGCCCTCGCTCTCGCCGTAGAGCTGTTTCCACCACTCGTTGATATATTGCAGTTTAGGCTCGTAGGAGCCCAGAATCTCGATCTTCTTGCCTCCGTCGTAGAGGATGTTGCGCACGGCGGCGTAGACGGCTGCCGGATTCTCCTTGAAAGCGACGCCTTCGGCCGTGGCCTTCTCCATCTCCTGCGCACCGCGGACAAGGGCCGCGATGTCCACGCCGGCGACGGCCAGCGGCAGCAGCCCCACGGGGGTCAGCACCGAGAAACGTCCGCCCACATCGTCGGGAATGACGAACGTCGGGTATCCCTCCTGCGTGGCGAGCGTCTTCAACGCCCCGCGCGCCTTGTCGGTGATGGCCACGATGCGCTCCGCAGCCTCCTTCTTGCCGTAACGCTTCTCGATCTCGGCCTTTATGAGGCGGAACGCGATGGCCGGCTCGGTCGTCGTGCCCGACTTCGAAATCACGATGGCGGCGATCGAATGCTCCTTCAGCGCGGCGAGCAGTTCGGCGGTGTAATCCTCCGAAATGTTCTGTCCGGCGAAAATGACCGTGGGGTCCTTCTGCTCCTTGTACAGCAGTTTGAAGGGGTCGCTCATGGCTTCGAGCACGGCCTTGGCGCCGAGGTACGAGCCGCCGATGCCGATGCAGACGACCACGTCGGCCTTCGAGCGCAGTTTCGCAGCCTCCTTCCGGATGGCGTCGATCTCGTTCTCCGAAATCGAGGAGGGGAGGTGCACCCAACCCAGAAAATCGTTGCCGGCGCCTTTGCCCGAATGCAGCAGGGCATTGGCTGTCTGCGCTTTGGCCTCGATGTCGGCGGAAATTTCAATGCCCGTCTTGGCAATGTCCAATTTCACATTTTTCATCATATCGCTAACTAAATTAATTTGGTTGTCAGTTCCTGCATGCACCTGCGCGCCGAGGCGCCCTCGTAGAGCACCCGGTAAACCATGTCGGCGATGGGCATGTCGACCCGGTGGCGGAAGTTGATGTGACG
>OHHO01000708.1_pt1 | contig 11946 bp, 10 predicted proteins | sample 1568071 | NCBI WGS metagenome assembly OHHO01 (sample SAMEA3879582, study PRJEB24766) | human gut metagenome | biome: human-associated habitat; feature: feces | place: USA | collected 1985/1987
GGAAAGAGATAGGAAACGGCGGGGTAGGGTACGAAAAAAGGTGGCCGAAGCCACCTTGGAAAGTGTAGGAACTGTTACTTCTTGCTGGAGCGGACCGCCTTCACCGCCTTGGCACAGTCTTCGGGACTGACCGCGCGGCACTGCTTGATCCAGGCCGTAGCCACGCCGATGATGCTGCAAGCGTGGTCCGCGTTGATGCGCATGGCATCACGCGTTTCGTCGCCTGGCACGAGCCATTTAGACCCGTCCTCGTCCTCGAAATAGATCTTGACGGCAGGCAGGCCGTCGTAAATGGCCAGTACGAACTCTCCCGACTGTGCAGTGTCCTGTTTGCGCATTCTCAACTCGTCACCCTTGTGCATGCGGTAGTCGGCCAAACTGTCGTCCGCCAGGCGAACGATGAAGTTGCAGTCGGGTGCAATCGCCCTGGGTACTCGGTACATCTCTTGACTGATGCAACCATGATCATCGGTTATACCATCGTAAATGGGGATCAGGACCACGTCGTCGTTATCCACTTCCTCAGCGTTACAGCCTTGCTGGCGCATGAGGTCTACAAACTCGCTTTCTGTCATAGTTTTTTCTTCGCTTTTCATGATAGAATACTTAATTTGTTATACATACTTATTAGACGGTGCGAAGGTAGGAAGTTTTTTCGACATGACCTAATAATAACTGTGAAAAAATGCTTTCTTGCGCACGGGCTAAGAAGCCGTGGAGATGGAGAAAAAATAAAGGGCCCGAACTGTCACAGCCCAGACCCTTCCGTTTACAATCTTAGTTACTAAAATAATTTACCTTAAAACCCTTTTTTTGTGTGATATTCCATTAGAAAAAGAGGTAGCGGCTGTCAACCACTCCCGCGCCGAAGACGAGGTCTTGCATGAAGTTGCCCATGTACTGCATAGCACGCTGGCGGCACATTTGAATCTGCTGCTCCTCGTTGTACTTGGCCGGACGCATCTGCTTCTTCACAACCTGGAAGACATAGACGCCGGCGTTGCCCTTGACAGGGGCGGAGCAGAACTTGCCCTGAGCCGTGGCAGCCACGGCACCCGAGAGGGCGGGCTCAGCAGCTCCCGTGGCCTGGATGAAGGCAGGGGCTGCAAACGTGATCTGATTGACCGTGCTGACCTTGGCACCCTTGGCCTGGGCAGCAGCGATGCTGTTGACGCCCTTGAGCTTGGCCATGATCATCTCGGCCTTCTTGTCGCGGATCACCTCGCGCTTGAGAATCTCCTTCACCTGGGCGTCGTCCCAAGGACGGTAGCCCTGCGGATGGATCTTGGTCATGCAGAGCACCAGCAGGTGGTCGTTCTCCTTGCCAGCCTCGAAGAGCTGGGAAACCTGTCCCTCCTTGGCCTCGAAGATCCACTTGATGGCGTCGCGGATGCCGGAACCACCGACGTTGCCCACCGTATGGCTGGAGGTGGCGAAGTCGTTGAGATCCTGGACCGTGTAGCCAAACTTCGTGGCGTGCTTCTGCAGGTCGGCCAGGCTGGCCTGGCTCTGCGTGACAAACTGGCTGAAACGGTTGTAAGCCTTGGAGTAGGTATTGTCGGAGAAACGGATTTCCTTCTTGATGACGGCAGCGACGGCCTTGCTCTTCATCGCCTTGCGGTTGAGCACCTGGATGACGACGTTGCCCTGGGTGAGCTCGATGTTCTGGGTGGAACCGACGGCACCGTTGAGCAGCGCCTCGATGTAGGCACGGTTGTCCTGGCTCATCGTGCTGGCCTGCTCATACATCGCACCCGTGAACCACGTCGTGGTGCTGTCCTGGCCGTAGCGCTTGGCGATGGCCTGGAAGTCGCCACCAGCGGCGAGGGCCTTCTGGATGCTGTCGGCAGAAGCGCGAGCGGCCTCCAGCGTCTTGCCACCCACCTGGATCTGACGGAACTCCACGGAGTCGGGGAGCTCGGTGCGAGAGAGGATGCGGACGATATTGTAGGTGTTGTCCTTCGTGTTCTCCACGACGCCGGTCGTACCGACGGCCATGGAGTCGATCTTGGAGGCGATGTCGGGGTACTGCTGGAAAGCCTTGCCGCTGACGGGGAGGCCGATGTACTGGATCATGCTACCGCTCTTGCTCACCACCTGGGTGGGATCGGCGGCCGCGGCGAGCTGCTTCTGATAGCCGGCCATGTCCTTCTGGAGCTGGGCACGGTCGGTGGCGCTGGCCTTCACCTGGACGTCAACCATCTTGACGTCGCGCGTCTCCTGCTGCTGGCGGAAGGCGGGCTTCAGCTCCTCATACTTGGCCTTGAGCTCCTCGTCCGTCACCTTGATGTCGGCGTCCTTGATCGTGTTGTAGGCGATGGAAGCCAACTGGATCTGGGCCTCCTCGTTCTCCTCGTTGAAAGCCATCTTGGCCTCTACCTTGTTGGAGAGGACGCAGTTGGCCAGCAGCGACTGATACTTCTGGGCCAGGAGCTGCGTGCGGAGGTTCTTCTCGACGAAGAGCCAGTAGTTGTAGGCGGGGCGCATCTGGTCGAGCTGCTGGCTGTTGTTGCTGGCCTCGGCCTTGCGGTAGGCGTCGATAAACTGCTTGAGGATCGAAACGTCAAAGCGTCCGGTCTGCTGGTTGACGAACGGGGTCTGCGTGAGCAGCTGGTTCGTGCCATCGTTGAGGACGTTCTGGAGTTCGTCCTCGGTGACGGTCAGACCGAGCTTCTTGCAGTCTTCCTTCATCACGCGCTCGGAGACGAGCTGCTGCCATACCTGGTCCTTCAGCTGGTTGAGCTGGTCCTCGCTGAGGTTGTCGGTGCGCATGGTCAGTTTCATCGCATCCTGATACTCCTCAAGGAGTTTTTGGAAGTCCTGCACGTAGATTTTCTCGCCAAGGACCTCACCTATCTGCTGGCTGTTCTGACCTTTGATGCCATTGCAGGAACGGAAAGCCTCCTCGGCAATGAACGCAAATAGACCCAAGCCGATGATGATAATCAGCAAGATGCCTTTGCTTCTGATTTTTCCTAAAGCTGTCATTTTTTACTTTATTTTTTATTATTTCTTTTCTCTTTCTATCTCCACCCCGCCCGCTTTCGGCTCCTTGCCCGCCCGCTTTTCGGATCCTTGGAGGACCGTCCGGAGCGGCTACGCGGCGCATAGCAGGATGGAAAATGCGTACAAAATTAATAAAAAGTTGGCAAATGACGGAATAAATTGCCGACAATTTGCGTTTGTCGCCCTGTTTCTTTGCTTTTTGACCACCAAGATCGGCCATAATGCGGGTTCTGACAGGGCGTTCTTTCTATTTTTCTTGTCACGATTTGCTTGCCACGACACGAATGTTCTTGCCGCGACGCGCGTTTTCTTGCCACGGTGTGATCCGCACGCTGGACGCGGAGCCTACTCCTCGGCCACATGGAGGCGCACGACCTCGATCTTGGTCATGGTCTTCTTGACGATCTTGAAGTGGTACTTGCCCACCTTCACCACCTCGTTGAGTTTGGGGAAACTCTGGTAGGCGTGGAGGATCAGTCCGCTGATGGTCTTGTATTCGCCACTGTCGGGCAGTCCGAGGTTGAAGAGCTCGTTGGCCTTGTCGATCTCCAGGCGTCCCGAGAGGATGTAGTCGCCGTCGGCGGTCTGCTTTGCGATATAGTTGGTGTTGTCGTGCTCGTCCTCGATGTCGCCGAAGATCTCCTCGACGATGTCCTCCAGCGAGACGATGCCCGAGGTGCCGCCAAACTCATCGACGACGACGCCGATCGACTTCTTCTGTCCGAGGAAGATCTGCATGAGTTTCTGTGCCGCCATGGTCTCGGGGACGAAGGGCATCTGGCGGATATGGTCGTGCCATTTCTCGCGGGCGCGGAAGAGTTCGAGGGTGTGGATGTAGCCGACGATGTGGTCGATGTCCTCCTTGTAGATGAGGATCTTGGAGTTGCCGCTCTCGACAAACTTCTGCTGCAGTTCGTCGGCCGTGCAGTCGTAGGGGACGGCATTGATCTCCGTGCGCGGCACCATGCAGTCGCGGACCTTGAGGTCGGGGAAGTCGAGGGCATTCTGGAAGATCTTCATCTCGTCATCGACCTCGCCTCCCTGCGGCGTGTTGTCGATGGAGGACTGGACGAGGTCGTCGAGGTCCACCTTGGTAAACGTGCCGTCGTTGTTGCCCTCCTCCATCTTGACGCCCAGGAGGCGCAGGAAGAGGCGCGAGAGCAGGGTGGAGAAGCGGCTGATGGGCCACAGGACGATGTAGAAGAGGTAGGCCACGGGAGCCAGGAGGCTCATGAGGCGGTTGGGGTTGCTCTTGAAGAGCGTCTTGGGGAGAAACTCGCCCGTGAAGAGGATGACGAGGGTGGAGCAGATGGAGTCGAGCATGACGAGCGTGGCGTCGTTGCTGATGCCAGCCAACTGCCATAGGCCGTCGAAGATGCGGGCGAAGAGGATACCATAGACCACCAGCACGATGTTGTTGCCCACGAGCATGGTGGAGACAAAACTGTTGGGGTTGGCGTAGAAGACTTTCAGGCAGTGCTGCGAGAGTCCGCTCTGGTCCTTGCCGACCTTCATCAGAAGGCGGTTGCTGGCCACGAAGGCGATCTCCATGCCCGAGAAAAAGGCCGAGAGCACCATGGTGGCCAGGATGGCTATTATATTATAGGTATAGGTGTCCAATATGGTTCAAATATGATTCACGATTCAGGGCTGCCGACGATCGGCAACCGTTGGTCTCCCGTCGGCGACGGGCTGGTCGGCGGCAGGTGGACCCGGCGGGATCGGCGTCCCCTCTCTGCGGCCTGCCGAGGGAGCCATGTCGGCTTTGTCGAAGAGGCCCCAGCCCTTGGCGTCGCCGATCTCATACTCCGTCATGGTCTCGTCGCTGCGGAAGTAGCTGCCCTGGAGTTCGCGGTCGGGCGTCTTGATATGGGAGAAGACGTGGGAGTAGAGCTGGTGCTCGGCCTCGTCCCAGTAGAGCTGCTGGCTCGCATACTCCACGCCCTGGGCCGTACGGATGCGCACGCGGCCGCGGAGCACCCAGCGGCGCAGTTTGTCGTAATAGACGGCGCTGTCGCAGGAGATGTAGCCCAGCACGCGCTTCTGCTCGTCAAACTGCGTCAGCAGGATGCCCTTGTCGAAAGTCCAGCGCGAGGGGTTGCGGTTCTCGTTGATCTCCCAGCGCTCGGCGACGATGCGATACTTGATGACGCCGGAGTCGGAGATGAGCGTGTTGACGCCGTAGGTCGTCATGATGGGCACGGAGTCGCGGTCGTGGATGGCGGGGGCGGTGTGCTCCTTGGGCTGGTTGCAGCCCGCGGCCAGGACCCCTGCCAGCACGAAAGAGAGCATGGAGGACAACAAGCCCCTCATGCCCTGGTGGTCGTTTCTCGTGTGATGACTTAGAAAACTCATGCGGTCGTGGCAGCCTTTATGGTCAACATAGGTCCCTCGCAGGGCCTATTCGACCTTGAACTTGGCGAACATGCGCTCATTGAAGGTGAAACCGATGTTGATGCGGAACGTGTTCTCCGTGAGCATCGAGGAAGCCTCGCGGCGCACCCACTGGGCGGAGATGTTGAGCATCGAGCGGTTGTTGTAGCTGTTGACGATGGGGATGCCCAGGCCCAGCGAGGCCGAGATCTCCTTGGGGCCGTCCTGGCCGTTGATGGTGAAGTAGGGCGTGGCGTAGCCGATACCCGCACGGTAGTGGAGGCGGCTGAGGAAACCACGGTGGCGCTCGCCGCGGCAGTAGTCGGCGCCGAGGACGACCTTGTGGCGGTCCTTGAGCAGTCCGCTCTGGAGCCCGTAGCCGCCCTGGTCGGAATACTGCGGGTAGTCGAGGCTGCCCCATTTCTGCAACTGGTAGTCGGCGCCGACCATCAGTTGGCCGTTGTGGCTATAGACCGCTCCCACGCCGAAGGTATGGGGCAGGTCGAGGGCGTTGGAGATACGGAAGCGGGTCGTGTCGGCCACGGCCAACTGGGAGTTGTTCTTGATGACGGAGAGCTCGGGGTCGGCGTTGAGACTGTGGCCCAGACTGTAGGTCAGACCCAGCGTGACCTGGTCCTTGGCGCTGAGGGGCTGCGTGTATTGCAGTCCGAAGTCGAGCTTGTAGCTGCGCACCTCGGCGGTGTAGGTGCGCTGCAGCGTATTGACGTAGGCGTCGCTATACGTATTGGTCACGTACTTCGTGTAGCCACCCCAGAGATAGGAGGCGTTGACGCCGACGGAGAGATTGCGCAGCGGCTCCGCACCAACGCCGAGATAGACCTGGTGGAGGCCCTGCGAGCCGCTATACTTGTTGTTGTAGGTGGCCGTGGGCGACTCGGGGGAGAGGCTGCCGTTGATGTGGGCGGAGTTGGAGTAGTCGTAGCCCACGTTGGTGTAGGGCAGCAGACCGAAGCTCACGCCCACATGGCGAAACAGGCGAAGGCCCGCCACCACATACTCCAGGTCGGCATTGCGCGCGCTGATGGAGCGGCCGCCCTCCTTGAACTGCGTCATCTGCAGGCTCACGCCCGCGTCGAAGATGAACGACAGCGAGTCGAGGGCCGAGTAGGAGGCCGGGTTGAGGGCGTTGACTTGGTTGTTGAGCCGGAGGCCATAGGCCAGTCCGTTCATGCCGCGGCTGAAACTGCCCGACTGTTCGGAGAGTTCGCCCAGGCCATACTGGCTGTAGGGGGAGTTGGTGCCGCTCTGCGCATGGAGTCCGAGGGAGGAGAGGAGCAGGAGCGATGCTGTTATCGTTTTCTTCATTGATTATCTACTGGGTTGGGGTCTGGGCAGGGCCTTGCCGGCACCAGGACCGTGATTAGCGATAGCGAGACCGTCGCTGGCGGCCTCCGGGGCGGAGGAAAGTCCGCCGAGGGGGTCAGAGGCGGTTGTTCTCGGGGAAGACCACAGAGGGCTGGAAGGTCTTGGCCTCCTCGAAGTCCATCAGGGCGTAGCTCACGATGATGATGGTGTCGCCGACGACCACCCTGCGCGCTGCCGCACCATTGAGGCAGATGCAGCCGCTGCCACGCTCGCCTTTGATGACGTAGGTCTCGAAGCGCTCTCCATTGTCGTTATCCATGATCTGCACTTTCTCACCGGCGATGAGATTGGCCGCGTCCATCAAGTCCTCGTCGATGGTGATGCTGCCGATGTAGTTGAGGTTGGCCTGGGTCACCTTGACGCGGTGCAGTTTGCTTTTCAGTACTTCTATATACATATAAAAAAGAAAGTGTAGCGTGTGTTATTCCTTATACTTGATGTGATCAATCAGACGGATCGGGGTCTTGCCGCAATAGACGGTGATGCAGCCCACCACATAGTCGCTGTCCTGCCAGTCCTGGACGTCGAGGAGCGTGTTGCCATCTACTATCTGGAAGTACTCCACCTCCAGGCCGTCGATGGCGTTGATCGTGCTGACCACGTGGTCGTGGGTCTCGGCGACGGTGTGGGTCTTGGCGTAATCGATGCTCTCCATCAGCGCACGGGCGATGTGGGGGGCGATGGCGCGCTCCTCGGGGGTGAGGAGCTTGTTGCGGCTGCTCAAGGCCACGCCGTCGGCCTCGCGCACCACGGGGCAGGGAACGATCTCCACGTGGCTGCCGATGTAGGCGACCAGACGGCGGATGACGGCGATCTGCTGCCAGTCCTTCTCGCCAAAGTAGGCGCGGGTGGGCTGGACGATGTAGAACAGGCGGCTCACCACCTGGCAGACGCCATTGAAATGGCCGGGACGATGAGCGCCCTCCATGACCGTCGTCTGGGGCGGAAACTCAAAGTGGCGGGTATCGGGAGTGGGGTAGATGTCGCTCACGGTAGGCGCGAAGACGAAGTCGGCGCCACAAGCCTCGCAAAGGGCGCAGTCGGCCTTCAATGTGCGGGGATAGCGTTCGAGGTCGGCGGGGTCGTTGAACTGTGTGGGGTTGAGGAATACGGAGACCACCGTCACGTCGTTTTCCTTGGCGCTACGCTTGATGAGCGAGGCGTGGCCCTCGTGGAGGGCACCCATCGTGGGGACGAATCCCACCGACTGTCCTTGCTTGCGCGCAGCGAAGAGCGCGTTCTGCAAGTCTGCGTTTTTTTCAAATACTTTCATTATCTGCAAAATATTTCGGGTGCAAAGTAACAACATTTTTACGAAATAGGCAAAAAGTAATCTGAAAAATATAATAAAATGCCGATGCCATTAGACAAAATATCTGAAAAGCCGCCGCGAATTCGGGAATAAAATCGTAACTTTGCACCTGGGAAATCGTGTTTATCGCGACTTTTGTCAAGAAATAATCACGATAAAACAAGTTAGAATGGCAAAGAAAGTATTGTTTATCAACCAGGAAACCACCCCTTACGTCACCCAATCGCAGATGGCAGAGATGGGAGGTTTGATGTCGGCCAAAATGCAAGAAGCCGGATTCGAGATAAGAACCTTCATGCCGAAGTGGAGCACGATCAACGAACGGCGTGGCCAGTTGCATGAGGTGATCCGACTCTCGGGTATGAATCTGATCATCGACGACACGGATCATCCGCTCATCATCAAGGTGGCTTCCATACCGCAGTCGCGCATCCAGGTCTATTTTATTGATAATGAGGATTACTACCAGAATCGTCCGGCCATGACCAAGGACGAGCTGGGCAACGACTATCCCGACAATGGCGAGCGGGCCATCTTCTTCGCGCGCGGCGTGCTGGAGACGGTCAAAAAGCTCCGCTGGGCGCCGGATATCATCCACTGCCAAGGCTGGATGAGCTCGGTGATACCGTTCTATGTGAAGACGGCCTACCACGACGAACCGCAGTTTATCAACGCCAAGGTGGTGACGTCGCTCTTCGGCGAACAGCCCGCGGGCGACCTGGGGGAGAAGTTCAGACGCTCCCTGCCGTTCAGGGAGGCCAAGGCCGAACTGATCGAGAAGTATGGCGACACGTTCGACGCCGTGGAACTGGGCAAACTGGCCATCGACTATAGCGATGGTGTCGTACAGGTGGACGACCAGGTCAACGCCGACCTCGTCCGTTATGCGCAGAGCGAGAACAAGCCGCTGATCGTCCATCCGCAGGCAGAGGCAGAGGTCAAGGGACTCTATGCTGACTTCTATGGCAAATTGTTGGGGGAATAGGCGGAGACAACGTCTCTGACGTACCCTCGGGCAGGGGGACCGTGCGCCTTGTCGATAAGCAATGGGCGTGGCTTCCTGTTGTAATAGATTTTATGACCATTACAAGCAAATGATAAAATTCCATCAGTTGGTCTGGGGCCTCGCCCTCGCTGCCACGGCGCTCTCGCTGGCGGCCTGCGACGACACGACCGACAACATCGGCGGTTCGCTGATAGACAATCCCGACAAGTTGACTGTCAAGGCTGACACCTTCCAGCTCAGCACGCGCACCATCATGGCCGACTCGGTCATCGCACGCAACATCACGGGCTATCTCGGCCGCGTGAAGGATCCAGAGACGGGCAACTACGTGACGGGCGACTTCATGGCGCAGCTGCATCCGCTGAGCAACTATCAGATCGCGGCTGCCGACAGCATCCTCAGCCGCAACGACCAGGGGGAGATCATCGCCGACTCGTGCGAGATCCTGCTGGTCTATAACGACTTCTATGGCGACTCGCTGGCACAGATGAAACTCTCGGCCTACGAGATGGGGCGGCCGCTGGAGGAGGGATCGGTGATCTATTCCAACTTCAATCCGGCGCTCCACGGCTACCTGCGCCAAGGGGGCATCAAGCAGGAGCGTACCTATACGCTGGCGGACCAGACGCGCGGCGCCAAGTACACCAACAAGGCGATCGCCATCCGACTGGACGACGCCTATACGGACAAGGACGGCGTCAGCTACAACAACTATGGCACGTACCTGATGCGGAAGTACTATGCTTCGCCCGAGGCGTTCCGCAACAGCTACCGCTTCCTCCACGAGATCAGCCCGGGCTTCTTCTTCAAGGTGACCAACGGCATCGGTTCGATGGCGTATGTGACCAACGCCCAGCTCAATATCTACTTCCGGTCGCAAATCAACGGCAAGGACTCCGTCACCTCGACCTCACTGGCCAGTACGGAGGAGGTGCTGCAGACGACGACGTTCAGCAACGACAACAACCTGCTGGCAAGTCTCGCGGCACAGACGGGATGCAGTTATCTGAAAAGCCCGGCGGGCCTCTTCACCGAGGTCACGCTGCCGGTGGATGAGATCATGAGGGGACACGAGAACGACACGCTCAACACGGCGAAGGTGACCTTCCCGCGCATCAACAACACGGTCAGTTCCGACTTCCTCCTCAGTGCGCCGACGACGGTGCTGATCCTTCCGCTCGACGAGCTCCATACGTTCTTCGCCGAGAACCGCATCCCCGACTACAAGACGAGTTTCACCGCAGCCTATAGCGCGACGGTGAACGGCTATACGTTCAACAACATCTCGGGCTTGGTCAACTATATGATCAAGAAGCGCCGGGCCGGACAGGTCGATGCCAACTGGAACAAGGCGGTGCTCGTGCCGATCAGTCTGGCGACAACGACCATCACGGGTAGCTCTGGCACGAAGATAACACGCGTGACAAAGTGCTCCCACGACATGTCGCTCTCCAGCACACGACTCGTGGGTGGCCCCAACAACGCCAACCAGCCCATCCTCCTCTCTGTCATACATAGTACTTTCAATGGCAGATAACTTCTTGGAGCGCCACCGTGCCGACTACGAGCAGCGTAAGGCACGGTGGCTGAAAAAGAAAAGCCGCTGCCAAATTAAGGTCAAAAGACCCGGTACTGACGCACATGCTGACAAAAACCTGAGTGAAGGTCAAACTTAGAAGGGTTTGGCATGTCTTTTGCTCTATACTTTTTGCAATTGAACAAGTTGTATTGAACAAGTAAAGAAATTGTATTCTAAAAGAAAATCACGAAAGTCAAGATGATAAGTCAATTCTCTAAAGAACTCTCGGAGGTGCTCGCCTTCAGCCGCGAGGAAGCCGACAGACTGTCCTGTCCCTCGGTGGCTCCGGAGCATCTGTTGCTGGCTGTTTTCAGGCTCTCTGATCCGAAGATACAAAGGGTCATCTCGACGCTCAGCCTCGACGTGCCCACGGTCAAGAAGGAGCTGGAGCAGTATGCCTCTTCGAACAAGGAGGAGAGCAAGCGGATCTACGAGGAGATCAACGTCACGGACCGTGCTGCCAACGTGCTGCACCTCGCAGTACTGGAGGCGCGCATCCAGCATCGCAAGATTGTCGATGTGGAAGACTTGATCCTGGCCATTCTCCACGACCAGACAGACACGGGCGCGAAGATGACGCTGCAGGCTCACCACCTCGACTACATTGAGGCCAACGCGCTGCTGCGCCAGTTGGCCAACGACGTGCAGGGAGGGCTCGACTTGTCCGACGATGACGACGACGATATGCTCTTCAACGACGACGACGAGGAGGATCGCGAGGAGGCGCGCAGCCAGGGTGGTGGCGCGCAGCAGACGCGCACCAAGGAGACCAAGAGTGCGACGCCGGCCCTCGACAACTTCGGTACGGACCTCACGGCGGCAGCCCTGGAGGGGAAACTCGACCCTGTGGTGGGCCGCGAGCGCGAGATCATCCGCGTCAGCGAGATCCTGGGACGCCGCAAGAAGAACAATCCTGTGCTCATCGGCGAACCCGGTGTGGGCAAGAGTGCCATCGTAGAAGGACTGGCGCAGATGATCGTCCAGCACCGCACGTCGCCCACGCTTTTCAACAAGCGGATCGTGTCGCTCGACATGACGAGTATCGTGGCGGGAACGAAATACAGGGGTCAGTTTGAGGAGCGTATCCGCACGATCCTCAAGGAGATAGAGCGCCACTCGGAGGTGATCGTCTTCATCGACGAGATCCACACCATCATCGGTGCGGGATCGGCGGCGGGCACGATGGATGCTGCCAATATCCTCAAGCCAGCCTTGGCGCGGGGCATGATGCAATGTATCGGTGCCACGACGCTCGACGAATATCGCAAGTAGATCGAGAAGGAC
>OHHO01000731.1_pt1 | contig 11729 bp, 9 predicted proteins | sample 1568071 | NCBI WGS metagenome assembly OHHO01 (sample SAMEA3879582, study PRJEB24766) | human gut metagenome | biome: human-associated habitat; feature: feces | place: USA | collected 1985/1987
ATCAGGTATTAAATGAAAATGAAAAGCTTGAAGCTAAGGATAATCCGTCTGATCGTGCAACTGTCAGTGGTGAATACAAGCTTGCGAACCCCACGATCTCCTATCTGGTAGACGGAAAAACCGAAAATGTCGATGCCAACCAGCCCTTCACCGTGACCATCGGTGACGGCAAGGAGCATACGCTCGGCGTACAGGTTTCTCACCCACTGCTGAAGGAGAATCAGGGCACTGACGAGGATTATGTTTACTTTGAGTACTACTGGTTTGACGAAGTATCGCTCGGGGACGGAAAGAACACTCTGAACGGCCCGAGAAGCACGGAAGAACAGAAGCGCTTTTCTGCCGCAACGAGCAATGTGAAAATTCAATATGTGGACGGCAAGCATAATACCATTCCCATTGCAAAGACGGAACACGCGAGATATGAAGGCAGCTCCTATGAGGGCTATAATGACTACTATCTTGTAGTGGTGTTCGGTTATCATGTTGTGAATGGCAAAAAGGCCGATACGCCATTCTATCTCAGTGCAAATAACGGTATCGGTGTTGGGAACGCCAATGCGACGCATGGACCGCATCTGTTGCAGGTCAAGGTCGATGAAGTTCGCATCATCACCGCCACCGCCGGCGACAACGGCAGGATCACCCCGACGGGTGATGTTGCAGTACCCAAGGGCGAAAGCAAGACCTTTACCATCACGCCAGATTCCGGCTATCACATCAAGGACGTGCTGGTGGACGGCAAGAGCGTCGGCGCGGTGAGCACGTACACGTTTGAAAATGTGGTGGATAACCACACGATTCACGCTACCTTTGCAAGGAAGCACACGCCCACTCCCTCCACACCCACCGTCGAGATTCCTGATGACGATGCGCTCGGTCTGAACACGACGGATGACTTCGCCTATATCGTCGGTTACGGCAACGGCACGTTCCGCCCGAACGCCGCCATCACCCGCGCTGAGTTCGCCGCCATCGCCGCCCGCTTCAATCACGACGGCGACAAGACCGCTGCAAAGTTCAGTGACATTGCGAACCACTGGGCCAAGGACGAGATCAGCATCGCCTACAACAACGGCTGGATCACCGGCTATCCTGACGGCACGTTTGGTCCCCAGCGCGACATCACCCGTGCCGAGACCATGACGCTCGTCAACCGCGTGCTGAACCGCCAGCCCGAGACCGAGGACGATCTCCTCCCGAACATGACGGTCTGGACGGACAACGCGAACCCGAAGGCCTGGTATTACCTCGCCGTTCAGGAAGCGACGAACAGCCACTACTACAAGTTCAAGACGAACTCCAAGTATGAGAAGTGGACCGAGCTGCGCGAGACCCGCGACTGGACGCTGCTCGAAAAGTAGGCCAAAATCCCTCCACCCCCTATTGTAAAAGGAAGAACCGCTCTTGCGAGCGGTTCTTCCTTTTTGCACTCCCCTCGCGATCTCAAAATCCATTGACAAAGCGAGCGTCCCTGTGTATCATATCAACATACTTATAAGATAGGATTTATCTCAATGGCCACTATTTACGCGGACAACGCCGCGACGACCCAAATGAGCCGTGCCGCGATCGACGCCATGCTCCCCTATCTGGAGACGATCTATGGCAACCCCTCAAGCCTGCATTCCGTCGGCCAGCAGGCGGCCGGGGTGCTGCTCAGCGCGCGCGACCGCATCGCCAAGTGCCTGAACGCCTCCCCGCGCGAAATTTACTTCACCTCCGGCGGCAGCGAGGCCGACAATCAGGCCATCCTCTCCGCCGCGCACCTCGGCGAACGCAAAGGCAAAAAGCACATCATTTCGACCGCATTCGAGCACCACGCCGTGCTGCACACGCTGAAAAAGCTTGAAAAAGAGGGCTTCGAGGTCGAGCTTCTCCCCGTCGGCCCCATCGGCACCGTGACGGCGCAGCAGATGAAAGACGCCATCCGCGAGGATACGTGCCTGGTTTCCGTCATGTACGCCAACAACGAGATCGGCTCCATCCTGCCGATCAGCGAGATCGGCGCCGTCTGCCGCGAGGCGGGCGTGCTGTTCCACACCGACGCCGTGCAGGCCGCGGGGCATCTGCCCATTGACGTCAAGGCGCAGAACATCGACCTGCTGTCACTCTCCGCGCACAAGTTCCACGGTCCGAAGGGCACCGGCGTGCTGTACGCCCGTCAGGGCGTCTTCCTGACGAACCTCATCGAAGGCGGCGCGCAGGAGCGCGGCAAGCGCGCGGGTACGGAGAACATCCCCGCCATCATGGGCATGGCTGCGGCGCTCGAAGACGCCTGCGCGCACCTCGACGAGAACGCGAAAAGGGTCAGCGCCCTGCGCGACCGCCTGATCGACGGCCTGTCCAAGATCCCGCACAGCGCGCTCAACGGCGATCCCGTGAATCGCCTGCCCGGCAACGTAAGCTTCTGCTTCGAGGGGATCGAGGGCGAAAGCCTTCTCCTTCACCTCGACTTCAAGGGCATCGCGGCATCCTCGGGATCGGCGTGCACATCGGGATCGCTTGACCCGAGCCATGTGCTCCTCGCCATAGGCAGGCCGCATGAAGTGGCTCACGGCTCGCTGCGCCTCTCGCTCAGCGAGGATAACACTCTTGAGGAAGCCGATTTCATCGTCAAATGCGTAAAAGAAGCGGTCGAAAGGCTCAGAAACATGTCTCCGCTGTGGAGTGAAAAGCTCAGCGGAGAGAGAAAATTTATATTGGAATAAGGAGATATTATGGCTCTTTACAGTGAAAAAGTAATGGATCACTTCTATCATCCCCGCAATGTGGGCGTGATAGAGAACGCCGACGGCATAGGCGAGGTCGGCAACCCCAAGTGCGGCGATATCATGAAGATGTACCTGAAGATAGACAACGGCGTTATCACCGACGTCAAGTTTGAGACTTTCGGCTGCGGCAGCGCCATCGCCTCAAGCTCCATGGCGACCGAGATGATAAAGGGCAAGCCGCTGTCGGAGGCTCTGGCAGTCTCAAACAAAGCCGTTGTCGAGGCTCTGGACGGTCTGCCCGCTCACAAGCTGCATTGCTCGGTCCTCGCGGAGGAGGCCATAAAGTCGGCAATTCAGGATTATTACGAGAAAAACGGCATTGAATACGATCATTCGCAGTTTGCGAATTGCGAGACCTGCCCCCACTGCGGGGAATGCGGTCAATAAATCAAAAAGAAAGCGCCGAGGCTCAATCAAGAGCTTCGGCGCTTATTTTATTCTGTCAATCGGGGATAAAGGCGCTCAGTTCGTATCGTCTTGCCCATTTGCCCTCGGCGATATTATCCTTGCACTTCTGTATGACCTCTTCGGTCTTGACGGTGCATTCGTCCCACTCCTTTATGACTTCCTTTGAGTGGTAGCCGGTCACGTCGTAGTGCTCAACGATATACTTGCCGAGGAAATCGGTGTATTTCTCCATGCCGAGCACGTTGAGGTGGTCGCGGTTGTAGAAATTCGTTTTGGTGTCAAGGCCTATCTCCTTGAAGGCGTTGTCATAGTTGCGGAATACATAGCCGTATTCGTTTATCATTGCCTCCATCTTGTCATAGACCTTCATGTGACCCTTGCTGTCGGTGCAATGCGGCCCGCGCACAAAGAGCACATTTTTAAGCCCTATCGACTTGCAGTATTCGAGCAATTCACGCAGGCACTGCTCCGAATAATCGCACATCGGCGGGTTGTATTTCTCAAGCTCCGCCGTCTTGCGGCACATTGCGGAGGTGGCGAAAGCCTTGGTGTAGGAATAACCTCTCAGGCGCAGCGCCATCTTGCCGAGCCAGCCCTTGAAGCAGTCCTTCGGGTGCTTCCAATTTGAATGATATTTGAGAAGCTGATATTTGTATTCGTTCTGCTTCTCGGCGGGTATCATCTGCTCGAGCGTCTCCAGCTTCGTTTCGCCGTCCGGCACGTTATCGAACCAGATATGCATCTTTTTGTGGTTTTTGAGATAATTCTCATAATAGAGGAAACCGCCGACCTCAAATACGACGAGCTTCGGATTCTGCGTATCGAGCGCCTGTGTCAGCATCGTCTTATAGAGTGACCCCTGCGCCCCCGAATATGACAGAGCGTAGCTCGTAAAGCCGTATTTCTTCCACGCAAGCGGCGAGCTGAAGCCCGTGTAAAGCTCGCTTGCGCCAATCATCAGCACATCTATCGAGTTATTCGGCTCTTCAAAATACCCACGCACATGCATGGTGTCCTCGCGGTCTGTCATGCTCAGGAAATCCGTCGCAAGGGCTAAACAAAAAGCCACTACCAGCGCAAAGGCTGTTGCTTTGATAATTTTTTTCATAACACACTCACTTAAAATTGCATATATACAAAGTCTGCGGGGTTGCATCCCGGGCCGTAAACGCCGAGCACCGCGATAAGCATGATAAGGGCGATATATATCGGCCACTGCACTATCGTCGGCTTACGCATGAGCTGCTGCCTGACATCCCTGCCCGTGTGCTCGCGCACTATCGAGACAATGAGCATCACCAGCGAGCCGAAGATGATCACAAGGTAGTCAAGCCTGTCGAGCTTGCTCGGGGCAAGGCAGGCAAAATTGCTAAGATCCGACAGATGGATATCCGTCACCGAGCGCAGCATCATCTTCATCGCCGCCTTGAAGCCGGGGGCGATATCGAAGTAATAGCCCGCCAACACGAGCAGCATCGTGCGGCCGATCTCAAACAGCCTGTAGAAGAAATTCTCACGGCGTATCCTCAGCGCCTTTGCGAGCTTTTGAGTCCACGGCTGCATCAGGCTCGAGATAAGGATCGCCATGCCGTTAAAGAGGCCGAACGCCACATATTTCCACGCCGCCCCGTGCCACACGCCGATAACGATAAAGGTTATCAGCGAAGCAATGCTCGTGGGCAACACCTTGCCGAGATGCTTGAGGCCGTGCTTCTTGAGCTGCTTGCCCATTTTGAGGAACGGCTTTGAAATGGATATCGGATAGAAAAGATATATCCTCAGCCATTCGCCGAGGGTGATATGCCAGCGGTGCCAATACTCGGTCAGGCTCCTTGAGAAATACGGCTGCCTGAAATTCTGCGCCATGGTGATGCCGAGCATCTCCGCAAAGCCGCGGCAGATATCAATGCCGCCCGAGAAATCCGCATAGAGCTGAATGGCGTACATACACACGGCCATAAGTATATATGTGCCCTTGAAGTCGGAGTAATTGCCCGCGACGAGCTTGACCATTGCCACGGCACGGTCGGCGATAACGAGCTTCTTAAACAGACCCCAAAGTGCGAGAATGCCGCCGCTCTTGAAGCGGTTGTAGTTAAAGTCATGCGGCGCATAGAGCTGATAGGCAAGGTCGCTGTAAAAGGCGATGGGTCCCTGCACTATCTGCGGGAAGAACGAGGCAAAAAGCGCGAACTTCGCCGGATTCTTTGCCGCCCTGAATTTGCCCCTGTAAACGTCTATTACATAGCCCATGGTCTGGAATGTGTAGAACGAAATGCCCAGCGGGAGCACCAATTTGAAATCGGGCATCGCTATATCCAGCCCGACCGCGCCGAGCAGCGAATGCACCGAGCGGGCAGCAAAGTCAAAATACTTGAGGAAAGCAAGAATGCCGAAATTCAGCACCAGCACGGCGGCCATGACCGCCCGCTTGCCGCTCTGCACCTTGGCTTTGTATTTCTTGCGCTGTTCCTTATCCCACTGCTCTTTATTCCGCTCGACGGCGGCGGCGCAGTTGACGGTGAGCCTGTCCATGACAAGCCCGCCTACCCACGCCATAGCGGTGGTAGCTATAAGATAAAACGTGTATTTATTGCAGCAAATAATATAGTAGGCGTAGCTCGCCGCAAGGAGCACGGTCCACTGATATTTCTTTGACGGGAATATATAATAAAGTATCAGTACGGCGGCGCAAAAGACAAAAAAATTAAATGAAACTATTGCCAACCGTCACACCTCCGCAGGGGAATTCAATATATCCGTGCCGTAGAAGTCGCGCAGCAGCCTATTGCCGCCCCGCTCCGAATGGAGCACTATGCGGGGGAGCTGCCTTGAGAGGAACAGCCCTATGCCCTCCGTCACGGAATAAGCTCCGCACCTGCCGAAGGCGAGCACGTCGCCGACCGAGAGAGCAGGCAGGGTAACCTTACGAACGAGGATATCCGCCGTGGTGCAGAGGCTGCCGCAGAGCGTGTAATCCTCGGTTTTTTCGCCGTGGTCGCCGAGCAGAGTTATCGGCGGCGTCTGCATCGCCATTGTCTGCCCGTAATATTTGAGGTGATTTATTCCGCCGTCGCAGATGACGAAATTCTCGCCGTTATTATTCTTTATATCAGCCGCTGCGGTGAGATAAGTGCCGCAGGGGGAGGCAAGGAATCGGCCGAATTCCACGGTAACGCTGCGCCTTGCGGCGACGGCGGCTATCATTGCGCCCGCCTAGGCGAGCACCGCCATATCGCGCCCCTCGGGGTCGTCGCCGAAGTAATCGGCGGGCAGACCGGGGCCGTATTCGAGCGAAATGCCCGACAGCCCGAAGCGCTCCTCGAGAATATCCGCAAGCTCCTCAAGCTCGGCAAGCTCCTTTTCGACGACTGCGAGCTTCTTTTTCTGGGTGCCTGAGTAATAATGGATAGCGACGATGTCAACGCCCTCATAGCTGCCTTTTTCGGCGACTGCGCGCTTGAGATTCTCGCTGTCCATGCCGAACTGATTGCCGCTCGTGAGCCTGAGAGCGACTCTCACCCTCTTGCCCGCGGCAAGGGCGGCGGCATTGATAAGTCCAAGCTGCCTCAGGCTCTCTGCCGTGAGCAGCTCCGCCCCGTATTCTATAGCCTCGGCGATGTCCTCGCTGCCCTTATTGACGCCCGAATACACCACAGTCGAGGGGTCGACGCCCACCCTGCGGCAGATCGCCAGCTCGCCGGGGCTGCAAACCTCGACCCTGTCTATCTCCTCGGGCAAGCAGGCGAGCAAAAACGGGTTCGCCTTTATCGAGTAGCAAAGAGCGGCGTCGCCGATGGCGCTTTTGACATTTTTCGCCCTCCTGCCGAATTCGTCCACATCAAAGATGAATGCGGGCGTGGCAAAAGATGCGGCTATATCCTGCAATGCTTCTGAATTCATATTATTCATCCTCTAATTCTTTGATAAGCTCTATCATGTTATCTACGGAATTGAAATTCTCGGGTACGAGATCCTCCACATGAAGCTCAACGTCGAATGCGTCGCTTATCTCGCCGACAAGGGCGACTATATCAAAGGATTCGAGTATGCCGTCGGTGATAAGCTGCTTTTCATTCTCAAAGTCAACGTCGGGTCTGAGCTCCTCAAGGATAGCCATAAGTTTTTCTCTCATTTTAATTTCTCCTTTTAATAATTTCTCAGTGTGTTCATATCGGTCTTGCCGTTCGGCAGCTTGGGCATTGCCTCGAGCTGCTTCATTTTCCTCGGTATCATAAAGCCGGGCAGGGTCTGACGGAGCGAGAGCGAAAGCTCACGCACGCTCGCCGTGCCTGTATAGAATAGACATATCGTCTCCTTCTCCCTGTCATAGAGGACGCAGCATTCGGCGACGCCCTCGGTGCGGCAGGCGGCACGCTCGATCTCGTCAAGCTCCACACGGTGGCCGAGATGCTTTATCTGGCGGTCGCGCCGCCCCTTGAACATCAGCTCGCCGTCAGCTCTCATAACGCCGATATCACCCGTCTTATATATTATCTCACGGTAAGCGGAATTCAGCGGATTTTGGATGAAATCCTTTGCCGTGCGCTCGGGGTCGTTGTAATATCCGAGGGCAAGTATCGGGCCGGATACGCATATCTCGCCCTCCTCGCCGTCGGGGACTGCCGTGCCGTCCTCATTCAGCAGGAATACACGGTAATCGCGGTACGGGCGGCCTATCGGTATAACGTCGCCCTCGTCAACGGTCTCTTTTACCTCGTAATATGTGCAGGAGGCGGTAGCCTCGGTGGGGCCGTATTGATTGACAAATTTAGCACCCGGCAGGTTGAGCTGCCACATTCTGAGGTATCTGCAAGGCATCACCGAGCCGGAGAAGCATATTTTTTTAAGATATTTCGGCGCGGTGTGCTCAAACGCTCCGAGAGAGGCGGGCAGTGTCAGCGCCGACACGCACCAGCCGACCGCCGTCACTTTGCGCTCGGTCATATAGTCAAAGAGCGCCGCAGGGGTCATAAACAGCTCCTTCGGTATGATAACGGTGGAGCAGCCGCATTTGAGCGGCAGATATATATCACGCACCGCCGCAATATAATCGAGCGGCGACTGATTGCCGAGCACGTCGGATTCGTCGATGCCCATCACCTCGGCGTAGGCGTCAAGGTAGCACATGAGCGAATGATGCGAGGTGATAACGCCCTTTGGTCTGCCCGTCGAGCCTGAGGTGAATATGATATAGAGCGGATCCTCTTCATTCGCCCCGCTCAGCCTTGCGGCGAGCACAGCGTCGTCGGCGGGGCGCTCTATCGCGTCCTCTATAACTATTATTCTTTCATTATCAAAGCCGAGAGCCTTCACCTCGTCAAGGCTTGCCCTGTCGGTTATCAAAAGCTGCGGAGCAAGGGTACCGAGTATCTGCTCTATCCTTGCGGCGGGGAGCTTGCAGTCGATGGGGGCATAGAAGCAGCCCGCATACGCCGCCCCGAGGAACGCCGCCGGGGTCAGGATATGTCTGCCGGAGAATACCGCCACGGGCTTGCGAGGCTCGCTTTTCGCCGCGACCGCCGTGCCTATAGAGCGGGCATAGCGGCGCAAGGTGCCGAATTCTATCGACGAATCCTTATCCGAGTAGGCCGCTCTGCCGGGGTGAGCCGCAGCAGCCTGCTCAAGCCATTCGGTTATATTTATCTGCATTTTCTTCTCCTTATCTTATGTGTTCCGCATTAAATCATTTGTCGTTTTCTCTGTTTTATTGATTATTGACGCAATGAGGCCGTAATATCACTTTTCAAGCCCTTACATATATTAAAACGAATTTGTTACTAATTTTGTGACTGCAAAATTACAAAATTCTTACAGATTTTAAAACTTTGTAACCGTTTCGTAATATTTGCACCAAAAGGTTACAAAATTCCTACAAAGCCGTCAGGTCTTGCAGGGATCATATATCGTTATTATTGCATATTAAAAATCAGTCAGAATGAGCGTGATATCGTTGACATTTGTGCCTGTCGGAACGGTCACGATGAGAGAATCGGCGGCGTCAAGCGCAAAATACGAATTGTTATCCAGAAGCTCCGCCTCGGGGTCTACCCCCCGTGAACGCATGAGCTCATATGTATCGCCGTCGGCAATTCCGCCCGCCGCGTCTGTCGGGCCGTCCGTGCCGTCAGAGCCTGCGGAGGCAAAGACGATATTCTCCCTACCGCGGAGTTTGACTGCAGCTGCGAGAGCCATCTCCTGATTGCGCCCGCCTCTGCCGCTCCCCCGGAGGGTGACGGTGGTCTCACCGCCGTAGATATAAGCTCTTTTTCCTTTTATATCACCTAAATTATCGAGCTTTTCGGCGGCAACGTCCCTCGCCTCGCCCGTTATATCGCAGGCAAAGTCGGCGACCTCGCAGCCCAGCTCCTCAGCCCGTCTCCTTGCGGCGGAGCAAAGTATCTCAACATCGCCCGCAAAATAATAACCGCCGTCGTTTATCATTATATCCGTGCCGCCGTCAAGGCTCGCAAGCGTTTCGGCGTATTCGGGCAGATACTTTTTGACCGTATCGGCGAATTCCTTGTCGCTCAGCGGCTCTCTGACCGTTATGCCTGAGGCGATAACGCTACTGTCGTTGCCGAGCACGTCGGAGAGCGCCACCGTGACGACCCGGGCGGGGTAAGCCGCAGCCGCAAGCCTGCCGCCCTTGACGAGCGAGAGCCTGCGCCGCACGGCGTTCACGTCGGAGATATCCGCACCTCGGGCAAGCAGCCTGCGGGTTATATCCCGCTGCATTTCGGCGGGGATAACGCTCTTCTCGAACAGCGCGCTGCCGCCGCCCGAAAGCAGGACGAGCAGTATTTCGCCCGCGCCGAGACTGCACGCAATATCGAGCGCCGTTTGCGCCGCAAGAATGCTGTTGCCGTCGCTGACGGGGTGCGCCGCCTCGATGACCTCAAAAATCTCCGATTTGTAATCGCCCGTGTGACCGTATTTCGTGACCGCAAGACCCTTTGCGATACGCCCGCCGAGAACGCTTTCCGCCGCCTTTGCCATCGGTATCGCCGCCTTACCTATGCTGAACACGGTCAGATGCTTATCGGGGTCAAGCTTTAATCGTCTCAATATCGCGGCGGTCGAGTCAAACGGGTCGGCTGCGCGGATTGCGGTATTTATTATATCCAAAGCGTCTTTTTTAAGTTGTTCATTCCTGTTCATTGCGCCGCTCTCTCTTAAACATTATACAAAAGCTGACCGTCAGCAGGGCACAGCTGACCCATATTGCCCTCTCGCCGATATGAGCGGTCACCGCTCCGCCTATCCCCGCGCCGACGGCAAAGAGCAGGATAACGCCGAAATACACGCCCGCCTTTGCGAGAATCCTCTTGTCGCCGCTGTGGAAATAGGCGCAGAGAGCCTCGGCGCCGTTTTTCATGTTGCCTATGCACATCGTGCTGGCGTAGGCGTGCCCCCTGACCTTGCGGAAGGTCTGCACCTGCATGGCGCAGACGAACGAAACAAGTGCGTTGGCAGCGGCATTAAGCCCCTGCGGCATGAAGCCGACGGCAAAGAGCATTATTATCTCGCAGAGAATGACTATCTGCCGCCAGTGGATCTTCTCGATATTCTTAAACCTATGGTGAACGCTCTCGGCGGCGATTATCCCCGCCAAAAACGCGAGCAGCGGTATCACATAGCGAACCGCTTTTTGAAGATCGCCGTCAAACAGATTGACGCTCATCAACACGATATTGCCCGTCTGAGCGTTCGCAAAGACCTTGCCTCGGCAGCAATATGTATATGCGTCCTGATACCCGCCGGAGAGTATTATAAACAGCGCCGTGCGGAACGCGTCGGACATCTGCCTTCTTTCCTTGATCATGCTCTCCCCTCCTCACGGCATAAGTATAGCACCTGACGGCATTTTTTACAACACTCTTATTCCTCCTAAAGTACAAAATGATTACAAAACATGAAAGATTTGATGGAGAAAGCCCGATTTTGTAGTACTTTTGTAATTATTTCGTACTTTTGTGTTAACATATCGGCTTTATAATGGACACAGACCCAGAGAAAGGAACGGAAAAATGAAGTATCGTCTTAAAATCACCGCTCTTATCGGGCAAGGGAGGGTTGGATAATGCTCTCCTCTCTCATATCCGGCTCGGGCGCACCCGAGCTGACCTCTTTTTTCAGCTTTGATTATATCGTGATCTTTTTACCGATATGCCTGCTGATATACGCCCTGACCCCGCAGAAAGCCCGCCGCTATATGCTCCTTGCGCTGAGCTTCGGCTTCTATTGGCTTGTCAGCGGCAAGCTGATAATCTATCTGCTGCTGTCGATATTCTCGGCGCATTACTTCGGGCTGTGGCTCGACCGCATCATATCAAAGCGCACCGAGGCGTTGAAAGAAGCAGAAAAAGAGCAGCGCAAAGAGATCAAAAAGGCATATCAGCGCCGCAGCCGAGGCGTGCTTGCCCTCGCCGCCGCGCTGCATCTCGGCACACTTCTGGTGCTCAAATACTCGGCCTTCGCCGCTGCGAACGTCAACTCCCTGCTCGGCTTATTCGGGCTTGACTTCCGCTTCAACGTGCCGAAATA
>OHHO01000762.1_pt1 | contig 11469 bp, 9 predicted proteins | sample 1568071 | NCBI WGS metagenome assembly OHHO01 (sample SAMEA3879582, study PRJEB24766) | human gut metagenome | biome: human-associated habitat; feature: feces | place: USA | collected 1985/1987
GCATCCGCTAGATCCTGCAGCAGCCACATGCCGTTGTACTCGATGACCACGCGGCCTGCGTCCGCTTCCTTGCCCAGCTTTGCAAGGTTCTGGGGGTTCAGTTCAGACTTATCCTCCAGCACCTTCACGGTCACGCCGGGGAAGGCGAACTTCTTCTCGTTGTACTCCTCTTCGCCCTCCTCGCAGATCAGCAGCAGGGTCTTGTCGCCGGAGTCGAAATTGGGGTCTTCAAAGGTCTCCTGAATAAACTTGGTCTTGCCGCTTTCCAGAAAGCCCACAAACAGGTAGACCGGGATCTCTTTTGCCATAATAAATGGTTGCTCCTTTTATCAATGATAGGCGCCCCCCTTGGGGGAGCTGGCAATGCCGTCAGGCATTGACTGAAGGGGTCAGCAGCCGAACAGCTGGGCGATGGCGGTCTCGTTCAGCTTGGAGCCGATGACCACCAGCTTGCCGCCCACGTCTGCGCTGCGGCTGCGCACTTCCCACTCGCCGGGCACATAGTCGAACTCCAGCCAGCCGTCTGCGCCGCCGTCCACGATGCCCTTGCTGCGCAGGATCATGCCGTAATTGCCGGTATCCAGCTCGGTGAGGGCGTGCTCCACCTCGGCCTTGGTGAACTTGCGGGCAGTCTCCACGCCCCAGCTGGTGAACACTTCATCGGCGTGGTGGTCGTGATGATGATGACCGCAGCAGCAATGACCGTCATGGTCGTGGTGATGCTCGTGCTCCTCGTGCTCCTCGTGGTCATGCTCGTCATGGTCATGGTGATGCTCATGCTCATGCTCGTGCTCGTCATCATCCTCGTCATGGTCATGATCGTGGTGGTGTCCGCAGCAGCAATGGTCATCATGATCGTGCTCGTCGTGGTCGTGGTGATGATGCTCGTGCTCATCCTCGTCGTCATCATCGTCATCATGGTCATGATGATGGCCGCAGCTGCACACACCGTTCTCATCGTCGTGATGATGGTGATGCTCGTGCTCTTCTTCCTCGTCCTCGTGGACGTGCTCTTCGTTTGCCTTGGCAGCCATGGCGATCAGCTCGGCCTTGAAGTCGTCCTTGGTGGACATGGCCTTCAGGATCTGCTCACCGGTCAGGTGATCCCATGCGGTGGTCACGATAGTGGCGGTGGGGTTCTTTTCGCGCAGCATTGCCACGGCAGCGGCGATCTTTTCCTCGCTGGCAGTCTGGGTGCGGCTGAGCAGGATGCAGCTTGCATGGCTGATCTGGTCATCGTAGAACTCGCCGAAGTTCTTCATATACATCTTGACCTTGTTCACATCGGCCACGGTGACAAAGCTGTTCAGCTGCACGTCCAGATGCTCGGCCACGCCCTCCACGGCGCGGGTCACATCGCTCAGCTTGCCCACGCCGGACGGCTCAATGACAATGCGGTCGGGGTGGTACTGCTCCACCACCTGCTGCAGGGCGGCGCGGAAATCGCCCACCAGAGAGCAGCAGATGCAGCCTGCGTTCAGCTCGTTGATCTGGATGCCGCTTTCCTTCAGGAAACCGCCGTCAATGCCGATCTCGCCGAACTCGTTCTCGATCAGCACCACCTGCTGGCCTGCAAAGGCCTCGGTGATCAGCTTTTTGATCAAAGTAGTTTTGCCGGCGCCAAGGAAGCCGGAGAAGATATCGATTTTAGTCATGTTCCAAATGCCTCTTTCTTTTTATCGCAATATTCGCAATTGTTAGCGCAAAGGGCCGCAGAGTGCTGACCCAAAAATACTACACCTCTATTATAACAAGGCTGTCAATGGAAAACCGGCCTTTTTCAAGAAAAAATTGTAACTTTTTTTGCAAATTGACGGCGTTTTGGGGGGAGTTTTGCCCCCGCATTGCATTCTTTCCCGCAGAATGATACAATAGCAGCAGCAAACCATCGCCGCCGGACGTTTTTCCGGCAAATGACAGAAAGAGGGCTTTTGTTATGAGTATGAACACAGTTCCTGAGCGTCTGGCCGCGCTGCGTGCCGCTATGAAGGCAAACGGCGTGGACGTCTATCTGATCCCGGTGGGCGATCCGCATTCCAGCGAGTATCTGCCCGACCACTACACCTCCCTGACCTACTTCTCCGGCTTCCACGGCGAAAACTCCAACTTTGTGGTCACCATGACCGAGAGCGCCGTCTGGGCAGACGGCCGGTACTTTGTGCAGGCAGAGAAAGAGATCGCCGGCACCGAGATCCAGCTGATGCGCATGGGCGAGCCGGGCGTGCCCACCGCCGAGGAATACTGCGGCAAGGTGCTGCCCGAGGGCGGCACGCTGGGTCTGTGCGGTCTGACCGCCAACTGTGCACTGGTCAACAACCTGAAAAAAGAGCTGGAGCCCAAGCACGGCAGCATCAAAACCCTGTTCTTGGAGGACGAGCTGTGGGTGGAGGGCCGCCCTGCCCGCCCGGCTACCCCGGCATGGATCCTGCCCAAGGAGTACGCTGGCTTCTCCCCGGCGGAAAAGCTGGAGCAGCTGCGCGGCAAGCTGAAGGAGCAGGGCTGCACCGCCCAGCTGGTAGGCAAGCTGGATAATCTGGCTTGGCTTTTGAACCTGCGCGCCATGGATATCGAGTGCACCCCCTACGCCATGGCCTACTGCTATGTTACCCCGAATCGCGCCGTGCTGTTCATCGATCAGGCGCGGGTCACCCCGGAGGCTAAGGCAGAGCTGGAAGCCAACGGCGTAACGCTGGCCGACTACGACAGCATTCTGGACGGGATGGCCGCCGAGACCGAGCCGCAGACTGTTCTGGCCGAGAGCGCCACCGTGAACTACGCCGTGTATCAGGTGCTGGAAAACAACCCCGCCCTGACCGTGAAGGACGCCGCCGACCCGTTGCTTGCCATGAAGGGCGTGAAGAACGAGGTGGAGCTGGCACACCTGCGCGAGTCCCATCTGCGGGACGCCGTGGCTATGGTGCGGTTCCAGATCGAACTGGAGAACCGTCTGGCTTCCGGCGAACAGCTGACCGAGCTGACCGTGGACGAGATCCTGCACAAGTACCGCAGCGCAGACGATAAGTTCCTTGTGGAGAGCTTTGGCACCATTGCAGCCTACGGCGGCAACGCAGCCATGATGCACTACCACGCCACCCCGGAGGATCACGCCGTTCTGCAGCGCAAGGGCTTTTTGCTGGTGGACAGCGGCGCTACCTATCTGGACGGCACCACTGACATCACCCGCACCTACCCGCTGGGCGAACTGACCGAGGACGAGCGGCTGTTCTATACCTGGACGCTGCAGTGCCACATCGACATTGCCAAGGCTGTCTGGCTGGATTACTGCGACTGCCATATGCTGGACACCATCGCCCGCGAGCCGCTGTGGCGCCACCTCATCAACTACCGCTGCGGCACCGGCCACAGCGTCAGCTTTGTGGGCAACGTCCATGAGGGTCCCCACGCTTTGAACGGCCGCAACACCACCCTGATGCGCCCGGGTATGATCGTCACCGACGAGCCCGGCGTGTACGAGGCCGGAGAGGTGGGCATCCGCATCGAGAACGAGATCGAGTGCTACCACAAGGCCGACAACCAGTACGGTACCTTCCTTGCCTTCCGTCCCCTCACCTTTGTGCCCATCGCCACCTCTCCCATCGTGCCCGGCGTGCTGGACAAGGAGCAGATTGCATGGCTGAACGACTATCACCGCAAGGTGTTCGAGCAGCTGGCACCCCGCCTGACCGAGGACGAGCGCGCATGGCTGGCCGAGAAGTGCGCTGCCATCGGCTGCTAATGCTAAAAAGAACAAAAGTCAGCTGCCGCTTGCCGTCCTGACTCTTGCCGTAAAAATGCAATTCCGGGCAGACCGCAGTCTGCCCGGAATTGCTTGATTTAAGATGATTTTTCCGCTGATGATGGCCAGAGCAACGCGGAGGCCATTCCAAATCGTCTACCCTGCAAAGGAAACCAAACCATGATCTTTCACATTGCGATCTGCAGCCCGGACGGGGCGCTGCGCAGCAGGCTGGAGCACCAGTGCATAGAGTTCTTCGCCCGGCGGGAGGACGCCTGCATCGTGGAGCAGCTGCAAAGCCCGGAAGCGCTTTTGCAGCAGGATGCCGCCGGGCTGCGGTACGAGCTGTACCTCATCGAGCTTGCGGCGGTAGCCCGGCCCGAGGGGCTTACGGCGGCGGCAGAGCTGCGCCGCCGGGGCCGCCGCGCTCCGCTGGCTTTTGTGGCACGCACCCCGGCCCATGCATACAGCGCCTACCGGGTGGACGCCATGCAGTATCTGCTGCAGCCGGTGCACCAGCCGGAAGTTTCTGCCCTGCTCAAGCGGGCGGTGGAGCCGGAATACGGCCCCACCCTTACCGTGACCACCGCCGACGGCGTGCGGGCGCTGACCTATGCCGAAATCGAATATCTGGAATGCACCCACCACATCGTGCACTTCCACCTGACCACCGGGGAGGATGTAGCCTCCCTCTCGCTGCGGGTGCCCTTTTCTGCGGTGGCGCAGCCGCTGCTTGCGGACGGCCGCTTTGTGCAGCCGCACCGCTCCTATGTGGTCAATCTGGAAGCAGTACAGCTGCTGGCACCCGGCGAGGTACGGATGCGCAGCGGGGCGCGCATCCCCATCCCCCGCGGACGGGAAGCCGCCGTCCGGGAGGCTTTTTGCACCCGGGTAGGGTAAAAAGCAAAAAAGTCGCTGCACATTCGTGCAGCGACTTTTTTGCTTAATGATTTATTCTTCCTTATGCCGGGGCTTTTTGCGGCGGGCGTGCTTTTGGGGCTTGCGGCGGGGCTTTTTGCGGGAGGGCTCGGGCTGGACAGAGGCATCGTTCAGGCGGGACATCGCATCCAGCAAAGCGCCCTGCAGGCTGTCCGAGGGTACCCCGCTCTCCGAAAAGGCGAACAGGAATTTGTAGATCTGGGGCTGCAGCTCCTCGTACAGCCCAAGGCGGGTGTACACCTCCTTGAACAGCTGAAAAATCTGTGTCTTGTTCTCTACGATGCCGCGCAAGTCGATCTGGGTATGGCAGAGGCTTTTGGGGTTCTGGATATAATGATACCCGGCCTCGGAGATGGAAACGAACACCTCCGCATGTTCAAGATACCCCATGTTGAAGATCAGATCCTCGGCCCAGTGCACATCGGGCGCAAAGGCAAGCTGGTTTTGTGCAATGATCTCCCGGCGGTAGAGCTTGTTCCACAGCACGCCGTAGTAAAAGGAGGCGGGCTGCTGCATCAGGCGGCGGGCGTAGTCCTCCCGGCTGTAAACGCCCTGCGGCAGAAATCCGTACTTGTGTACCTCGGTCTTGGGGGCTTCCGGCTCGATGCCAAGGGAGGTCTGCAGCGTTTCCAGCGCGTGCCCGGTCTTGCTGGAGTTGGAAGGGATCACCATCCAGTATGGGGCGATCACAAGGTCGGCGTTGTGCTGCAAGGCGGCCTGTACAAGGTTCTGGGTGTAATCAGGGTCCAGTGCGTCATCACTGTCCACAAACTGGATATAGTCGCCCTGCGCAAGGGTAAGCCCGGCATTCCGCGTGCGGGAAACACCCTCGTTCTCCTTATCCACCACCACGATGCGGGGATCCTTGGCCCGGAACTGCTCACAGATGGCAAGGCTGTCATCCATAGAGCCATCATTCAACACGATGATTTCCAACTTCTGATAGGTCTGGCTGCAAATGCTTTCCAGACAGCGGGAAAGCCCCTTCTGGGCGTTGTACACGGGCACAATGATGCTGACGAGGGGGTTCGTCATGGCAGGGCCTCCTTTTTTGACGACAAAATTTGAGTATTATTATTATCATACTCCTGCGGCGTCCGGATTACAAGAGCGCCGCACTGTGGCAGTTTTGTGAAACCTTACGCCTGCGCCCAGTCCAGTGCAGTCCAGTCCGGCAGGAACTGGTCGCAGATGCGGCGCAAAGCGGGGGCGTCGGCGGCGCTGGTGGTGTCCTGAATGCCCACCAGATAGAAGCCGGCGTCATGGGCGGTCTGGGCAGCGTAGAGCGCGTCCTCGCACACGGCACACCCGGCGGGCTCCGTGCCGCCAAGGCGGTGCAGCGCCTCCATAAAGGGGGCGGGGCTGCTCTTGCTCATAGCACCCCGCGCCTCAATGTAAAAATCAAAGTATTCGTCGATGCCAAGGCGGGTCAGCACGGTGCGGCACTGGCTGCTCCATGTGTTGGAGCACACGCACATCCGTGCGCCCTCGGCCCGCAGCCGGGCAAGGGTGTCCCGCACGCCGGGCTTCAGTTCCACCTTCTCGTACAATTGGGCGATCACCTCGCGCATCACGTCCAGATAGCCGTTCCTGTCCAGCGGCAGCGCATATTCCCGGATGAGGTACTGTGCGCCGTCCTCCATGCCCATGGTCAGCAGGGTCTCGTGCAGGTCTGCCTTCGGGGTGCGGCCAAAGCGCGCCAGCAGCGCCTCCGGGGCGCCCTCCCATACCACCACCATGCTGTCGGTCAGGGTGCCGTCCATATCAAAGATCCATTGTTTGCAGTGCATACGTTCCTCCTGTTGTGCGCCCTCCGGGCCGCTTTTATACTCATCTCCGGTTAGTATAGCACGAAACTTTCACAGGAAAAAGGCATGATCTCTGAAAAATCGGGAGAATTTTACCCAAAAGTATGGTATAATTATAACAATTTTAGAAAATACCGGGAACGTGCACGGGAGGGCTTGATATGGAACGCAGAGAACCCACGCAAAAGGCGCTGGTGCTGGCAGGCGGCGGTGCGCGCGGCAGCTATCAGGTAGGCGTCTGGCGGGCTTTGATGGAGCTGGACTGGCACCCGCAGATCATCACCGGCACCAGCGTGGGCGGGCTGAACGGCGCCATGTTCGTGCTGGACCTGTACGAGACTGCCCGGGATATGTGGCTGACCATCCGCAGCCGGGATGTGATGGAGCTGCCGGAGGAAAACGCCGACCTTTCTGCCCTGCACCAGTTTTTGCGCCGGGTGGTAAAGGAAGGCGGCATGGATGTGACCCCGCTGGAGGAGATCGTGGAGCGGGTGCTGGACGAGGACGCGCTGCGGGCAGCGCCCATCCGGTTCGGCATCGTGACGGTGGAGCAGCGCGGGCTGCGCCCCCGGGAGCTGACGCTGGAGGATATCCCTGCCGGGCAGGTACGGGACTACCTGATGGCTTCGGCAGCCTGCTTCCCCGCATTGCGGGCGCGGCAGATCGATGGGGTAAAGTTTCTGGACGGCGGGTACAGCGATAATATGCCCACCGGCCTTGCCAAGACCATGGGCGCAGAGGAACTGGTCTGTGTGGATCTTGAGGGCGTGGGCATCACCCGCCCCAACCTGACCGGCCTGCCCACCACCATGATCCGCAGTTACTGGGAGCTGGGCGATATCCTGCACTTCGACCCCGACACCGCCAAGCGCAACATGGAGCTGGGCTACTACGACACCCTGCGCGCCTTTGGACGCATCCGGGGCTGTGCCTACGCGGTGGACAGCGGTGCGGACAGCAGCGCCGATGCCGAAGCCTTCCGCGCAGCCTTTGACGCAGTGCAGAAGGAGGTGCGGGAGAAGTACCCCGTCACCCTGACCGCCGATGCCGCTTTACTGCTGGCACGGATGAAGGACTCCCAGCTTGCCCCGCTGGAAGCCGCCGCCGAGGACGCCGGGGTAGACCCCACCCACTTCTACACCACCCGGACGCTGGCCGAGGCGTTTCTGGCGGCGTGCGACAAAGAGCGTATGGAAAGCTTTACCCCGCTGTTTATGGGCAGCAGCACCGCCGGGCAGGCAGCGCTGGCCGCTTTGCTGCCCAATACATTCTTACAGGCGCTGGTGTGGCGCACTTTGACCGCATCGGCTTTGCCGGAGGTGACAAAAGATGAAGGTTTATAAAGGCGTATCCGCATCCCCTGGGCTGGTGCTGGGTCAGGTGAGCCGGCTGGAGCACCATGTGGAGACCTTCAGCCACGGCCCTTTCAACCCGGAGCGGGAACTGCGGCTGCTGGCAAACGCCGTGCACACGGCGCAGAACGAACTGGACTCCATGGCGGAGCGCGCCGCCCCCACCGAGCAGGCCATCTTTTTGTTCCAGAGCATGATGCTGGACGACGAGGGCATGATGAACGAGGTGCGCTTTTGCATCAATGCGGGCATCAGCGCCTCGGCGGCGATGCATCAGGTGGGGCAGCGCTACGCCGACCAGCTTGCCAACATGAAGGATAACCCCTATATGCAGCTGCGCAGCGTGGATATTCTGGACGCCACCCGCCGGGTGATCAACATCCTGACCAACCGCCCCCGGGTGTGGCTGGCGCTGGATCATCCGGTGATCCTTGCCGCCGACCGGCTGATGCCCACCGACCTGTTCAGTGTGCCCTCCGGCATGATCTTAGGCGTCATCACCGCCGAGGGCAGCGGCCAGAGCCATGCCGCCATCATTGCCCGGGCAATGAACATCCCGGGCATCGTGCAGGTGGGCAAGGATTTTCTGGACGACTGCGACGGCCGCACCGTCATTCTGGACGCAACCAACGGCAACTGCATCCTGGACCCGGACGCCTCCGCCCGCCAGCAGGCAGAGGCCAGCATCTGCCAGCTCCAGCGCGAGGACGCGGAGATGAAGCAGCTGCACAGCCTGCCGGACGAAACGCGGGACGGCGAACCCTTTGAGCTGCTGGCCAACTGCTTCGGCCCGGAGGATATCGACACCGCCATGCAGTCCGGTGCCAAGGGCGTGGGGCTGCTGCGCAGCGGCTACATGATGCTGCCCGGGCGCATTCTGGACGAGCAGGAGCAGTATTTCTTCTATTGCTCCTGTCTGGCGGCGGCAAACGGCTGCCCGGTGACCGTGCGTACCTTCGACTTTGGCTCCGACCGCACCGTGGCCGATGCCAATCAGGGGCCGCAGTCCTCCAAGCTCGGTCTGCGCGGCATCCGCAACAGCCTGCGCCAGCCCCAGCAGTTCCAGACCCAGATCTGTGCCTTGCTGCGCGCCGCCGCCCGGGGGCCACTGCGGGTGATGTTCCCCATGGTGACCGATGTAGAGGACTGGGACGCCGCCATGAGCATCGTGGAGCACTGCCGCCAGAGCCTGCGGGAGCGGGGCGTGCCCTTTAACGAGAACACTCCGTTCGGCGTGATGCTGAGCATCCCCGCCGCCTGCCTGACCGTGGAGGACTTTGTAGCCCACGGCTGCGATTTTCTGGTCATCGGCACCAACGACCTGACCCAGTACACCCACGCCGCCGACCGGGAGCTTGCCAGCGCGGAGCACTACTACCGCCCCGCCAGCCCGGCCATGAAAAAGCTGATCACCATGGTGATGGATGCCGCCAGCGCGCACCACGTCCCGGTGACCATCTGCGGCCTTGCCGTGGGCAACCCCGCCAACACGGCGCAGTACCTGCATCTCGGTCTGCGCAGTTTCTCGGTAAGCCCCCAGAACCTGCTCAAGGTAAAGCGAGCCCTGCTGGACACCGATGCCCACCCGGATGCAGGGGAAAAGGGCTGAAAATGCTTTACAAAGCGTAATATAACGCAAAATAATAAGAGACTGTTGCACAAAACTCCTGTGCAGCAGCCTCTTTCACTCTTTTTTGTTATAGCTGTCGTTTTTCTTTACGACCCCCTTCCGTGAAAAAGCACCCCGGGAAAATCCGCAGATTTTCCCGGGGTGCCAATTTTAAATAATTATTCCGCTGAAGATGGTCAGAGCAAAGCGGAGACCATTTAAATCGTCAAGCGTCTTACTCCAGATTCCCCGTCAGGGTCATGACGGCGGAGAGCACCGCCAGCGGGGCGGTCTCGCACCGGAGGATGCGGGGGCCAAGGCCCACCGTTTTTGCCCCGGCCTTGGCGGCCATTTCGGCCTCCTCGGCGGCAAAGCCGCCCTCGGCGCCGGTCACGATGGCAAGGCGCAGCTTCTGCCCATCGGCGGGCTTTGCCTCCGCCAGCAGCTGGCGCAGGGGTGCGCCGCCGCACTCGTAGCAGAACAGCACAAGATCATACTGGTCAAAGCTGCGGCACACCGCCCCAAAGTTCGGCAGCGGCAGGGCTACGTTTGGCAGAACGCCCCGGCCGCACTGCTTGGCGGCTTCCAGCGCAATGCGGTTGTAGCGCTCGTTCTTCTGCTCCTCCTTTTTGGGTGCAGCCACGCAGTAGCGGCTGAAGAAGGGTACGATGTGGGCAGCGCCCAGCTCCACCCCGTGCTTGATGATCTGTTCCAGCTTGTCCTGCTTGGGATAACCCGCCAGCAACGTCACCTCCACGGTGGGCTCGGCGGCGCTGGGGTAGCCCGGTTCTACGGCAAAATCCACCCTGTCCTCCCCAAAGCCGGTGATGGTGGCGGTGTACTCCACGGCGTTGCCGTCGCAGAGGATGACGGTATCCCCCGGCTTTGCCCGCATCACCCGGGCAAGGTGATGGGCGTCCGCACCCCGCAGGGTGGCGGTGCCGTTGGAGATCTCGGTGGTAAAGTAGCGGTGCGGCATACTGTGCGCTCCTTCTTACAATATTTGAATCTCAGGCCTTTTTGCAGACGATGCACTCCCAGCCGCGCTTTTCCTTGACTTCTGCCACGGCGAGGCCGGCCTTTTTCAGCCCGGCGATCACTTCGTCCTTGCGGCTGTCGATGATGCCGCTGGCAATAAAGGTAGCACCCTCGGCCATCAGGCCGGGCACGGCGGGGGCAAGGCTGAGGATAGCGTTTGCCACGATGTTGGCGGTGATGATATCATAGGTGCCGCTGGCCTTGTCGGACAAATCGCCCACCAGCACGGTCAGCTTATCCTGCACGCCGTTCAGCGCAGCGTTCTCCCCGGCGGTACGCACCGCCACGGGGTCAATGTCCACGCCTTCGGCGCTGGCAGCGCCCAGCTTGAGGGCGGCAATGGCAAGGATGCCGCTGCCGGTGCCGATATCCAGCACCCGCTCGCCGCCGCGCACCTGCTCGTCCAGCGCTTCAAGGCAAAGGCTGGTGGTCTCGTGGCCGCCGGTGCCGAAGGCAAGGCCGGGGTCAAGGATCAGCTTTACCCGGTCGGTGTCGTACTGCTGCCACGAGGGCACCACAGCCAGACGGCTGCCGATCTCCATGGGGTGGTAGTATTTGCGCCAGCCGTTCTGCCAGTCCTCCTGCTCCACGCCCTCGGTCTCCACGGTGTAAGGGATGCCGGCGGCTTCCATGCGGGCGGCGATGAGCGCCAGCGTCTCCACCTGAGAAGCGCCCGGCTCCAGATACAGATGGATGATCACGGTATCCCGGGGCTTGTCCAGCAGCTCCTGCTCGATCAGGTCCACATGAGCGATCTCAGCAACCTGCTGCTCAATGTCGCTGTAATCCTCGATGTAAATGCCGCCCTCGGCGATCAGGGTGGCAACGGCTTCGGCGTTTTCGGCATCAGCCTTGGCCACGGTCAGGCGGATATCGGTCCATTCCATAGTACAAGTCTCCTTTTTGTATCTTGGGGTGTATCTGAAAAGTCGAAAATTTAGCCTATTTCTACAAGCACAGCTGGATTTTGCGTTAAACAGCCTTGAA
>OHHO01000763.1_pt1 | contig 11461 bp, 6 predicted proteins | sample 1568071 | NCBI WGS metagenome assembly OHHO01 (sample SAMEA3879582, study PRJEB24766) | human gut metagenome | biome: human-associated habitat; feature: feces | place: USA | collected 1985/1987
CCAAAAGCAATTTTTCGTTTTTTGGTGGGTTGCACAAAAGCACGGGCTAACTTTTGGAGAAATTTTAAGAGGTTTTTTGGCGAAAATCACGAAGAATGGTTAGTTTTGTGATACTAACTGCCGTGATATCCCACTATTTTTCTGGGAATTATTTTTCTTTTTTGGGGCATTTGCCGCAGCCCACATTGCCCTTTTCATCGGCGGCTGCCACCACCGGGGCGGGGTTGCGCACACCGGAATAATCGTCGTCCGGGTCAGGGCGGCGGGGTGCCCGTTTGCCGCCGCTGATATACTCACACACGCCCACCTTATAGTAGCGCGGGGTCAGGGCTTCGGTGCCGCAGCGCACCCGCAGGTAGCCGGAGATGGGGTTCACCTCCAGCACGGTGCCCAGACCATCCGGGGTGCGCACGGTGCTGCCCACCATGGGCATGATGCTGTTCAGGTACTCGTAGGCGTTTTCCTCGTAGGAAAGGCAGCACATCAACCGGCCGCAGGCACCGCTGATCTTGGTGGGATTCAGGGAAAGGCCCTGCTCCTTGGCCATCTTGATGGAAACGGGCTGGAAATCCTTCAAAAAGCGGCTGCAGCAGAAGGGCTGACCGCAGATGCCCAGACCGCCGATCATCTTGCTCTCGTCGCGCACGCCGATCTGGCGCAGCTCGATGCGGGTGTGGAAGATGCCGGCCAGATCCTTGACCAGCTCCCGGAAGTCCACCCGCCCGTCGGCGGTAAAGTAGAACATGATCTTGGAGCGGTCCAGCGTGTACTCGGCCTCCACCAGCTTCATCTCCAGCCCGTGGCGGGCGATGCACTCCTGACAGGTGTGGTAGGCGCGCTTTTCGTCCTCGCGGTTCTGGCGCATCCGGCGGATATCCACGCTGTCGGCCATGCGGGTGATGGGTTTCAGCGCCTTGGGTACGGCGGCATCCGCCAGCTCCAGCACGCCCTGCACCACCTCGCCGCACTCCACGCCGCGGGCGGTCTCCACGATTACATACTCCCCGGCATGGATGACAGCCTCACCGGGATCAAAATAATAGCTTTTGCCGTTTTCCTTGAAACGAACCGAAATGACTTTTTTCATAGTGTTCCTCGTTTTTGTATCGGATAAGCCCCGCAAGGGGCAGCTTTTTCAGTCTGCTGTTAGTATACCATAATCAAAAGCACATTTCTATGCAAAAAGAAAAGTCTTTATATCCCCTGAATTTTTCCCTCCCCTGCAATGATCCGCCCCGCTCAACCGTATGCAGTATGGAAAAGGTGTCGAAATTTTGTCCGGCGGCAGAAGGGAGGAAAGCGGACAGAATGCCGGTTTTGGGGCGGCAAAGTTGTGCGTTTCGCAGATTTTGACAAAACTTTCGCAAAAAGATTCGCCGCACCTCTATTGAAAGCGCGCGCCTTGCGTGTATAATAGGAATGTTAGGAACCCATTGCCCCCAAAGAGGGAGGAACTGTTGCGCCGGGCGGTGCGGCAGAGAAACGGTAGGATAAGATGGAAAAATTCAGTGTCAAAAAACCATTTACGGTGCTGGTTGCAGTCATCATGGTGCTGATGCTCGGCTTTGTGTCGATCACCAAGATGAAAACCAACCTGCTGCCGAATGTCAGCACACCGTATCTGATGGTGGTCACCGTGTATCCCGGTGCCAGCCCGGAGCGTGTGGAGACCGAGGTCTCGGACGTGCTGCAAAACGCGCTTACGGTGCCGGGTGTTTCAAAGATCACCGCCACCTCGGCTGAAAACTACAGCCTGCTGCTGATGCAGTTCGTGGATGACACGGATATGGACAGCGCACTGGTGCAGGTGTCCAACAAGCTGGATCAGGCCAAGAGCGACCTGCCGGAGACGGCGCTGACCCCTTCTGTGATACAGTACAGCATGAACATGAACGCCTTTATGACCGTGGCTGTCAGCCGCGAGGGCAGTTCGGTGTACGACCTTTCTGATTTTATCAAGAACACCATGACTCCCTACGTCCAGCGCAAGGGCGGCGTGTCCAGCGTATCCTCCAGCGGCCTTGTGGAGCAGCTGGTGCAGGTGCAGCTGAATCAGGAAAAGGTGGACGCCATCAACGAAAAGCTGATGGAGCTTATCGACACTCAGCTGGAAGTGGCGCACACACAGTTGGAGGAGGCCGAGGCCAAGATCAAGGCCGGCCGCGCAGAATACGATAAGCAGTTCAAAAACTTCGGCAATACCGTGTCCAACACGGTCATGGGCACCCTCAGCTCCGAGGTCGGCGAAGCCGTAGAAGTAGTGCGCAAGCAGGCGGAGGCGCTGCTGCAAAGCGTCAACAACCTGATCGCCGTGGTCAAGGAGCCTGAGGTGCAGCAGGCACTCATCGAGGTGCAGGCTGGTTTGCAGCGGGTCATGGACAAGTTCAACAACACCGGTATGCGGGATATCGACTCCCTGATCGAGATCGTGTCCGAGCTGCGGGATATCACCGATAAGCTCTCCTCTGCTTTGCAGACCCTGCAAAACCGCATCAACACCGAGACCGGTACGCAGGGCGAGGGCGCTGCGGATCTGGCAGACGAGCTGCAATTGCAGGACAGCCTGAACGTCATCTATAAGACGCTGGAAGATACCATCAAGGCCATGGACAACGTGCCCGGCATGATGAGCGAGTTCTCCAAAGCGCTGGGCAACTTTACCCAGCAGCAGATGGTCGCCTATATGCAGTTTACCGAAGCCCGCGAGCAGCTGAATGAGTACGAAAAGCAGCTCAGCGAGGCCAAGACCCAGTACGAGGCCGCCAAGGAAAAGGCGCTTGCCAGCGCCGATGTGACCAAGCAGCTGGATATCAAGACCCTTGCCACCCTCATCTACGCCCAGAACTTCTCCATGCCCGCCGGTTACGTCAAGGACGAAAGCGGCGAGTCGTGGCTGCTGAAGGTGGGCGAGGAATACGACAGCGTGGAGGATATCCGGGGCGCACTGCTGCTCCATGTGGAGGGCTACGGCGACGTGCGCCTTTCCGATGTGGCAGACGTGGAGATCATCGACAACGCCGCCGACAGCTACACCCGCCTGAACGGCGAGCAGGCTTCGGTGCTGAAAATTTACAAGGACGACAGTTCCAGCGCAGGTGACGTATCTGCCAACTGTCTGGACGCTTTCAAGGAGCTGGAAGCCCAGTACGAGGGTCTGCACGTTGTGGTGCTGTCCAATCAGGGCAACTACATCAGCATCCTCATCAAGAGCATCCTCACCAGTATGCTGGTGGGTGCCGCACTGGCCATCGTCGTGCTGGCCATCTTCCTGAAGGACGTCAAGCCCACGCTGGTGGTCGGCGTCAGTATCCCCCTGTCGGTGCTGTTTGCCGTGGTGCTGATGTACTTCACCGGGTTGGACCTGAACGTCATGACGCTGGCCGGCCTGTCGCTGGGCATCGGTATGCTGGTGGATAACTCTGTCGTTGTCATCGAGAACATCTACCGTCTGCGCGGCCGCGGCGTGCCCGCCGCCCGTGCGGCGGTGCAGGGTGCACGTCAGGTGGGTATGTCCGTTGTGGCCTCTACCCTTACCTCGGTGTGCGTGTTCCTGCCGGCAGTGTTCTCTGCCAGCCTCATCCGCAACCTGATGGGTCCCATGTCCCTGTGCATCGGCTACTGCCTGATGGCTTCCCTCATCGTGGCACTGACTGTGGTGCCCGCCGCCTCGGCTACCGTGCTGAAGAATGCCCAGCCCAAAAAGCTGGCATGGTTCGATAAAATTCAGAACGCCTACGGCCGCAGTCTGGAAAAGGCGCTGAAAAATCGCTTTGTACCGCTGGCAGCCGCAGTGCTGCTGCTGGTGTTCTGCTGCTGGAGGGTGGTCTCCATGGGCATCGTGCTGCTGCCCACCAGCACCAGCAACGAGGCCATGATCACCCTTTCCACCACCGACACCCTCTCGAAGGACGAGTCCTACGATGTGGCCGGTAAGGTGGTGCAGGCTGTGATGGCTGTGGACGGCGTGGAGGAAGTAGGCATTACCCCCGACAACACTGTGGCGGGCATGGATGTTTCCAACCTCGGCCTGCCCTCCACCATCACTGACCTGCTGAACGCCGCCAACGGCTACGGCAAGTATAAGATCAACGTCAAGCTCAACGAGGAGCTTTCCTCTTCCAAGATCGACGCCGCCTGCAAGGCCATGGAGGAAGCCGTGGCCGGGGTGGCGGACTGCACCGCCACCGTCCAGCAGTACGGCATGACCGATGACCTGACCAGTCAGCTGTCCACCGGTCTGACCATCAAGATCTACGGCACCGATGCCGAGACCCTGACCGCCCTGTCCGAGAAGGTGGTAGACATCGTGAACAACACCGAGGGCTTCCAGAACGCCACCAACGGTCTGGGTGCGGGCGATTCCACCATCATCCTGCAGGTGGACCGCGATAAGGTACGCGCCAACGGCCTGACCGTTGCGCAGGTGTACCAGCAGATCGCGGCAAAGCTGACCACCACCACCACGGCACAGACCCCTGTTACCGTGGACGGTACCACCATGGATGTGCAGATCAGCAACAATCTGGACCCGCTGACCAAGGAAAACATGATGGACATGACCTTTGAGACCACCGTCATGTCCGCAGACGGCACCACCGCCACCGGAACCTGCAAGCTGTCGGATATCGCCAGCTGGACCACCGGCACCGCACCGGACTCCATCACCAGCGAGAACCGGAACCAGTTCGTCACCGTCACTGCCGAGACTGCCCCGGGCTACAACACCACGGTGCAGGCCCGTGCCGTGAAAAAGGCGCTGGATGCCTTTGCCCTCACTGATGAGATGCCGGAAGGCTGCTCCTTCTCCATGGGCGGCGAGAGCGACAGCGTCAACTATATGACCGATGAGATGATCCAGTGGATGGCACTGGCACTGCCCTTTGTCTACCTTGTCATGGTGGCACAGTTCCAGAGCCTGCTGTCCCCCTTCATCGTGCTGTTTACCGTGCCGCTGGCCTTTACCGGCGGTCTGCTGGGCCTGCTGCTCACCGGCCAGCAGCTGACCATGATCTCCATGATGGGCTTCATCGTGCTGATGGGTACGGTCGTCAACAACGGCATCGTGTTCGTGGACTACGCCAACCAGCTGCGCATGGGCGGCATGGAGCGCCGCGCCGCACTGGTGGCCACCGGCAAGACCCGTATGCGTCCCATCCTGATGACCACCCTGACCACCGTGCTGGCAATGCTGCAAATGGTGTTCAGCAACGATATGGCAAGCCAGCTGATGAGCGGCATGGCCATCGTCATCATCTGCGGCCTGAGCTACGCCACCCTGATGACCCTGTATATCGTGCCGATCCTGTACGATATCCTGTTCAAGAAACCGCCGCTCAACGTGGATATCGGCAGCGACAAGGACCTGGACGACATCCCGGACGATGCCGCCGAGTTCATTGCCGCCCAGTCCTCTGCGGCACAGCCTCAGCCGGAAGCATAAGGCTTACAGCCTGTATCACCAAAGCGCCCCGCATTTCCACCGGAAGTGCGGGGCGCTTTTTGGTATTGTAGGCACTTTCGATGATTCCAACAAAAAATCGCCGCAAAAATTGGATGGTAATTCTAAAAGGATTCCAACACAAAACTGTAAAACTGTGATATAATCATAAATACAGACAAGATGCAAAAGGGGGCAGTCTGCCCCTTTTGCATTTCCGAAAAAAGCTTTAGGAGGCGAGGCCCAATGGCACAGATCCGTTCCAAGCCCTTCGGTGTGACCAAAGAGGGCGCTAATGTTACCGAGTACATCCTCTCGAACCCCAGCGGTATGTCCGTCAGTGTGCTGGATTACGGCTGCGTGATCAAAAATATCATCGTCCCGGCCAAAAATGGCCCGGTGGATGTGGTGCTGGGTCACGACACCATGGCAGATTACGAAAACGACTTCACCTCGTCCGGCAGCACCTGCTGCGGTGCTTTTGTGGGGCGCTACGCCAACCGCATCGAGAATGCCGTCTTTACCTTGGGCGGCAAGACCTATCAGCTGGAAAAAAACAACGGCGAAAACCACCTGCACGGCTGTTTTTCCCGGAAAATCTATGAGGTGAAGTACTTCGGCGACACCCTGCTGATGGAGGCTGTAAGCCCCGACGGCGAGGATGGTTTTCCCGGTACCCTGAAGATCGCGGTGCGCTATACCCTCACCGACGACAATACCTTCCGCATGGACTACCGTGTGTCCTCGGACGCTGACACGATCGTAAACCTGACCAACCACAGCTACTTCAATCTGGACGGCGGCGGCGACGTGCTGAACCAGAAGCTGCGCATCTACGCTTCCCGCTATCTGGAAGGCAACAACGCCACCTGCCCCACCGGCAACATCCTGCCCGTGGCAAACACCCCCATGGACTTTACCGCCGGTAAGACCATCGGCAAGGAGATCGACACCGGCTTCTCCCAGACCACCATGGTGGGCGGCGGCTACGACCACTGCTATGTCATCGACCGCGCACGCGGCTCCAGCCAGAGCATCTGCGCATGGGCGACCAGCGATAAGACCGGCATCAGCATGAAGCTGTACACCACCCAGCCGGGCATCCAGCTGTACACAGCCAACTTCCTGCAGGACTGCCCCAGCCCCGGCAAGGGCGGCAAGCCGCTGCAGAAATACGGCGGCTTTGCGCTGGAGACCCAGCACTTCCCCTGCAGCCCCTCCCACCCGGAGTTCCCCTCCACGGTGCTGCGGGCAGGCAAGGTGTTCCGCGCCACCACCACCCTGCGGTTCTTCACCGGCAAGCAGTGCGGAAAACTTTAAAGAAAGATATATCACGCAAAAAACGTCTGCTCCGGCAGACGTTTTTGCGTGGTGGGAGGCTGCGACTGAGGGAGTTTCCCTCTCCATTTCTATGTTTTGCACAAACGGCGCATTCTCTCCATGTGAAAAGTGCGAAAAATCTCTGTCAATCAAAAGTGTAATGCGAAAAGATGCAACAAAAATATATCTGAATAAAGAAAGCGCCCCTTGCAGTCGGCGGCAAAAAGCGGTATGCTTTAAACAGATCGGGCAGTGCCCGGCGCAAAGAGAAAAAGCAAGAAATACTATGTGAGAGAGGTACTCGGCTATGGCAATTTTGGTTTCCGGCGGTGCCGGCTACATCGGCAGCCACACCTGCATCGAACTGTTGAACGCTGGCTACGATATCGTGGTGGCAGATAACTATTATAATGCTTCTCCTGTGGTTCTGGACCGGGTCAAGCAGATCACCGGCAAGGATTTCCGCTTCTACAAGGCAGACATGACCCGCCGCGAGGACGTGGAGAAGATCTTCTCCGAGTGCCCGGACATCACCGCCGTCATCCAGTTTGCAGCCTACAAGGCTGTGGGCGAGAGCGTGTCCAAGCCCATCGAGTACTACTACAATAACCTCAACTGCACGCTGGTCATTCTGGACGTGATGCGCCATCATGATTGCCACAACTTCGTGTTCAGCTCCTCCGCTACCGTCTACGGCGACCCCGCCAGTGTGCCCATCACCGAGGACTTCCCCGTGGGCGCTACCACCAACCCCTACGGCACCACCAAGGCCTTCACCGAGCGCATTCTGCAGGACGTCTGCAAGGCTGACCCCAGCCTGAATGTGGCGCTGCTGCGCTACTTCAACCCCATCGGCGCCCACAAGAGCGGCCTGATCGGCGAGGACCCCAACGGCATCCCCAACAACCTGATGCCCTACATTGCCAAGGTGGCTGTGGGCAAGCTGGAAAAGGTGCACGTCTTTGGCAACGACTACCCCACCCCGGACGGCACCGGTGTGCGTGACTACATCCATGTTGTGGATCTGGCCCGGGGCCATGTGTGCGCCATCCGCAAGCTGGAGACCGGCTGTGGTCTCTTCATCTGCAATCTGGGCACCGGCAAGGGTTACAGCGTGCTGGATGTCATCCATGCCTTCTCCAAGGCCTGCGGCAAGGAGATCCCCTACGTCATCGACCCGCGCCGCCCCGGCGATATCGCCGAGTGCTACGCCGACCCCACCAAGGCCAAGAACGAGCTGGGCTGGGTGGCCGAGTACGGCATCGAGGAAATGTGCGCCGACAGCTGGAACTGGCAGAAGAACAACCCCGATGGCTACCACACCGTGAAGTAATCATGATTTGAATCGGAGCACCGCATATTCTCGCCTGAGAGTGTGCGGTGCTTTTTTTGTGTCTATATTCTCTATTGACATCCGCTGTCAGTTAGCCTATACTACATTTGTTAACACAGACTAACACATAAGAACAGTACATATAAAAGAAGGCAACGGATATGACGTTAAAAGAGTTACAGATCGGCAAAAGCGCCATAGTGGATGCTGTGGGCGGTGCAGGCGCGCTGCGGCAGCATTTTCTGGATATGGGTCTGATCCCCGGAGCAGAGGTCACGCTGGTAAAGCTGGCGCCCATGGGCGACCCCATGGAGCTACGCATCCACGGCTATGAGCTGACCCTGCGTCTGGACGACGCGGCACAGATCACCGTGACCCCCACCGAAAAGACCCCGGCGGTGCACACCCCGGTGGATGGAAAAATGGTGGAGCACCCGGGTCTTGGCGAGGGCGGCAAGTACCACACCAAGGAGGGGGAGCATCCCCTGCCGGAGGATAAGACCCTGACCTTTGCGCTGGCGGGCAACCAGAACTGCGGCAAGACTACCCTGTTCAACCAGCTCACCGGTTCCAACCAGCACGTCGGCAACTTTCCGGGCGTGACGGTGGACCGCAAGAGCGGTGCCATCAAGGGGCACCCGGAGACTGAGGTCACCGACCTGCCGGGCATCTACTCCATGTCCCCCTATTCCAGCGAGGAGATCGTTACCCGACAGTTCATCATCGGCGAAAAGCCCACCGGCATCATCAACATCGTGGACGCCACCAACATCGAGCGCAACCTCTACCTGACCATGCAGCTGATGGAGCTGGATATCCCCATGGTGCTGGCGCTGAACATGATGGACGAAATGCGCGGCAACGGCGGCACGGTGCGCATCAACAAGATGGAAGCCATGCTGGGCATCCCGGTCATCCCCATCTCCGCCGCCAAGAACGAGGGCGTGGACGAGCTGGTAGACCACGCCGTCCATGTGGCAAAGTATCAGGAGCGCCCCGGGCGCATGGATTTCTGCAGCGAGGATGACCACGGCGGCGCGGTGCACCGCTGCATCCACGGCATTTTGCACCTCATTGAGGATCACGCCAAGGCGGCGGGCATTCCGGTGCGTTTTGCCGCCACCAAGCTGGTGGAGGGTGACCCCCGCATTGAGGAAGCCTTGAAGCTGGACCCCAACGAAAAAGAAATGATCGAACATATCATCGTGCAGATGGAGCAGGAGCGCGGGCTGGACCGCGCCGCCGCCATTGCGGATATGCGGTTCTCCTTTATTCAGGAGCTGGTGGCGCAGACGGTGGTCAAGCCCCACGAAAGCAAGGAGCAGCTGCGCTCCAACCGCATCGACAAGTTCCTTACCGGCAAGTACACCGCCATCCCGGCCTTTATCGCCATCATGGGTCTGGTGTTCTTCCTTACCTTCAACGTCATCGGCCTGTTCTTCCAGAACCTCATGGAAATGGGCATCGACGCCCTGACCGGCGTTGTGGACACCGCCCTGACCAACTGGAACGTCAACGCGGCGGTGCACTCGCTGGTCATCGATGGCATCTTTACCGGCGTGGGCAGCGTGCTGAGCTTTCTGCCCATCATCGTGGTGCTGTTCTTCTTCCTCTCCATGCTGGAGGATACCGGCTACATGGCGCGTGTCGCCTTTGTGATGGATAAGCTGCTGCGCCGCATCGGCCTGTCCGGCCGCAGCATCGTGCCCATGCTCATCGGCTTTGGCTGCACTGTGCCCGGCGTGATGGCAAGCCGCACCCTGCCCTCGGAGCGCGACCGCAAAATGACCATCCTGCTCACGCCGTTCATGAGCTGCTCGGCAAAGCTGCCCATTTACAGCCTGTTTGCGGCGGCGTTCTTCCCCAAGTACGCAGGGCTTGTGATGGTGCTGCTGTACTTCACCGGCATCTTGGTGGGCGTGCTGGCGGCGCTGCTGCTCAAGAGCACCGTGTTCAAGGGCGAAGCCGTGCCCTTTGTTATGGAGCTGCCCAACTACCGCCTGCCCGGCCTGAAGAACGTGGCGCAGCTGCTGTGGGAAAAGGCCCGGGACTTCTTGCAGAAGGCCTTTACGGTCATCTTTGCCGCTACCATCGTCATCTGGTTCCTGCAGAACTTTGACCTGCAGCTGCGGCTGACTGCTGACCCGCAGGCCAGCATTCTGGCGCGCATCGCAGGCGATATCGCCCCGCTGTTTGCCCCGCTGGGCTTTGCGGACTGGCGCATCTCCACCGCTCTTATCTCCGGCTTTATGGCCAAGGAGAGCGTGGTGTCCTCGCTGCTCATCCTCTTCGGCTCTACCGCTGCCCTGACCGCAGCCCTCACCCCGGCACAGGCCGCACCGCTGCTGGTGTTCTGCCTGCTGTACACCCCCTGCATCGCGGCAGTGGCCTCGGTCAAGCGGGAGCTTGGCGGCAAGTGGGCAACCATCATGGTGGTGAACCAGTGCGCCGTGGCATGGCTGTGCGCCCTGCTGGTGCGTCTGGTCGCCGTGGCGGTGTTCTGAACGCAATCATCATATTGAAAAAGAGAACCGGCGCGTCCGCAGGACGTGCTGGTTCTCTTTTTCTCTTGACATCTCCCTGCATCTGCACTATAATACTTCAAAAATGAACTATTTACACAAAACCCAAGGAGCGCTGCATGAATCCTACCATAGAGATCAGCTTCAAGACCGCGCAGGCGTACAGCGCCATGTGCAAGCCGTTGTGTCAGGAACTAAAGCTGCCCCAGACCGCCTTTGATATCCTGATGTTTTTAGCCAACAACCCGGACTGCACCACCGCCCGGGATATCGTGGAGATCCGCAAGATCAAAGCGAACCTTGTGTCGGTAAACGTGGACCGCTTGGTGCAGGAGGGGTATCTGGAGCGCCGCGCCGTGGCGGGCGATCAGTTCCGGGAGCGATGTCCCGGCTTCGGGGCCTTCGGCGACGACGGACTCGTTGTCCTTGACGCCCGAAAGCTCCCAGCTTTCGCCGATGTTGCGCTGGTCGGTGGCGATTCCCTTGTAAGGGGCGATCTTCTCGCCGCCCCAGATCAGGGATTTCAGAATCGGTTGAAATTTATACATGGTCGATCTATTTTATGCGTTTTCCGTGTCGAGCTGGCTCAAGGCGAAAGCGTATGCTCCGACCGAAATGGCTTGGCTCGCGCCGAGTTTCGAAATGGTCACGCCGATGCGTTTTTGCGGGTCGTAGGCCACGTAGCGGTCCGTGCCGTAGACTTTCAGGGGCCGCTGCGCGCCCTTGGCGAATTCGCGGAATTCAGTCTCGTCGTCCAGATCGTAAACCTTCATCTGCACGCGGTTCAACTCGTTGCCGTTGAGCTGGTGCATCTTGCCGCGCATGGTGCGTAATATTCCCGGCATCAGG
>OHHO01000770.1_pt1 | contig 11371 bp, 9 predicted proteins | sample 1568071 | NCBI WGS metagenome assembly OHHO01 (sample SAMEA3879582, study PRJEB24766) | human gut metagenome | biome: human-associated habitat; feature: feces | place: USA | collected 1985/1987
GGAATAGGCGTTAGAGCGGATGGTGGCGGTGCTCTCCGCCGTGATATGCTCGGAGTGGACCGGGTTATACTGGGCGGTCATGGCCAGATGGGACAGGTCCATCTCCACCGCGCCGCTTTCCTTGCGGACCACATTGCCCTCCACGATGTCCAGTTCCTCCGCCGAACAGCCCAGCATCTCGGCGGCATAGGCCAGTATCTTCTGCCGCAGGAGCCGTCCGGTCTGGTCGATGGCGAAGCCCTCCATATAGGTCTGGCGGCTGGCGTAGGCGCCCAGACCCGTGGGGGTGATGTCCGTATCCTGACAGGAGACGACACGCACGTCGTGATAGCTCTTGAGGCCGACGGCCTCGGCCGTCATCTGCGCATAGGCCGTGTCCGCGCCCTGCCCGATCTCCGTCTCACCGCACTGCATCGTCACCGTGCCGTCGAGATTCAGGAGCATGCGGTTCGAGGACGTTTCAAGCGAGATGGGATACACCGCCGTGTTGTACCAGAAGGCCGCCACGCCGATGCCGCGGCCTTCCGGCCGGGCTTCGGGGAGCTGGAGCTGCGCCAGGGGCTCACCACCATCGTCAACGGCAACTGCGGCCTGTCCTGCGCCCCGGTGGGGCCGGAGAACCTGCCGGCCATCACCTCATATCTGGAGCCCATCTGCGGCCGGGTGCCGCCGGAGGCGGCCCGGGAGACCCTGGCGGAGTATTTCGCCGCCCAGCCCGCAGCCCCCCTGCACACGGGGATGCTGGCGGGAGCCGGTACCATCCGGGCCAGCGTGGCCGGGTATCAGGTGCAGCGCCTGGAGCCGGAGCACTACGCCGCCATTCACCGGCGGCTGGAGGGGGCTTTGGCCGACGGGGCCCTGGGCGTGTCCCTGGGCCTGGGCTATGCGCCGGAGTGCTTCTATACCACCGACGAGCTGATCCGGGCCCTGGCCCCGCTGGCGGGGCAGAGCATCCCCATCACCGTGCACATGCGCCAGGAGGGCGGCGGCGTGGTGGAGGCCGCCCGGGAGATGGTGGAGGTGGCCCGGGCCCTGAAGGCCCCGGTGCATATCTCCCACCTGAAGGCCATGGGCCGGGACAACTGGAACCGCAAGATCCCCCAGGTGCTGGCTCTGCTGGACCGGGCCAGGCAGGAGGGGCTGGACCTGTCCTGCGACGTGTATCCCTACACCGCCGGGTCCACCCAGCTGCTGCACATCCTGCCGCCGGAGTTTCTGGCCGGGGGCATAGAGGCCATTGTCCGCCGCCTGCAGGACCCGGACCAGCGGAAGCTGCTGGCCCGGCGCATCGAAAGCGGCGATGGCTTTGACGACATCGCCAAGCTGGCGGGCTGGGACGGCATTTTTCTCACCAGTCTCCACTGCCCGGAGGATCACCCCTATCAGGGCATGAGCCTGCAGCAGATCGCGGAGCTGACGGGCCAGGACCCCCTGACCTGCTGCTGCGACCTGCTGGTGCGGGAGCAGGGGGAGATTACCATGATCGACTTCATGGCCCACGAGGAGGACATTGCCGCCATTCTGCAAGATCCCTTCTCCAACCTGATCTCCGACTCCACCTATCCCACGGAGGGCCAGCCCCATCCCCGGGTATACGGCACCTTTGTCCACCTGCTGACCCGGTTCGTCCGGGAGCGGGGCGACCTGACGCCGGAGGCGGCCATCCACAAGATGACGGGCCGCCCGGCGGCGGTGCTGGGCATGAAGGACCGGGGCGTGCTGACCCCCGGGGCCCAGGCGGATATCAACGTGTTTGCCCCGGAGGACCTGCGGGAGCCGGGGACGTATCAGGACCCCTGCCGCATGGCGGAGGGGCTGGACACCGTGCTGGTGGCCGGACAGCCGGTCATCGACGGCGGCCAATACACCGGTGTCATGGCCGGGCAGATCGTCAGAAGGAGCTAAGTATGCTGGAGCAGATCATCGACATTGTGCGCCGGGCGGGGGACATTGTCCTCTCCGCCCACGACATTCAGAACGTCACCCGGGAGAAGCACGGCCCGGCAGACCTGGTGACCCAATATGACGAGGCCGTGCAGGTGTTTTTGCGGCAGGAGCTGCTGAAGCTGCTGCCGGAGGCGGAGTTTTTCGGCGAGGAGGGGGAGCGGCCCGCTCTGACCCACCCCTGGATTTTTGTGGTGGACCCCATCGACGGCACCACCAATTTCACCCGCCGCATGAATTGCAGCAGCGTGTCCGTGGCCCTGGTCCACAACGGGCAGACGGAGTACGGCGTGGTGTATAACCCCTTTGTGGGCGAGCTGTTCGCCGCTCAAAGGGGCTGCGGGGCCACCCTCAACGGCGCGCCCATCCGCGCCAGCTCCCGGGACGCCGCCCACGCCATTGTGGCCTGCGGCTCCACCATCTATGACCGCAGCTATACCGACCGGCACTTTGCCATCCTGCGGCACCTGTATGACCGGTGCCTGGACTACCGGCGGTTTGCCTCAGCGGCCCTGGACTGCTGCATGGTGGCCTGCGGCCGGGCGGAGATCTTCTTCGAGTGCCGACTGTCTCCCTGGGACTATGCCGCCGGGTCTTTGATCGCCCAGGAGGCCGGAGGTGTCGCCGTCCGGCTGGACGGCTCCTTCCTGGACCCCCTGCGCCCGGGCTCGGTATTCATCACCAACGCCGCCTGTCGGGAAATGCGGCAGGGCCTGCCGGAATAAGAAAAAAATCTCAAAGGGCTTTGGCCCTTTGAGATTTTTTTATGGAATTCAGTTCTTCTCCTGGCCATACAGGGCCGCTTTGAAATAGGTGGCCCGGACGATCTCCTCCACGTTGTCCTGGCGGCGGCTGCGCAGGGTCTCGAACAGGTCGCTGTGGGCCTCCAGCAGCTCCTCGCCCCGGCCGGTGTTGATCATGGTGCTGACCGTTTCATACCGGACGGCGTGGGTCAGGGTGCGCACCACCCGGCTGATCTTGTCGGCCAGGGGGTTCTTTCCCATCTGGGACACCATGTCGTGGAACTGGTTGTCCACGGCGAAAAAGCGCTCCACCTTGTCCTGGCCATCGCCGCGGACGATGCCGCGCATCTGGTCCAGGAGCTGCTCCAGCACCCGGCCGTCCTCCTCATTATACTTGGCGCTGGCCAGGCGCATGATGCCGGCCTCTACCATCTCGCGCAGCTCCATCAGGTTGTCAAAGGAGTCCTGGTTCAGGATCATGCCATAGATCATGGGGTCGATCATGCTCTCCTGAAAGCCGCTGCAAACGAAGGTCCCCTCGGAGCGCTTGCTCTCCAGCACGCCCAGATAGGTGAGAATTTTGATGGCCTCCCGCACGGAGCTGCGGGCCACGCCCATGGAGGCGGCCAGCTCCGGCTCCGGCGGAATGCGGTCTCCGGGCTTGAGCTGTTTATTGCGCATGGCATCGGTCAGGCAGTTGATGACGCTCTGCACCACCGACTCCTTCTTCAGATTTTTCACATAGCCGGGGGTATCACTCATATAAATCGCTCCTTTATGGGACTGTTAACTCTATAACATATGTATAACATAGTACAAAGTTTGAATACCGTCAAGTAAAAGTTTCACCAAGACATCAAAACGCGCAGCGGACGGCAGACAAAAGCTGCCGTCCGCTGCTTTCGGAGGGGAAAAGGGTAAAAGAAGATGTGTTTGACTGTGTAATTTTTGTCAGCGGCCCAGATAGATGGACTGCTTGGCCAGCACCAGCTGCAGCATCAGGTCGTTGCAGGGAGTGGCGATGCCGTGCTCCCGGCCCAGGCGGCACACAGCGCCGGTGATGATGCGGATCTCGGTCTCCCGGTGATGGGTCACGTCCTGCACCATGGAGCTGATGGTCTCGTCGGTCATGCGGGACACCTCATAGGCGTGCTCCAGCTCGGCGTCGTGGTCCAGGGTGCAGCCGCAGGCGTTGGCCACGGTGATGGCCTCCTCCACCAGCATCCGGGCGGCCTCGTGGGCATACTGGTTGCCGTCCACAAAGCCGTTCTTGGTCTCCAGCAGGGCGCTCATGCCGTTGATGGCCACGTTGGCCAGCAGCTTGTGCCAGATGGCGTTCATGACGTTCTCGTGGACGCAGACCTCCAGGCCGGCCTCGCGCAGGGCCTCGGCCATGCGCTCCACGTTCTCCTTGGGGGCCTTCAGGGAGCCCATGTTGGTCACACCGGTGCCGGTGTGCTTCACATGGCCGGGCTCCATGGGGGTGGCGCCGAAGGCGGTGTTGCCGATGATGATCTGCTCCTCGGGAACCACCTTGGCGATCTCGTCATAGTTGCCCAGGCCGTTCTGCAGGCACAGGATCATGGTGTGCCGGTCGATCATGGGCAGAGCGTTGCGCACGGCGGCCTCCAGATACTGATAGTGCACGAACACGATCAGCAGGTCCACCACGCCGATCTCCTTGGGGTCGGTGGTGGCCATGGCCGGGCGGAAGGACACGGTCTCGCCGGTGCCGCTGCCGGGGGCGCACTCGTCCAGGAGAATGCCGTTCTTCTTGATGGATTCAATCACCGGGGCATAGGTATCCAGCACGCAGACCTCATGCTTCCGGGACAGATAGCTTGCATAGCAGCTGCCGATGGCGCCGCAGCCAACAAAACCGATTCTCATAATGATAACCTCCTGATTTTTCCGATGTTAGGCGTTCATGCTCTCGGCGATGGCCACGATGTCCTCAACGGTCACGCCGTTCATGGCCAGCAGGCGCTCATAGGGGGCGGACTGACCGAACTGATCCCGGATACCCACGCGCTTGACAAGGCCCTTGCCCATCTCGGCGGCTACCTCGCACACGGCGGAGCCCAGGCCGTTGATGATGTTGTGGTCCTCCACGGTGATGACCTTGCCGATGTCGTTGATGGCGGCGGTGACGGCCTCCACGTCCAGGGGCTTGATGGTGTGCATATCCAGCACGCGGGCGGAGATGCCCTTACCGGCCAGGACCTTGGCGGCCTCGATGGCCAGGCACACGGTGTCGCCGTTGGCGATGATGGCCACGTCCTTGCCGTCCTGAATCTGGTGGGCCTTGCCGATGGTGAACTCCACGTCCTCGTCATAGATCTGGGGCACGGCGTCACGGGTGAAGCGCAGATACATGGGGCCGTAGGTCTCGGCGGCCTGGCGGACCAGCTTGCGGGCGGCGTTATAGTCCGCCGGCATGATCACGGTCATGTTGGGGATGGTGCGCAGCACACCCATGTCCTCGATGGACTGGTGGGAGGCGCCGTCGTTGGCGGGGGTCACGCCGCCGTGGGAGCAGGCGATCTTCACGTTCAGGTTGGGATAGCAGACCTCCTGGCGGATCATTTCGCACATACGCAGGGAGCCGAACACGGCGTAGGTGACCACGAAGGGGACCTTGCCGCAGGTGGCAAGACCCGCAGCCAGGCCTGCGCCGTTCTGCTCGGCGATGCCCACGTTCAGATACTGCTGGGGCAGCTCCTTGCGGAAGTCGCCGGTCTTGCAGCTCTTGCCGATATCAATATCCACCACCAGAATGTCAGGGTTTTCCTTGCCCAGGGCCACGATCTCCTTGCCGAAGCCTTCGCGGGTAGCGATCTTTTTCTTTTCGCTCATTGCTCTTTCCTCCTTGCTTAGTGGATCAGCTGGGCTTCCAGCTCAGCCATGGCCTGCTTATACTGCTCATCGTTGGGGGCAACGCCGTGCCAGCCGCACTGGTTTTCCATGAAGGAAACGCCCTTGCCCTTGACGGTGTGGGCATACAGGCACTTGGGCTTGCCGTTCTGGGAGGCATAGCACTTGTCGATGGAGGCGGTGATCTCCTCCATGCTGTGGCCGTCGAGCTCCAGGACCTCCCAGCCGAAGGCACGGAACTTCTCGCCCAGGTCGCCGTTGGGCATGATCTCGTCGCAGGTGCCGTCCAGCTGCAGGTTGTTGTTATCCACGAAAACGATCAGGTTGTCCAGACCGTACTTGTGAGCGGTGTTGGCGGCCTCCCAGATCTCGCCCTCCTGGGCCTCGCCGTCGCCCACCACGCAGAAGACCTTGTAGTCCTTGTGGTCCAGCTTACCGGCCAGAGCCATACCGGCGGCGCAGGCCAGACCCTGACCCAGGGAGCCGGTGGAGATGTCGATGCCGGGGCAGCGGTTCATGGAGGGGTGACCCTGAAGCATGGAGCCCTCCTTGCGCAGGGTGTCCAGCACGGACTCGGGGAAGAAGCCCACGGTAGCCAGGCAGGCATACTGGATGGGGCAGACATGGCCCTTGGAGAGCACCATGCGGTCCCGGTCCTCCCAGCGGGGGTTCTTGGGGTCCAGGTTCATGTATTTGAAGTAGCAGGCGGTGACAAAATCTGCCGCAGACAGGGATCCGCCGGGATGACCGGACTGGGCCTTGTAGATCATGTCGATGACCTTCATACGCATCTGCGTGGCGGTGTTCTTCAGCTCTTGCATGGAGATATCTTTCACAAAAATCACCTCATTGAAAATTTTCGGAATGTTCGGATTTGTTTAATGTCGGACAAATGACAATTACAGTATAGCGCTTTGTCTGACAAAGTCAAGAGCTTTTTTGGATTTTTCTCTTTTGCCTAATTCTTTGCATGTTTTTTATGGAAATTGACCGAAAACTGACCGAATGCGGGGCGGCGGGATAAAAAATGCAGCACCGGGCGGATGAAATCCGCCCGGTGCTGCATGCGTGGGATAGAAAGCTGTGTGTGGAGAGAGAAAGAAAGCGTTAATGAATGAGGAAGGTGGAAATTGCGGGGACGTAGGTGATCAGCAGCAGCACCGCCAGCTCGGCGATGAGGCACGGGACAATGCCCTTGGTGATCTCCTCGATCTTGATATCTCCGATGCCGCAGGCCACATACAGGTTGACGCCCACCGGCGGGGTGAACAGGCCGATGGCCAGGTTCACGATCATAACGGTGCCCAGGTGGATGGGATCAATGCCCAGCTGCACCGCAACGGGGGCAAACAGCGGGGTGAAGATGTACAGGGCGGAGGTGGAGTCCAGGAAGCAGCCGGCGATCAGCAGCACCACGTTGACGATGATGAAGAAGATAACCGTGTTGCCGTTGGTAACGGTGAGCATGAAGTTCTCAATGGCCAGATCCAGTCTTGCACGGGTCAGGACATAGCCGAACAGGGTGGCGCCCATGGTGATGAACATAACCGTGGCGGTGGTGGAGCAGGAGTCGATGAGGATGTCCTTCATCTTCTTCCAGTTGATCTCGCGATAGATGAACACGCCCACGATCAGGCCATAGAACACGGAGACAGCGGCGGCCTCGGTGGGGGTGAAGATGCTGCCATAGATACCGCCCAGGATGATCACGGGCATCAGCAGGCCCCAGAAGGCATCCTTGAAGGCCTTCAGCCGTTCCTTGCCGGAGGCCTTGGGCTGCACCGTCAGGTTGGCCTTGCGGCCCACGAACAGGGCGGCCACGATCAGGCCCAGGCCCATCAGCAGGCCGGGGATGACGCCGGCCTTGAACAGGTCGGTGATGGAGGCGTCAGCGATGGAGCCGTACACCACGAAGGTGATGGACGGGGGAATGACCACGCCGATGGCGCCGCCGGCGGCCATCAGAGCGCAGGCAAAGGCCGGGGAATAGCCCGCCTTCTTCAGAGCGGGGATCATAATCAGGCCCAGGGCCGCCACGGTGGCCGGGCCGGAGCCGGAGATGGCTGCGAAGAAGCAGGACACCACCACGCAGACCATGGCCATGCCGCCGCGGATGTGGCCCAGGCACTTTTCCGCCAGGTTGATGAGGCGGCCGGAGATACCGGCCTTCTCCATCACGTTGCCGGAGAGGATGAAGAACGGGATCGCCAGCAGGACGAACTTGCTGCTGGCCGAGGAGCACAGACGGGGAAGCACGCTCATGATGGCGTCCAGGGGTTTGCCTGCGCCCTGCACCAGGATAGCGCCTACGCTGGACATGCCCAGGCAGACGGCGATGGGTGCGCCGAAGGCCAGCAGCAGCACAAAGATACCCAGTAATACGATACCGACCATTTATTTGCCCTCCTCTGCCCGATAGTCTTTATACATCTGCACCATGGTCTGCAGGAACGCAATGGCGGCGAAGGCCGCGCCCACGGGTACAAACGAACCATAGATCCACTCAGGCCACTGCATGTTGGCCGTTTCCTGACCCAGCCGATACTGGCTGATAACCATCTGCACGCCGGTGACCACGATCAGCAGGCAGAACAGAGCGGAAATCGCATAAACGATCATCTGGATGATGATGCGGGCCTTGGGGCTGACCCGGTCCGTCACGATGGACAGGCCCAGGTGGGCCTTCCGCCGGGCGGCGATGGCCGTGCCCATGAAGCTCATCAGCACAAACAGATAGGTGGACATCTCGTCGGACACAGCCAGCGAGTGCTTGAACACAAAGCGGGCCACGACGTTGGCAAACACCAGCACCGCCATAACCGCCACGCACGCGCAGGCGACGAATTTTTCGATTTTCTCAAACATGTTGGCCCCTCCTTAGTTGATCCCGAAGGCGGCGCAGGCGTCCTCACCGTATTCCGTCTTCAGCTCAGCCGTGACGCCGGCCACGGCATCCTTGAACGCCTGCAGCTGGTCCTCGGTCAGGATATCCACCTGCATGCCGCTGTCCATGAAGCCCTGGATCAGCTGGTCCTCCTCGGCCTCCAGGTGGTCGCGGCCCCACTCGCAGGACTCCGTGGCGCACTCCTGCAGCAGCTGCCGGGTGTTCTCGTCCAGGCTTTCCCAAACCCGGCTGTTGGCCACAAACAGGTCGTTCTCATAGCTGTAGTTCCAGATGGTCATATACTGCTGGATCTCGTCCATCTTGGCGGACTTGGTCACGGAGCAGCCGTTCTCCTGGCCGTCGATGGTCTTCTGCTGGATGGCGGTGAACACCTCGCTCCAGCTCATGGCCGTGGGGCTTGCGCCCAGGGCATTGAACACGCCCATATACACCGCCGAACCGGGCACGCGGATCTTCAGATCCTTCAGGTCCTCGGGCTTGGTCACCGGGTGCTTGCTGTTGGTCAGCTGGCGGAAGCCGTTGTGGAAGGAGCCCAGATAGGTGATGCCCTTGGCCTCCAGCAGCTTGGCATAGTAAGCGCCGCCGGTGGTGTCGATGACCTGGCGGGCCTGCTGATAGGAGGTGAAGGACCAGGGCAGGGTGGCCACGGACATCTTCGGCTCCAGGTTGGCCAGCACGCAGGTGGCGTAAGCGCCCAGGTCGGAGCCGCCCACGGCGATGTACTCCACGCCCTTGGTGCTGTTGCCGCCGGCCAGGGTGTCGTTGGAGAATACGTCGATCACCACGTTGCCGCCGGAGCGCTCCTCCACCAGATCGGCAAAGTGGTGGGCCACCAGCGAGTCGATCTGGGTGTCGGTTCCGTTGACCGCCATGGACAGGTTGATTTTCTGATATTCGCCGTCGCTTCCACCGGACGGCTCGGTGCTGCCGCAGCCGGACAGACTGCCGATGAGCAGGGCAGTTCCCAACAGCGCAGCGACAATTGATCTTCCGTGCTTCATATTACGGTTCCCTCCAAGATTGTTCAAACTTTGTCATTTGTTCTATGTCCGACAAATCTATAAATGATTATATGAACTTTACCGGACCGTGTCAATAGGCTTCCAAAAAACCAACGTTTTTTACAAGAAACGCCAGGAAAATTTATGTAAAAAGTCAAATGCACCTGGGGGACGGACGGTGCATGCCCCGGAAATATCCCTGTCATACTCCCGCATACACTCATAGTAAGCGGCCTGCCCCGCCGGGGCGCCGACTTATGGGGAAAGCGAGGATATTGACCATGAAACGAACCTTCCGCAGGCGGGGGGCGGTGCTGGCGGCGGCGCTGGTGCTGCTGTGCGCCGTCTCCTTTGCCGATCGCGGCGGCCCGGCCTCTTTTGCGGCCACCGGCTGGGCGCTGCTGCCTCCGGCGGTGGCCATTGTGCTGGCCTTTGCCACCAAGGAGGTGTATTCCTCCCTGCTGGCCGGGTGCGTGGTGGGAGCACTGCTGACGGAGGGCTTTGCCCCCTGGCGCAGCTTTGAGACCCTGTTCCTGACCCTGATGGAGGGCATCGACCTGAAGATCTTCTTCTTTGACGTGCTGCTGGGGGCCATTGTGGTGCTGTTTGCCCGGTCCGGCGGCTCCCGGGCCTTCGGGGAGTGGGCCTCCCGCCGGGTGCGGTCCCGCCGGGGAGCGGTAACGGCCACGGCGGGCCTGGGCTGCCTGATCTTCCTGGACGACTATTTCAACTGCCTGACGGTGGGGGCCATCATGCAGCCCATCACCGACCGCTGCCGGGTCTCCCGGGAGAAGCTGTCCTTTATCATCGACGCCACCGCCGCCCCGGTGTGCATCCTGGCCCCCATCAGCTCCTGGGCCGCCGCCGTGTCGTCGTACATCCCGGCGGATTACAGCCATGTCAACGGCTTCGCCCTGTTTATTCAGGCCATACCGTATAACTTCTATGCCCTGCTGATGCTGTGGCTGGTGTTTCTGGTGGCCCTGACGGGCCGGGATTTCGGCCCTATGTACCGCCGGGAGCAGCTGGCCCTCCGGCAGGAGCCGCCCCGGCCCGAGACTGCGCCGGAGGGCCGGGACCGCCCCCGGGGCCGGGCGGTGGACCTGCTGCTGCCCACGGCGTGCCTGATCGTCGCGGTGGTGTGGGGCATGGCGGTGCTGGGCCGCCGCAGCTGCCGGGAGGCGGGCCTGGCCCTGACGGCCTCCAACGTCTTTGCCAACACCGACGCCCCCATGGCCCTGTGCTTCGGCTGCTCCGTCACCCTGCTGGTGATGGCCCTGCTGTATATCCCCCGGGGGGTCATGAGCTTTTCCGGGTTTGTGGAGGGCTTTCTGGACGGATTCAAGCTCATCACCCCGGCGCTGCTGGTGCTGACCTTCGCCTGGGGGCTGAAGTCCTTTGCCGCCCGGCTGGACACGGCGGCCTTTGTCCGGGAGCTGTTTGACGGCCGGGAAACCCTGACGGCCCTGTTCCCCCTGGCCCTGTTTCTGGTGGGCGGGGTGCTGGCCTTTGCCACCGGCACCTCCTGGGGCACCTTCTCCATCCTGATCCCCATTGTCTGCCACGCTTTCCCGCAGGGCGAGATGCTGGTGGTCTCCATTGCGGCCTGCCTGTCCGGCGCTGTGTGCGGCGACCACTGCTCTCCCATTTCCGACACCACCATCATGGCCTCTGCCGGTGCGCATTGCAGCCATGTGAACCATGTTTCCACCCAGCTGCCCTACGCCATTACCGCCGCCTCCTGTTCCGCCGCGTGCTATGTGATCACCGGCCTGACCCAGATGTTCCTGGGCAGCAGCGCCAGCCTGTGGACCTCGCTGATCCTGCTGGGCGTTGCCATTGTGCTGGAGCTGGTGGTGCTGAACATTCTGCGCGTAAAGCTGGGCAAAAAGACCAAAGCGTGA
>OHHO01000772.1_pt1 | contig 11339 bp, 10 predicted proteins | sample 1568071 | NCBI WGS metagenome assembly OHHO01 (sample SAMEA3879582, study PRJEB24766) | human gut metagenome | biome: human-associated habitat; feature: feces | place: USA | collected 1985/1987
CTATTCCGTTATAGTGGTTCAGAAAAGTCTATTTTAAATTTTTCACAAAGACTGACGGCTATTAGCCTTTACCTATTTTTCAGCACATAGAACGGATCAATATTCTGCCCATCCGCCAATACCTCATAATGTACATGCGGACCGGTACTGTAGCCTGTACTGCCGACAAAGCCGATAATCTCGCCTTTGATTACCTTCTGCCCTGCAGCAACGGCAATGCCGCTCATATGGCCATAGGCTGTTTCGTAGCCATTACCATGATTTATACGTACATAGCGCCCGTAGCCACCGTTCCAGCCTGCCTGTTCAATCGTACCTGCAGCCGTAGCATAAACCGGTGCGCCGAAATCAACTGCTATATCCAAACCGGGATGCCAATCATACCCACCCTCAATCGGACCGGTGCGCACACCATAATTACTGCTGATAGTGCCACCGTCTGTAGGCCATTTATCCGGGAAGGACGCCATGCCGCCACCGGAGCCTTCAACCTCACTTAAGAGCTCACCGACAGATTTTTTGGTACTATCAAGCATCTTTTTGATATTGGCATTTTGCGCTGTCAGCACCGCCATGGTGCCGTTGATATCCATTTTAGCAGGCCCGCCCTTGCCTGTATAAGACGTATTGGCAGACGTTTCCTTTGCCGCTGTCGAATCAACCATACTGGTACCTTCGCCCAGCTTGCTGCTGTCTACATCACGGATAACAGCACGGCGCAGCTTTTTCTCCAGATTAGAGATTTCGGCCATATCGCGCAGCATTCTTTCGTTATCCTGCAACAGCTTCTGCAGCTTTGTCTGCTGCTCAGCCTTGTTTTGCTTATAAGCAGCATAATCTGTTGCTTCGCTGCGATAATCTGCCAGCTGATGATATAAATAGCCGGCTCCGCCGACTGCTCCGACAAGCACCAGGGCAGTAACAGCAATGCCTGCCTTGAGCTTAGCATACGAAAAATTTACTACCTTGCCGTTTGGCAAGCGCAGCTCACATTTCCTTTCCTCCATTATTTTAATTACCTCACTTGAAAAGACCAAAGCGTTGGCCTACTGCCAACAATCTGCGTCCCACAAAGGGTACGTTGTCCAAATCCTCTTTATTCAGACCACCGCAGGCCAGCAGCGCCAATGCATAGACAGGAACAGCTGCCGCCATAGCAAACAGCACGCACCACATACCCATGCTTTCCGTAAGCATCAGCACGCCGTAAATCGCCGCGCCCATGACACCGGAAGCAAAGCAGGGACGGATAATGCTGCCCACAGAGAAGCTATAACCTGTCAGCTTGTAAATAAAGCCCATATTGATAATCGCTGCCACGGCAAAATCTGCTACCGTCGCCATTGACGCACCGCGGATGCCCAGCTCCGGCACAGCAGTAAGATACCAGCTCATAACGATTTTTACAATGCAGGCAATAATCATATTGATTACAGGGATTGCCGTGCGGCCAAGGCCTTGCAGAATACCTGTACTGATCTGATGCATACCTAAAAAGAGAATACCGATGCTCATCGTCTGAATCGCAGGTGCCGCACCGGGAGCGTTATAAACAAGCGCCGCAACCTTTTCCGCCAGACAATACAAGCCCATAAAGCACGGGAAGGTAATAATCATCGCTACGCGGAAGGCAATACGGATTTTATCACGGATTGCATCAAAGCTGCTCAGCGCACGAGATTCGGAAATTGACGGCACCAGACTGATGGTCATCGCAGCAGTAAAAATTGTTGCCAGATTAACCAGAGGTACAGCCATACCAGTCAGATAACCGAACAGCTCAGTCGCATGATGAATATTAAAACCGGCTGCTTCCAGACGCTGCGGCACAATCAAAAGGTCCAGATTTGCACCTATCGGCAGCATCAGACTGGTCAGAGAAACCGGCAAAGCCAGCTTCAGCAGACGCTTGATGATATGTCCGGCACTTTCTACCGGCGCACTGTCATCCTGCTCTGCCATTTCCTTTTGCAAACGCTGCTTCAGACGGCGATAAAACCACATCAGCACCAAAAGTGCGCAGAACGCGCCTACACCGGCACCCATGCTGGCACCGCCTGCAGCGAACGCCAAACCGTACGGCATAAAGAGGTCGGCAAAAACGAGCATGGTAATAACACGCGTCAGCTGCTCAACAATCTCACTGACCGCCGTCGGCGTCATAATCTGCCAGCCCTGCAGATAACCACGGAAGCTGGCCAGAAAGGTTACGAAGAAAACCGCAGGCGCCAGAGCGATAATAGAATAATACGCACGGCTGTCACGGATGATATGGTTATTAACCAGCCAGTCCGCACCAAAAAACAGTGAGGACGAAAATAAAAGGCCCGTCAACAGCAGCACTCGCAGCGAAACATTAAAGACTCGCTTGGCACCGCGATAATCCTTATTCGCCAATTTTTCGGAGGTAATAATAGATATTGCCACCGGTACACCGGCACTTGATACGGTTATTGCCATCAGATAGATTGGAAAGCCCATCTGATACAGGCCGATACCTTCGCCACCCAATACACGTGATAAAATAATCCAGTTCAGAGAACCGATAACCTTGACCACTATACTGGAGGCCGTAAGGATTAAGGTTCCCTTTAAAAATTTGCTATTCGAAGCTTTAGAATCTGCGCTCATAAAATCCCCTTGTTTATAGATAGATATACATTATAATTATCCTCTTTTCCGCGTGATTTTACAAGTACTTTTAACACATTTGTCATAAACACATCACTGCTTTTTGCTTGCATAACTGTCTTTATATGCTAAAATTAAGTTAAGACCAAAATTATGTTGTAAAAGGAGCGATGCAAAATGAAATCCACACATGCTTTATTAGCTTTCGGTGCAGCAATCTGCCTTGCAAGCACCTGCAGCCTGAGCGCCTATGCTTCTCCGCTGAAGAATTATGACGCCGGCAAGGTTGCTATTGATGCAGGCATTACTCTGCCATCCAGTCTTAAAGGTGACAACTATAAATTCAGCAAATCCAACAGCACCTATCTTGGCGCAACTGTTGGTCTCGGTCAAAATACTGCCTTAAATTACAAATGGAACAACTACAAGGCTGACGAAGCTAAAACCCGCGCCCAGCAATTCAACCTTATGTACAAGGTGCTGCCGGGTATTTCTGCTTACGCAGGTTATCTGAATGCTGATACCTCCGGTTATGTTGGCGGCAAAACCAAAAACTCCGGCCAGGTTGGCCTACAGGCAGCCTATGATATTCCCGCACTCTTCACTGTTTGGGGAAATGTTGGCTACGGCAACAGAAACAGCGGCTATGAAATCGGCATCAGCAAACCTATTCTGAACAACCTGGAAGTTAACGCTTCTTACTACAATCAGACATTCGATGATGCCTTCGGCGAAGACCTCGACATGAAGGCTAAAGGCGTTAACCTCGGCTTAACTCTCAAATTTTAATTTGTCAGCAACAGCTAACTAAATTAAAATAAAAATTAACGGATAATTATTATTGACAACTGCGTCAGCCTGTGTTATTATATAAGTGTCAAGGGCACACAAGCTGTGCAAGTCAAAAATAAAATTAAGCAATGCAATATAAAAACATGGAGGGAACTAATGTGAAAAAATTTGTATGTCAAGTATGTGGTTATGTATATGAAGGCGAAGCTGCTCCGGCAAAATGCCCGCAATGCGGCGCTCCCGCTTCCAAATTCCAGGAAATGGCTGCTGAAATGGGCTGGGCTGCTGAGCACGTTGTAGGCATCGCTTCCGACGTTCCTGAAGATATCAAAGCTGACCTGCGCGCTAACTTCAACGGCGAATGCTCCGAGGTTGGTATGTACCTGGCAATGAGCCGCGTAGCTTTCCGCGAAGGCTATCCGGAAATCGGCCTGTACTGGGAAAAAGCTGCTTTCGAAGAAGCTGAACATGCTGCTAAATTCGCAGAACTGCTGGGCGAAGTTGTAACCGACTCCACCAAAAAGAACCTGGAAATGCGTGTAGAAGCTGAAAACGGTGCAACCGCAGGCAAAACCGACCTGGCTAAACGCGCTAAAGCACTGAACCTGGATGCTATCCATGACACCGTTCATGAAATGGCTCGTGACGAAGCTCGCCACGGCAAAGCTTTCGCAGGCCTGCTGAAAAGATATTTCGGCAAATAATTAACCAATAAAAATTAATAAGACTTAATAAGGCTCCCGCTGAGCAATCTTAACAGATTACAGCGGGAGTTTTTAGTTTTCAACGAACATTTTCAGCGTTTTTGGGAATCATTCCGCCAATCTTCTTATTTCAGGCACTTTCTTATGTTTTTTTCACTTAAAAAGCCTTCAATATCTTTATAAATTGCTTCAGATATGATATTATATAAAGGTTAGGAAACATATTTAATGACACTCATTATCACGTTCCTATAGGTGGTTAATTATATGCTTATTAAAACTAATTTTCATTATCCTGCTATGCTGCGTGTAGCAGGCAAAAACTGCGTAATCATCGGCGGCGGCACTGTTGCTGCCCGTAAACTGGCAACACTGCTGTCTGCCGAAGCTAAAGTAACAGTTGTTGCCCCGCTTTTCTGTGACGAGGTGCAAAAGCTCGCCTCAGCGCAGGGATGCACGCTCATCAAGGATTACTACAAACCGGAATATCTGCAGAATGCATTTGTGGTTATTGCCGCCACAGATAATAAGGCTGTAAATAGGCAGATTTCAGAGGCTGCGCCCTGCCTCGTCAATAATATTACCGAACCTGAGCTGAGCAATTTCACTGTCCCCTCAGCCATCAGCGAAGGTGATATTACTATTGCGTTGGCAACAGGCGGCATGCCTGCTTTTACACGCCTGCTGAAAAAACAGCTGGAACACATTCTGACACCCGAGCTGGCCGACTTCAACAGCTTTCTGCTGCTGCAGAGGGAAGCTGTCAAAAACATCGAAAGTACGCCGCAAGAGCGGACGCAATTCTGGCGCAGTGTTTTGAAACAGGATTTACTAAATTTAGTTATAGCAGGTAAGGCTGCTCAAGCAAAGGAGAAGGTATTAGATGCAGTTAACAGTTTTAGGACTCAATCACAGGACCGCCCCCGTTGAGATCCGTGAACGTTTCAATTTTTCCAATGACAGGGTGGCAAGTATTCTGCGCCGCCTGCGCAATTACGATAATATTCCCGAAGCCATGCTGCTTTCCACCTGCAACCGCACAGAGCTGTACATGGTTATCGAAAATCCGCATGAAGCAATTCCTTTTATCAAATCATTGCTCAAGCATTTAGCAGGTGAACATTACCAAAGCGATTATTTTTACAATCTTAACGGAACAAATTGCGTCAAGCATCTGTTCCGTGTAGCCTCCAGTCTGGACTCCCTGATTGTCGGTGAAGGCCAGATTCTCAGCCAGATTAAAAATGCGTATCAGATTGCCCGCAATAACGGTATGACAGATACAATTCTCAATACCATCATGAATAAGGCAATTGCTGTCGGCAAGCGCGTGCGTACCGAAACAAAAATTGCTTACAGCAGTGTATCCGTTTCCAGTGCCGCTGTTGACCTAGCCATCAAAATTTTAGGCGACCTGAGCAAGGCCCAGATTCTGGTGGTAGGTGCCGGTCATATGAGCGAGCTCACCACACAGCATCTGTTGGACAAGGGTGCACAGACTATTTGCGTCAGCAACCGTCACTACGAAAGAGCGCAGGATTTGGCAGACAAATTCCATGGTACGGCTATTCCCTACCGTGCTATGTTCGAGCATGCCGCTGATGCCGATATTATCATTACCTCTACCGGTGCGCCGCATTACGTGCTTACCGTAGAAAATTTGGGACCTCTGCTCCCCAAGCGCAACGGCAGGCCGCTGATTCTGATTGATATTGCCGTTCCGCGTGACGTCGATCCAAGACTTGCCGATGTTGACGGCGTAACCATTTATAACATTGACGATTTGGAAGGCGTTGTTGATACCAATAAAAACTTCCGTGAAAAGGAAGCTCACGTTGCCGAACAGATTATCAGCGAAGAGATTGGTGCCCTCAAGGAGCGTCTGCGTTATTACACAATGCGCCCTGTTATGGTTCAGCTGCATGATAAAATGAATTTCCTGCGTCAGAAGGTTTTGAAGAAGGCCTTTATTAAAATGCCGGAGCTTACCGACCATGAAAAGCGCATTATCGACCTGATGACCCAACGTCTGGAGCATAAATTCCTGCGCGAGCCTATGAAGGCTATGAATGCTGTAGCAGGCACCGCAGAGGAAGAACGCTATAAAAAGATGATGTGTGATCTATTTTTATTAAACGAAACCGGAGAGGAGTTTGGTGATGAAAGCAAAATTGACGATTGGGACTAGACAAAGTCTTTTAGCGCTTTGGCAAAGTAATCATATTGCAGCCTTACTGCGCAAGGAGTATCCTGAATGTGAGGTTGTACTGAAAAAAATTGTCACCAAAGGCGACCGTATTTTAGACGTACCCCTAGCGCAAATCGGCGGCAAGGGTTTATTTACCAAGGAAATTGAAGAGGATCTTTTAGACGGTACTATTGATTTGGCAGTACATAGTCTGAAGGATATGCCTACCGTTCTGCCGGAAGGCCTGTGCCTGACAGCAATTACCGAACGTGCCAACGTCGGCGATGCTTTTGTCAGCAACAAATATGGCAGCTTCGAAGAACTGCCGCTCGGCGCTGTAGTCGGCACCAGCAGCCTGCGCCGCAAGGCACAACTGTTAGCTAAGCGTCCGGATCTGGAAATCCGCGACCTGCGCGGCAACGTTGATACCCGTCTGCGTAAGCTGGACGAGGGACTGTACGATGCTATTATTCTGGCCGCTGCAGGCTTAGAGCGTCTGGGTCACGGTGACCGCATCTCCAGCCTGATTCCTGCTGATGTCTGCCTGCCGGCTGTAGGCCAGGGAGCATTGGCAATCGAAGCACGTACCGAGGATAAAGAAGTACGCGATATGCTGAGCTTCTTAAACGACCTGAACACCAAACAGGCTACCGATGCCGAGCGTGCCTTCTTGGGATTACTGGAAGGCGGCTGTCAGGTTCCTATCGGCGTACATGCCGACGTTGAAGGTGAAAACATTCGCATTGAAGCAATCATTGCTGCCTTAGACGGCAGCACTATTCTGCGTGATACAATAAACGGCAAGGCTGACGACGCTATCAGCCTCGGACAACAGCTTGGCAAAAAAATGCTGGCTGCAGGCGGTCAGGAAATTCTGGCCTCAATTCTTTAAGGAGAGTGACATCATGACGAAACAAGGTAAAGTATATTTAATCGGTGCAGGCCCCGGCGATCCGGGCCTTCTGGGACTCAAGGCTAAAGAATGCCTGCAGACTGCGGACGCTGTTGTTTATGACCGTCTGGCAGACCCGCGTATTCTGGCCTTCGCCCGTAAGGACGCAGAAATGGTTTACGTTGGCAAGGCCAGCGCTAACCACACCATGCGCCAGCCCGATATCAACAAGCTGCTGGTAAAGCTGGCTGCCGAAGGCAAGGTTGTTGCACGTTTAAAGGGCGGCGACCCCTTTGTATTCGGTCGCGGCGGCGAAGAAGCCATCGAATTGCGTGAAGCAGGACTCCCGTTTGAATTCGTTCCCGGCGTAACCAGTGCTATCGCAGTTGCCGAATATGCAGGTATCCCTGTTACCCATCGCCATGTGGCAACCTCCTTTGCTGTTATCACCGGCCACGAGGATCCCACTAAAGGCGAATCCACTATCCATTGGAAAGGCTTGGCAACCTCTGTTGATACCCTCGTTTTCCTCATGGGTGTAGAAAACATCGAAAAAATCAGCCGTGAGCTCATCGCTAACGGCCGCAGCGCCGACTGCCCGGCAGCCGTTATCCGTTGGGGCACTCATCCAGAACAGCGCACACTGATTACCACCCTCGGCAAAGCTGCCGCTGACGTTAAGGCAACCGGCATGAAGCCGCCTGCTATCTTCCTCGTCGGTGAGGTTGTACGCCTGCGTGAGCAGCTGCAATGGTTTGATAACAAGCCTCTCTTCGGCAAAACCGTTATCGTTACCCGCGCACGTGCACAAGCAAGCGCTCTCACCAAAAAGCTGGAAGCACAGGGTGCCAAGGTTATCGAAGCTCCGGCAATCAAAATTGTTCCAGCAGCAGATTACGCTCCGCTGGATAATGCTATTGCCAACATCAACGACTACAAATGGCTTGTCTTCACCAGCGCTAACGGCGTAGATTACTTCTTCGAGCGTCTGGGCGCAGCTAAGAAGGATGCCCGCGCCCTGGCTAACGTTAAGCTTGCCGCTATCGGCAGCGCCACCGCCAAGGCTCTGGCAGAGCACGGCCTCACCGCCGACCTCATTCCTTCCGCTTACAAAGCAGAAGAGCTGGCTGAAGCACTGGCTGGCGAAATTACCGCCGGTGACAAAATCCTGCTGGCACGTGCTAAGGTTGCACGCGAAGTATTGCCCGAATCCCTGCGTAAAATCGGCGCTATCGTTGACGTCGTAACTGCTTACGAAACCGTTGCCGACTGCGAAAACAAGGATGAGCTTATCGAAGCTCTCGAAAGCGGCGAAGCAAGCATCGTAACCTTCACCAGCAGCAGCACCGTAACCAACCTGCTGGAGGTTCTCGGCGATAAGAAGGAACTGCTGAACAAGGCTGCTCTGGCTGCCATCGGCCCCGTAACCGCAGATACCTTGAAAAAGCATGGCTATACTCCGGCTATCAATGCCGCTGAATATACAATCGACGGCCTCATGACCGCTATCACAAATTTTTATAATAAATAAGGAAGTGTATCAAGATGAGTATTACCGGTTTTCCTGTATACCGTCCGCGCCGCACACGCGCTACTGAAAATCTGCGTGCAATGATCCGTGAAACCGAGGTTTCCGTAAAAGACTTAATCTATCCGCTTTTCGTCGTTCCCGGCGAAAACGTTAAACATGAAATCGAATCTCTGCCCGGCAACTACCACTGGTCCATCGACCGCGTTATGGAATGTGTTGACGAAGTTGTAAAGCTGGGTATTCCCGCTGTTCTGCTTTTCGGCGTACCGTCCTACAAGGATGCTGTCGGCAGCAGTGGCTGGGACATGAACGAGCCTGTACAGCAGGCCTGCAAGCTGATTAAAGAAAAATATCCTGAGCTGGTTATCATTACCGACGTCTGCCTGTGCGAATACACCGAACATGGTCATTGCGGCGTACTGCAAAACGGCTGCACCGTAAACAACGATGAAACTTTGCCGCTCCTGGCTAAGGTTGCCGTTTCCCATGCTCAGGCCGGTGCTGACATGATTGCTCCTTCCAACATGATGGACGGTTATGTTAAGGCTATCCGCGAAGCACTGGATGCAGCAGGCTTCAACCATATTCCTATCATGGCTTATTCCGCAAAATTTGCTTCCGCATACTACGGTCCCTTCCGCGCCGCAGCAGACTCTGCTCCGTCCGCAGGCGACCGCAAAGGCTACCAGATGGACCCCGCCAACAGTGACGAGGCTCTGCGCGAGGTTGCTCTGGATATTGAAGAAGGCGCAGACATCGTCATGGTTAAACCGGCTCTGGCCTTCCTCGACGTTGTACAGCGTGTACACGAAACCTTCAACCGTCCGCTGTGTGTTTATAATGTCAGCGGTGAATACGCTATGGTTAAAGCTGCAGCTGAAAAAGGCTGGATTGACGAAAAACGTATCGTTATGGAAACCATGCTGGGCTTCAAACGTGCCGGTGCCAAAATGATTATTACCTACCATGCGCTTGATGTAGCAAAATGGATGCAAGGCAAATAAGGAGATATAACAATGGAACATACAAAATCTCAGGCTGCTTTTGAGGAAGCACGCCAATATATCCCCGGCGGCGTTAACAGCCCCGTGCGCTCCTTCCGCAGTGTCGGCGGTGTACCGCCGTTCATCTCCGGTGGCAAGGGCAGCAAAATCTATGACATCGACGGTAACGAATACATCGACTACGTTATGTCCTACGGTCCGCTGCTCATGGGCCATGTACCCGACTGCGTAACCGACGCTATCAAAGCTGCTGCTGAAAAGGGCACCTCTTACGGCGCTCCGACTGTTGCCGAAACCGAGCTGGCAAAATTAATCTGCCACCTCGTTCCGTCTATGGATATGGTCCGCATGGTCAACAGCGGTACCGAAGCAACCATGAGCGCTCTGCGCTTAGCACGCGCCTACACCGGCCGTGACTGCATCATCAAATTCATCGGCTGCTACCATGGTCACCATGACAGCCTGCTTGTTAAAGCAGGCAGCGGCGGAGCTACCTTCGGCGTACCTGACAGCCCGGGCGTACCCAGGGCAGTAGCAGCAACCACTATTACTGTACCGTTCAACGACCTGCCTGCTCTGGAAAAGGTTTTTGCCGAACGCGGCGAAGAAATCGCCTGCGTTATCATGGAGCCTACTCCGGGCAACATGGGCCTTGTACTTCCGCACGAAGGCTTCCTGGAAGGCGTGCGTGCCATCACTAAAAAATATGGCGCTCTCCTCATCTGCGATGAGGTTATGAGCGGCTTCCGCAGCGCTCAGGGCGGCAGCCAGTCCCTTTATGACATCGACCCCGATATCACCTGCCTCGGCAAGGTAATCGGCGGCGGTCTGCCTGTTGCTGCTTACGGCGGCAAACGCGAAATCATGCAGATGGTTTCTCCTGCAGGCCCGATGTATCAGGCAGGTACCTTAAGCGGTAACCCGCTGGCTATGGCTGCAGGTATTGCCGCGCTCACCTACATGGAGCAGAACGACGTCTGCAACCGCGCAGAAAGCCTTTGCGCTATTCTGACCGGTGGCTTGGAAAAGGCAGCAGCTAAGGCCGGTGTACCTGTACAGATTCATCGCCTCGGCAGCATGTTCACCGTTTTCTTCAGTAATAAACCGGTAACTGATTTTGACAGTGCTGCAGCCAGCGATCTGGAAGCCTTCAAAATCTACTTCCACTCCATGCTGGAGCAGGGCATTTACCTGCCTCCTTCCCAGTTCGAAACAAACTTCGTTTCCGTTGCTCACAGTCCCGAGGATTTGCAAAAGACTATTGATGCTGCGGAAATTGCCTTTGCTGAGGTTGCCAAAGCAAGAAAATAACAGCTAAAGCATTATAAATAATAAGCGTGCAGGCTTGCACAAGCTGACATCCGTCAGCTGCAAGCCTGCACACTTTTAGTTTTAAATTTTAAAATCTCATCTTAGCCACGAATCAGTTTAATAGAAGGTACTGCTGCTCTGACAAATTTCCACAGCAGCACGGAAATACCGCAATCCATAACCGAATGCAAAACGGTACCCGCACCCAAGATAAAGGACATCGGTCCGATAATCACCTTCGGCATAACCATAGGTATAACCAAGCCTATAGCGCACAATACACCGG
>OHHO01000773.1_pt1 | contig 11312 bp, 12 predicted proteins | sample 1568071 | NCBI WGS metagenome assembly OHHO01 (sample SAMEA3879582, study PRJEB24766) | human gut metagenome | biome: human-associated habitat; feature: feces | place: USA | collected 1985/1987
CCCGGCGGCTGCGTAAACGGCGGCGGTCAGCCCGTCCAGCCCGCAAGCGTTCGCAACTTTGTCGACCTCAAGGGTATCAGAGGCAAGGCGCTCTATGAAGCGGACAGAAACCTCCCGCTCAGAAAGTCGCATGAGAGCGAGGCTGTCAAGACCGTCTACAGAGAGTTCTTTGAGAAGCCGGGCAGCCATGTTGCCCACGAAGTGCTTCACACCCACTATGTCAAGAGGGGCAAGTACTCCAAGTAATCAATAAAACTGCCGCTGTCGGGCGTTTGCTCGGCGGCGGCTTTGCATATTTATACAGCAAAATGCCCGATAATGATGAAATATACGCCCCTGCTTTGTGAAAACATCTCAAAATCGGTCAAATTCCCGCCGAAGCGGCGAAAAGGGGTTGACAGATCGGCTACGGCGAGTTATAATATGAAAAAATTGATAGAGGTTGCGGAAGCGATCAGTAGCTCTCGTCATACGCCGGCAAGCGGACGAAAGCGAAAGGCAATTCCGCCGAAACTGCAATTCGATTGCCGTCGGTTTGCTGTTGGGGCCGCATTTAAGAGATGCGGTACTGTCACGCAGATATGCGTGGAGGGCTATCAACGGTATTTTTATTATTTTCGGAATAAAAAGCCTGTGATACCCTTTCGGGGTCGCAGGCTTATTTTATTACATTTTTTAAGGAGATGCTTAAAATGAAAAACACCAGAAGAGTAATCGCAGTGCTGCTTGCAGCCGTTATGTGCGTGCTTTGCTTCGCTGCTTGCGGCAAGGACGCGACCGACACTAACACCATTGATATCAAAAATGCAAAGACCATCGCCGACCTCAAGGGCGCTAAGATAGCGGCCCAGACCGGCACCTTCCACGCCGACGCCCGCCTCCAAATAGAGGATGTCCAGGGCAGCAACTACCCCGCGTTCGACGATCTGCTCGTCGCTCTCCAGAGCGGCGCGATCGACGGCTATATCTCGGAGGAGCCGACCGCTCTCTTCGCTACCACGACCGACTCCAACCTCACCTTCCTGCCCTTTAAGAATAATGACACCGGCTTCACCACCTCCGAGGGCGACACCAGCATCGCAGTCGGCCTCAAAAAGGGCTCCGAGCTTCGTGAGAAGATAAACGAGGTCATCGCGGGCATCACTGAGGAGCAGAAGAGCCGGCTCATGGAGCAGATGGCTACCCTCGCCTCAGGCGGCACCGTTGAGACCCTTGCGCTTACCAGCGAGGCTCCCGCAACCACCAACGGCGTGCTCAAGGTCGCTATGGAGTGCAACTACAAGCCCTATAACTGGACCGACGTCGGCACCCCGACCATCGGCGCAGTGCCCATCAGCAGCGAGGGCAAGGATGGCCAGTATGCCAACGGCTATGACGTGCAGATAGCTCAGTATATCGCCAACAAGCTCGGCATGAAGCTCGAGATATACGCTATGGAGTGGGATTCGCTCATCCCCGCCGTTCAGTCCGGCACGGTTGACGCCATTGCCGCAGGTATGAGCCCGACCGCCGAGAGAGCCAAGGAGATCGACTTCACCACGCCTTACTACGAGTCAAATCTTGTTGTTATCATCAAGAAATAAAAAATAATTTTCAGAGGGAATCAGTATGAGTTTTTTGAATGACGTTTGGAATATCCTCGTCAAGTATCATATGCTGCTGCTTCAGGGCATCGGCAACACGATGCTTATCGCCCTGACGGGCACTGTGGCGGGCCTTGCGGTCGGCCTTTTGACCGGCATCATCCGCACCGCACCCGTTTCAAAGAATCCGGTGCTCAAGGCGCTGCATAAAGTCATAAACGCCGTCATCGCCGTCTATGTCGAGGTGTTCAGAGGCACCCCCATGATGGTGCAGGCAATGGTCATTTATTGGGGCTATGCTTTTGCCATGCAAGGCCAGACTCTCCCGCTGATCCCCTCGGGTATTATGATAGTTTCCGTCAACACCGGCGCTTACATGGCCGAGATCGTCAGAGGCGGCATCATCTCGATAGACAAGGGTCAGTTCGAGGGCGCCTCCTCAATCGGCATGAAGCATTCGCAGACCATGTTCAAGGTCGTTATCCCGCAGGTAATGCGTAATATCCTGCCCTCAGTCAGCAATGAATTCGTTATCAACATCAAGGATACCTCTGTGCTGAATGTTATCGGTGTTACGGAGCTTTACTCCATCGCCGGCGTCATCAAGCGCACGAATTTCCAAACATTCCAGACTTATTTTGTGGTCTGTGTGCTGTATTTCATCCTCACTTTCACGATAACGAGGCTGCTGCGCTTCGCCGAGAAGAAGCTCGACGGTAAGGATAACTACACTATCTTCGGCTCTCAGACGGATGTTGACGCCGAGATACATATCAAAAAGGAGGCAGAGTAATGGCGGACAGAGTGATAGAGCTTGCCCATCTGCAAAAGCAGTTTGGCGATCATCTCGTGCTGCGTGATATCAACCTGAGCGTCAGCAAGGGCGAAGTGCTCAGCATAATCGGCGCCTCCGGCTCCGGCAAGAGCACGATGCTGCGCTGCATCAACCTGCTCGAGACTCCCACCTCCGGCAATATATTCTTCAACGGCAAGAATATTACCGACAGGGATTTCAACCTCTCGCAATACCGCGCCAAGGTCGGCATGGTGTTCCAGAGCTTCAACCTTTTCAACAATATGTCGGCGCTGAAAAACTGCATCGTCGGCCAGGTCTCCGTCCTCAAGCGCAGCCACGCCGAGGCGGAGGAGACGGCGATGAAATATCTCCGCAAGGTCGGCATGGAGCCGTTCATCAATGCGAAGCCCGCTCAACTCTCGGGCGGTCAGAAGCAGAGAGTGGCGATCGCCCGCGCCCTTGCAATGGAGCCTGAAGTGCTGCTCTTTGACGAGCCGACGAGCGCGCTCGACCCCGAGATGGTCGGCGAGGTGCTCGACGTTATGAAGGAGCTTGCCGAATCCGGCATGACGATGGTCGTCGTCACCCACGAGATGGGTTTCGCCAAGGAAGTCGGCTCCCGCGTCATCTTCATGGATGAGGGCGTCATCAAGGAGGAGAATACCCCCGCCGAGTTCTTCGCTAACCCCCAGAATCCCCGCCTCAAAGAGTTCCTCTCCAAGGTGCTCATGTAATCGAATATCTCAAAAGCCGAGACTCATCCCGAGCCTCGGCTTTTTTGCCGCAATAATGTTGACACGCCCTTGTAAAAAGTTATATAATTATCTGCGGAAAAGTTTTGTAATTTGATTTTACAAGGAGAATTATATGAGAACAGATGAATTTTGGGCTTTGCTCGGCGTTGACAAATTCGGCAGGGCTGCCTGCGAGCCGCTGAATTGCGGGGCGGGTCTTGCCATTGAGGATGAACACGGCAGCAGCGAGGATTCCTATATGCTCGTGCTCGAGGACGTGACCGCAAAGGGCTTCCGTGACTTCCTCTCCGCCCTTGCCGCGACAGGCAGAGCCGAGACCTTCCGCAGGGAGTTTAACGGCAATATCTTCGCCGAGTTTAAGAACGGCGAACGCATTATCTATACATATCTCACCGCCGAGAAGCAGCAGGCAAGGATAATCCTCGATAATTCAAGCTGCCCGCTCGCCGAAATGAACGACACCGAGGATGATGTGCGCGGCGATACAGCCCTGATGCAGTTCTCACTGCGCTACGGCGATATGGTGCGTTATCACAGCTGCGACTGCGGTATGCTCTATGCGCTGCGCCTGCGCGACAACTCCGTTATCGTTGTTGACGGCGGCGAAATGGAGCAGGCGACCGAGGATGCGTGCGACGAATTCATGGCTCGTCTTGAGGCGATGACCAACACCGAGAAGGGCGGGCATATCCGCATCGCCGCATGGCTGTGCACTCATAACCACGACGATCACATGGACGTTTTTCTCAAAATTCTTAAGCGCGAGAGCAAACGCATAACCCTTGAAAGGGCGCTTTTCAATATCCCGTCGATAACCTTGCAGGATTATGACAACCCCTGCACCGACCTTATGAGAAGCCGCATTGCCGAATACGCCCCCGAATGCAAATATCTGAAGCTCCATACAGGTCAGACCGTCAAATTCCCCGACGCTCAGCTTGAGGTGCTCACCACCCATGAGGATATCCTGCCCCGTTCGACTCGCGCGGGCAAGGATGCGGCATATCGCAGCGTCAACGAGACCACGAGCGTTGTGAAGATAACCTTTGACGACTGCTCGGCCATATTCCTCGGCGACGCGGAGGAGACCAACGGCGAGGTGCTGCTTGCTCTCTACGGCAAGCGTTCGCTTGGCTGCACATATCTCCAGTGCGCCCATCATCTCATAAATGACGACAGGAATATCTACGGCAACGTCATGGCAAAGAAGCTGCTCGTGCCGCAGAGCCGCTATATCGGCATAACCACCGAGTGCGAGAATGTCAAATACCTGACCGAGCTTTTCGGTGAGGAGAATATCTATTACGCGGGCGACTGCACCCAGGTATTCACCGTCAGGGACGGCCGGATATCGACAGAGTATTTCGCTCAGAAGGGCTATTTCTACGACAACAGCGGCTATTAATATGTGAATAATACAAAAAACGGACTTCCTTTTCGGGAAGCCCGTTTTGCTTTCGGTTATATCAGTCGAGGACGACCTCTCTGCCCGTCTCGGCGGATTTGTAGATAGCGCAGAGGATCTTTATCATGTCGATGCCCTGCTGCGGCTTGAATACAGGCTCTTTGCCGTCAATGACCACATCATAGAAGTTGATAAGATTCAAGACGTGCTCTTTCTTTTCGGGCTGCAGGTTTGACGGGTGAATGTCGCAGCCTTGACCGTGCATCTCGGTGAATACCTCCACATCGCCATCACGCCATGTAAGGCCGGATTTGGTGCCTCTGAGCTCCACAAAGCGATTCTCCTGCTTAATGTTGGAAGCCCAGCTGAATTCTATCTGGAGCTGAGCGCCGTTGTCAAATCTGATGGTACCCATTGCGAGATCCTCCACATCGAATGTGCCGCCGCTGACCTTGTCGCCAAAGTCGGAGTTAACGGAGTCGCTCGTGTCACTGTCGGCAAATTTGCAATAGGTGCTGCCGGTGACGGTGACGGGCTTCGGGCTGCCCATGAGCCAAATTGCAAGGTCTATCATGTGGACGCCGAGGTCGATAAGCGGACCGCCGCCGGACTGCGCCTTGGTGGTGAACCAGCCGCCCTTGCCGGGGATGCCTCGTCTGCGCTGCCAGCCGCAGCGGCCGCAGTAGATATCGCCCATTGCGCCGGACTCTATATATTTTTTGGCATATTGCGAGGCCGGGCTGAAGCGGTTGTTTCTCATTATCATCAGAGTTTTGCCCGCTTTCTCGGCGGCTCTGTTCATCTTGAGCACTTCCTCCACGTTGACGGCGTCAGGCTTCTCGCAGAAGACATGCTTGCCTGCTTCAAAAGCCGCAACGGCGATTATCGAGTGCAGATAGTTCGGGGTGCAGATATCGACCGAGTCGATGCTTTCATCCTTGAGCAGCTCCCTGAAATCGGTGTAGACTGCGGCGTTCGGGAAATGCTTGTCCCTTATCTCCGTAGCTCTCTCCTCGATAATATCGCAGAGAGCGACCACCTCAAGCCTTTCATCATCAAGGTATTCGCCGATATGGGAGCCTTTGAATATGCCGCCTATACCGATTATACCTACTCGCCATTTTTTCATTTGATTACCTCCGTTGTTTTTATATCATACCCGTGTCAACGGCTCTCTCGACCAGCTCGGCGAAGAGAGCGCAAGACCAGCTGAACCAGCTGCGGGTGAATTTCGTCGGGTCGTCGGCGCAGAAGCCCTCATGCATATAACCTGTGTCGGCGTCGGTCGTTTCGAGCATACGGAGAATTTCCCGCACCTCGTTGCCGTCGTCGGAGGTGAGCCCCTGCATTGACAGCGCAATGTGCCAGATATAGCCGCTCGGCGTGTGGGGGCTGCCTACCCCGCGCGCAAACCTGCCCTCGTAATAATACGGGTTATCCTTGCTGAGGATAAAGCGGCGGGTGTTGCGGTATATCTCGTCCTCTGCGGAGCAGTAGCCGAGATAGGGGGCGGAGAGAAGGCTCGGCACGTTGGCGTCGTCAAAGAGATAATAGTCACCCATGCCGTTCACCTCGCAAGCATATATACTGCCGTATTTCTCGTGCTGCACAACGGCGAAATCCCGAATGCCTTTGTCTATCTCGTCGCGCAGAGCGAGGCAGTCGTCGATAAGCAGCTTGCTGCCGCCGGCAAAGAGAAGCATCTCGGCGAGGTGACCAAGCTCCACCACGGCGAACATATTCGACGCCACAAGGTAGCCGTAGCCGCAGGCGTCGTCGCTCGGGCGGAAGCCCGACCAGGTCATGCCCGTGTAAGCGACAGGCTCGCCCATGCCGTTATTGTGTATCGTGTCGTGATAGCTGCGTGTTTCGCGGCTGAATCTGTAGGGTGATTTTTCAAAATGATGCTGCTCCGTCTCGGCGCATTCGATGAAGCTCTCGTCGAGCACGGAGGCGTCGCCCGTTGCCTGCCAATAAAGATATGTAAGGCGCAGGGGGTAGCAGAGCGAATCTATCTCGTATTTGCGCTCCCACACTATCGGATCATTCTGCGGCGTGTCGGGGAACGGCTCAAAATCGTCGGGCTCTTTTTTATAGGCGTTGGCGTACGGCTCGGCGGCGATGTATCGGCGCTGCCGCCTGATAACGCCCGTGATTATTTTGCGGATGTCGGCGTTATCCTTTGCGAGCGGGATATAATGCGACACCTCGGCGGTCGAGTCGCGCAGCCACATGGCGGGGATATCGCCTGTGAGCACGAACACCGTGCCGTCCTCGTCAATTTCCGTCGCCGTCTCAAGCGTGTTCGGGTAGCAGTTGCGATAGAGAGCGGCGAGCTTTTCGCTGTGCTTCTCAATGGTTTTGCAGTATTCGTCCATTCTTGCTTTAACGCAGTCGGGTATTTTCATCTTGTCCTCTATTCTGTCGAATCGCTCGGCATAGAAATTATTATTTCGCCGTATTTACACGGCGGTAAGCTTGTGATAAAATGATCTCAGGTGGTGAAATACATGAAAAAGATATTGACCTTTAATCTGTCACGCAGCGCCGAGGCGGCTGTGAAGCGCGCGGCGGCGGTGAATAAGCTGAGGGTCACGGCGGTGGATAAAAGCCTGTATGATACCGCATTGCGCGATATATCCGGCAGCGCCGTGGGCAGCTACGCGGGCGAAGCGCCCGACAAGAGCATGATAATCATGTGCGGGCTCGGCAGCGGCAATATGAATTCCGTGCTTACTATGCTCAAAAAGAGCGGGGCGGATATCACTTATAAAGCCGTGCTGACCGAGACGAACGCCTCGTGGACTCCAATTAAGATGTTTGAAGAGATGGAGCGGGAGCGCCTCGCCGTCGAGCAGACAAGACTCAGTAATCAATGATCATCTGGCGATAGTCGAGGAAGTCGAAGCCGTTGCGCTCATAGAGTCTGATAGCGCCGACGTTTTCGGGGCCGACCTCAAGGCGGATGCGCTTGACCTTGCCGCCGAATTCGCTTTTGACAAATTCAAAATAGCTGCCGCCGATGCCGCAGCCTCTGTACTCCGGCTCGAGGTAAAGCTCCTCAAGCCAAAGGGTCGTGCCGCCGACCTCGGTCTCAAATTTGAGCGTCGAGAAGCCGAAGCCGGCAGTCTTGCCGTCCGCCTCGACGATATAGGCTATCAGCCTGCCGTCGGGCTTCAAGGCTTCATTGAAGTTTGCGATGAATACCGCTTCGTCGGGCTCATGGAGCACGGCGGGCGGCGAATAAAAGGAATTCGCCATTCGGAGATAATCCTCACGGTCGCTTTCTCTGAATTTCCTGAAATTTATATTCATTTTATTTTTCTCCCGTTTTTATTGACTTAAATTGAGTTTTAGGTTATTATTCTGTTATACGGAGGTGGTCATTTTGGACGCTATCGACGCAAAAATAGTTGAATGTCTCAAGGCTAACGCAAGGGAAAATGCCTCGGTCATAGGCGGCAAGGTGAATATGTCCGTCTCGGCGATAATCGAGCGGATAAAGAAGCTCGAGGCCGCGGGTATCATCAAGCAGTATACCCTTGTGCTCGATAAAGAGAAGCTGGGGCTTGACATGACCGCATTTATATCTGTCAGCATGGAGCACCCGAAATTTAACGACTGCCTCATCGAGTATGTCAAGGAGCATCCGAAGGTGATCGAGTGCCACTATATAACGGGCGACGCGGATTTCCTGCTGAAAATATGCACTGACGGCAGCAAGGGACTTGAAAAGCTCGTAAATGAGATAAAATGCGTCGGCGGAGTCTCGCAGACCAAGACTTTGGTCGTCCTCTCGACCGATAAAGAGGAATACGGCCCGAGTGCAAGCAGTATAATGTGATTTTTTTGCGGCAGAGCGTCAAGCTCCGCCGCTTTTTTTATTGAATTTTGAAATCGCTGAACGTAACGTGCAGCAGAGCGCCCTCGACCGAGAATTCGAGCCATTCTCCGCTCTCGGCGGATTGGGTGAGGGTGAATACGCCCCGCTCGCTCGTGCCCGTGTAGGTCCATACACCGTCGGCGCAGGCTGAGGTGATGTCGATCCCGTCGCATACCGAGGTCATTGCGCCCGTGAGCAGAGCGCCGAATTCCGTTTGAGGGAATCTGGTGAGATCCGTTTCAAATTTCAGCTCGTCATACTCTACCTCGCATTTGCCGTCTGTGTAGTGCAGGGTCAGAGGCGCGAGTATCTCGGGGGTCAGCATTTTGAGACTGTAATCCGTTTCTCCGCTGCGGGTTAACACGGCGGTCATCTCTGCCTCGCCGAATACCGCTTTGACGTTTGCAGAGAATCTTGCGGGCGCCGTCGGCGGCGTGCCCGGGGTCGTGGCGGCTTTTCTACATCCTGCGGTCATCAGCAGAGCGACCGCTGCCAAGAGAGCAAAAGCCTTTTTCAAAGAATCACCCTTATTCAAATTTTGAGAAGAACTCGGGCAGGTAATTCAGCACGTCGGAGGGCAGCATACCCCTCATAGAGGTCTTTTGAGCGACTGCGTCGGCGCAAAGGCCGTGCAGATAGACGGCGCATACGGCGGCTTCAAAGGGCTTCATGCCCTGAGCGAGCAGCGAAACGGTCATGCCCGCGAGCAGGTCGCCGCTGCCGCCCCTTGCGAGGCCTGCGTTGCCGGTGGGGTCGCAGCCGCAGACTATTGTGTTTGCGCCCTTGAGCACGACGGTGACGCCGTATTCCCGCGAGAATTCGTATGCCGCCGCAATGGGATTTGCCACTATCTCGGCTATGCTCTTGCCGCAAAGACGGCTCATTTCGCCGGGGTGCGGGGTGAGTATTACGGGCGCCTGAGCTTCTCTCAATATATCTATATTGGTGCTCAGCGCATTTATGCCGTCGGCGTCGATGATGACGGGTTTCTTTATTTCTTTGATAAGATTGAGCGTAAGACGGGTCGTGTCTTTGTTGAAGCCAATGCCGCAGCCGAGCAGCACGGCGGAGGCTCTTTTGGAGGCCTCGAATATATCCGCAAGGGCGTTGAATGAGAAGGTGCCCTCAAAGTTTGAGTCGAGCGGCAGCAGCAGCGGCTCGGTGAGCTTCGGAGCAATGCCCGCATATGCGCTTTGGGGGAACGCCGCCGTCACGAGACCCGCGCCGCAACGCAGAGCGCCGCCCACGGCGAGGCACGCCGCCCCCGTCATCCTCATGCTGCCGCAAACGCACAGCGCGTGGCCGTAGGTGCCCTTGTTTGAGACGGGCTTGCGCTTCGGGAGCATTCTCTTTATGTCGCGGGCGTCATAGGTCAGGCAGGCGACACTGTCAAGCGCCTTGAAATCCTCGTCCTCGATCCCGATATCCGCAATAACTGTTTTGCCGCACACGGCGCAGCAGGGCTTCATAATGTGAATGGGCTTGTATGCCGATATCGCAATGGTCAGGTCGGCTTTGAATACCGCGCCCTCTATTGAGGCGCTGTCGCAGTTTGCGCCGCTCGGCACATCGACCGCCGCTTTCTTTGCGCCCGAGGAGTTGACCGCCTTTGCGAGCCTTGAGAGGTCGGGGTCGAGCCTGCCCGAGAAGCCCGTGCCGAATACGGCGTCAACGATAATATCGCTTGAGTTTATCAGCTCCCTGTGAAGAGGGAGATCGTCGTTATATCTTATCACGTCTATCCCTGCGCTCTCAAGCAGCAGGAAATTGTCGATTGCGTCCTTGGCCTGCGGCTCTCCGCAGGCGAGCATGACCGTCACGAGGCAGCCGTATTCCCACAGCCTGCGGGCTATAACGAAGCCGTCGCCGCCGTTTTTGCCCTTGCCGCATATGACCAGCACCTTTGCGGGCGTCTGCCTGCCGATGCAGTAATTCTTTCTGATTATATCGGCGCAGGCTGAGCCGGCGTCCTCCATCAGCTTTGGGAAGGTGGTGCCGCGCTTGACGGCGCTGCACTCCGCCTGATACATTTGATTGCTTGTTACTACAAACATTTCCTCACTCCCTATAATTGTAGTTTATCATATTAATTTAAATAATTAAAGAGGAAAATGCAAAATAGCTGATTTTTTGTTGATTGACGGCGAATTTAATGATATACTGAAACCGTTAAGGGGTGATACCGTGGAGAAATACATCAACGAATACATAAGGCCACGCCTTCAGGGCGACGGCGGCGAGATAACCTATGTCGGCCGTGACGGCGGCGAGGTCACTGTGCTGCTTCAGGGCGAATGCTCCAAGTGTCTGATACTCGATCGCTGCCTTGCGTGGATAGAGGAGCGCATAGAGCATGACCTCGGCGAAAAGGTCAGAGTCGTCGGCATCAGAAAGAAGCCGTATTTTCAGGATAAGTGAGGCGAGCGTATGGCGCATATTAAAGTTGAACGCAGGAGCATGAGGCCGCAGGAGTGGATAGATCTGCGCTTCGGCTGGCTCAAGCGGCATATTTACAGCGAGAAATATGAGATAACGAGCTTCACCGTCAGAGAGGCTCGGCAGGTTTCCGAGATGAATTTTGAATTCTATGACGACGAGCCTCGTTCGCTCAGGAGGGGAGATATGTATTTCACCCCCGACGGCACGGCGTTCATCACCGCCGATGTCGATCTGCCGGAGCAGCTCAAGGGGAAGAATTATTGCTTCCTGCTCAGGACCGCTGCCGAGATGATAGTCAAGGTCAACGGCGCTTATGTCGGCGGTATCGACCCTAACCGCGAACGCCTGCCCCTCTCGGACTATATCAGCGGCGACAGGCTGCATTTTGAGATAACCGCCTATAACCGCTCGAAGCCCGACGACGAGCGCAACCCCGAGAGCCTGAGCGTCA